>Ga0247611_10001057_pt1 | contig 51352 bp, 51 predicted proteins | sample 177DNAGHGhighgp2_FD_192422 | JGI IMG/M metagenome (GOLD analysis project Ga0247611, IMG submission 192422) | Sheep rumen microbial communities from Palmerston North, Manawatu-Wanganui, New Zealand - 1770 DNA GHGhigh gp2 | ecosystem: Host-associated > Mammals > Digestive system > Stomach > Rumen... | reverse complement strand
AGCAGAATTTCGACCGCAATAAACCTTTCGAGGGCTTCACATGGAATTTCTGACTGGCTCTTTTCCCTTTATTAACCTTGTTCTGCTATGAAACATAATAGAAAACGCAAATCATTCCGTATTATGCCCACCCGTTATCGGGTCACGGTTGGAACGCTCCAATTCGTCGTCCGCGATGTACTTTATGGCCCCAAGAAGCGGGCCCAAGTGGAGTCCGAGCGCCTTTTCTATGAGGCCTATTGGCACGACGACCCCGCCGAGCAGGTGCGTCTCTACACCGAGGCCCTTCGCCTCACCCCGCGCGACGCCCAGACCTATCTCAACCGTGGCGTGGCCTACGATGCCCAGGGCGACAGAGAGAAGGCCCTGGCCGACTTCGAGCAGGCCATCCGGCTCAAACCCAATTTTGCCGAGGGCTACAACAACCGCGGCTATCTCCGCTATAATCAAGGCGACTACGCCCAGGCCATCCCCGACTTCGACCGCGCCATCCAGCTCAATCCCGACTACGCCCAGGCCTATTGCAGCCGCGCCAGTGCCTACGGCATGTTGGGCCAGCACGAACAGGCCTTGGCCGACATTGAGCGTGCCATCGAGGCCGACCCCGACTTCCTGCTTGCCTACGTCAACCGCGCTGCCTACAACCTCAACATGAACCACATCACTGAGGCAGAAAAAGAGCTGCGATGGGTGCTGGAGCAGTGCCCCGATGACTCCACCCTTCAGCTGGCAGAGAATTACCTTGCCCTCTGCCATCAGGCTAGTCGGTAATTCATCACTGAGAATTCAGCGTGCTAAACCCTAAATTCTCAGTGGCGGCCGGCGTCTATTCTCTAAATAGTTTATACATAATCTATTATGTGACTCTTCGTCAATCAAATCTATTTTTGCCTCTTTTTTCTGATTTTTTAGACCAAAAAAGGGTGATTTTGAAGCCCTTTTTATGCCTTAAATAAAAATTATTGCACTGATATTCAATAAAAAGAAAAAAAAATTTGGTCAGTTCAAAAAAAGATTGTACCTTTGCACCCGATTTCAACAAGAGATGGGGTATTAGCTCAGGTGGCTAGAGCGTTTGACTGGCAGTCAAAAGGTCATCGGTTCGACTCCGATATACTCCACCAAAGAGGTTCTAACGAACCTCTTTTTTTATTATATAACATACGTAAATTCAATGTTTTACAAAAGAAATCTTAGTAATTTTTCCAGTATGATTTTCGGCGTAATTTGACCCTATTTGACCCTATTTTACCTATTTTTATCACGTTTTTATCACGCGAAATAACGTTTGTATTATTCTTTTATTCGCTGAATATCAAGATGTACGAAAATAGATATATCTAATACGCTGTTGCCTCTATTGTCAATGCTTTATTTCTATCACGCAAATTAGATATGTATATATCTGATTATCACCAATGTATATGTATTATTACTATTTTTACGTGATAAAAACAGATTATTTTATGAGTAGAAATCTTTAATAACTGGCTTTTTTTTGGTATTTTTGCAATCTAATTAAGCTTATTACTAATTATGCCCCGAAAGATAAACAATCAAGATACATCACTTGTTCAAGTATACGAGCGAGAATATACGAAGGGCGTCCGTTTTTATCTGCACTACTCTATAGGTGGTCAACAGATACGTGAGCTGCTAAAAAACATCCCTTTGGTTTCTAAAAAAGATAGGATCGCTTACCGAGAATCAAAACTTATCGCCGAGAGCATTGCAGCAGAGCGTATGGAGGAAATCCGTAAAGGGCAGTTGGGGCTTACCAATCGCCACGCTAATGTTCTTATCACAGATTGGATGAATCATTGTGCCGACAAGGCGGAAAAACACGCCATAAGCGGCGGTAGTCGTCATACATGGGCTCGTATGCTTCGCCATATGACTGAAATACTTGAGCAATACAGACCCAAGACAACGGTGGCTCAAATTGATAAAGCCTATGTTCAAGGATTCATAGACTTCCTCTCCAAAGAGTATGTTCATTCGCGAGGAAAGCATCTTGCCCCTAAGACTGCAGATAAATACTATGGATGCCTCCGGTTTGCACTCAACGAGGCTAAGCGTGAAGAGATGATAGCTGTAAATCCATGTGAATTGATCGCGACCAACGACAAGATTAAGGTTCCAGAGAGCACTCGTAGCTATCTGACAAAAGATGAGCTCCGTGCCCTCGTTAACACTCCTTCAGAGAGCGAAAGGACACGCCAGGTATTCCTTTTCATGTGCTACTGCGGTCTGCGCATCTCCGATGTCAAGCAATTGCGGTGGGAAGACATAGAGCGCGATGGAGACGAATGGAGGATGCGCAAGGTGACGCAGAAAACCCAGAAAGCAGCTTATCTCCCCCTCAACAAATCGGCACGACAATATATGCCAGAAAAGGGCGATAGCGAATTTGTATTTTTCAATCTTCCCGAAGAACCAAGTATGAATCGGGCATTGAAGACTTGGGCTAAGAATGCTGGCATCACAAAAAAAGTGACGCTGCACACCGCACGACACACCTACGCCACCTTGCTGCTGACAGAAGGAGCTGATTTATACACAACCTCTGAGCTTCTTAATCACAGCAATATCAATGTAACGAAAATTTATGCCAAAATTGTAGACGAAAAAAAGCGAAAGGCGGTAGACTTATTAGATGGTATTTTCAATCAATAATGCATTATATATTAGAAACCACTCTCAATAACTTACAAACTTTGTTATGACCCAGAATAAAAAAGGCATCGATGATAAGACCCAGATTCAAAAAGGCATCGATGTTATGACCCAGATTCAAAAAGGCATCTATGTTTTACGAGCTGAAGAGCTATGCTATGCTTTACGGGATGCATTGATTGATTTCTCGTTAAAATACCCCAGTCATTCTACCTTTGAACGTTACCTTGGACTTATTACTGATGAAGGAGACCTAAAATACATTATCAAACTATTGCATGAGTGTTGGCTTTTTGCCAATCCGTATTATTTATTCAATGGACTTCTGAAGGATCCATCTGCGCCGGAAATGATTGAACGTGTGTTATCCAAATACAGCAATGGTTTTGACTATTTAAAAGAAGCGTTCACTCCGGGTATTAATCATTTATGGATAGAACACTATAACAATTATGTTAAATCGCCCGAAAAACAACTCGCTTATGAGGACTATTTGAAAGAACTATTTCGTCTTACAGAGAACATTTGCCAAGCAAGAGATATAAAACTACGTGAGGGCTTTGTCATTGACAATGATTTAGGATGTAACATATCGTACTCCGAGCAAGAACGTGTATATGATATGGCTGTTGAGAACAAATTATTTGATGATACAAACGGGAACCGTCATACTTTTTTTTCCTTGTTCCGCACTTCTCCTGAAGAACCCAGGGGACAGATTCAGTGGATGGTAAAGAATGAAAAAAATGAGAGACCCAGCTATGCCACACTTTATGTGTTTTTTGAGTCCATTGGTGTGAACATGCACAGCAGACTAGAAAAGAAAGTTATTTGCAAACATTTCTTGGATTGTTATGGAGAACATATAAAAGTGGAACAATTGAAGCGTCGTGAATCAAGTCACGAACTGCAAAAACTTGCGGAAAAAGTCAAACAGGCATTGCAAAAAACGTGATTCTCGACCAGAATGAAAGGACCACTTCTTTCTCCCCTATTGTCCGCTATCAGGAAATATAAGGGAGGTTATTAGATCAATAAACTGATTATACCATAGTTAAGACACACTCCAAATGGGGTGTGTTTTTTTTATGACTCCCCTATCATACCGTATTTCGTATGTTCAAAATGTAGTGTATTTTTGCAACCGCTTTCATAGCTGAAACTGTCATTGTGAAGACAGTGAAAGATGAAAGTGCCGATGAGGGGTAAGGCCGTGCTTCACAACTCGAACAGCCCCTCACAACTCCAAAAAAAATATTATGGAGTTAACAAAAATCGAAGAGCAGTTGCGGAGGATTGAGCAACTCACTCTTATCGGTGCAAAGGATGCACTCACCGTAGACGAGGTAGTCATCTACACTGGGCTTAAAAAGTCCTACATTTACAAACTGGTTCACCTGCGCCAGATTCCGTACTATAAAAATGCGGGAGGAGGCAAGACCTATTTCCGCAAGCAGGAAATAGAGGAATGGATGCTTCATCAACGAGTGTCCACGCAAGACGAACTATCGGTTCAGGCAGCAGCCTACACGCTGAATAACCCTATTAACAAGAAAGGAGGTCGCCGTGCTTAAAGTTACCCGATACTTCTCTCGATGCCATCTAGTGAGAGCCAAAAATGACAAGAATGACGAGTATTATACCACGTTGCTATCAATTGAGCAAGAGGTGCCGCACTACTCGTTCAGGAACAAGACTGTCTACTGCAACTGCGACGATCTGACATCCAATTTCGTCATTTACTTTATGATTAACTTTTACAATCTCGGTCTGAAGCGGCTAATCATAACCGGCATCGGTGGCTTCTTCTTCGACTATGACGGTAAAACTATGAAAAAGTGTCGCATCAATGGCGATTTCAGGAGTGCAGAATGCAGGAGACTTCTTCAGGAGGCCGACATCGTAGTTACCAATCCACCGTTCAGTCTCTTTCGCGAGTTTATGCGGACGCTCATCTGCAGCGGCGTGAAGTTCCTCGTCATCGGACCTAAAACGGCAATCTCATACAAAGACGTATTCCCTTATCTGGCCAATGGTATGATTCGGTTTGGATACAGCATCCCCAATGAGTTTCTTGATCCAGAGGGAAACACCGTTAAGCTGACTGGACTATCTCGATGGTTCACAAACTTGGATTCTGACTCGCCTAAAACCATCCGATTGTTCACTGCCACCTACCATCCCAGCCTTTACCAGCAGTTCGACTACTACCCCGCCATCAACGTCGACCGCACCGAGGACATCCCCTGCGACTACGACGGCCTTATGGGGGTGCCTATCACTGCGCTGGAACAGCTCGACTTCAACCAATATGAAGTGGTGGATATGATAGCCCGCTACGCTGTCCTTGACCATACACACGACACTCCCGGACACCAGCTGACAGAAGTGAACGGCAAACCAAAATTCAGTCGTTTGATTATCAGAAAGAACTTAAAAATTAACGAATAAAAAAAAGTATCATGAAAAAGAAAGTAAACCGTCACAGAAGTACTAGAAAAGGCAACTACATAGTAAAGCACTACATTATCAATGACATCCCTGGGCACAACAGCGGTAATATCACCAACGTTGTCGCCACTTTAGGTAGGTACAACATCGACATCACCCCTCAGTATCACTCGTCCACGCAACAACTCAATGAGAAGGTCGAGAAAACTGATGGCCACGCAGACGCATTCAACAATCAAACGGTCAGCACTCATAAGCAGTCACAAACCACTATCAATTACAACAATAGCAGCATTATCGATTATTTGAATAGTGCTGCTCCTTATGTGGTACTTGCAGCAGCGGCTTTGGTAGTATCTTCAATCATCAAAGAACGCGCGTAGTCATGGTGAAACAAAGTACAGTCAGCAACAGGGCACCACCTAGATTTAACGCCTCAACATTAGAAAGTTTTTTTCACTACAAATAATTCAATATATATTAATTAAAAATATAACAATGAAAAAAAACAAAAAAAGTAATGGCATGGAGAGTATCTTACTTAACCTGCCCATCGAAAAGAAAGTAGAATTCATGCACTCCATCGGCATGACGCACGACAACGCACAAGAAATCCTCAACAAGGGCGACATTCTCATGCAGAATGGCTATCACAAAGAAGCCTATGACCTTTTTAACCGCGCCTCCAGTATGGGAAACGCTCAGGCTTCCACGCGAAAAGGAGAGTGCCTTATAGTAGGTAATGGGTGTGTCGCAGACCCCAAGGCGGCACTTAAATCCTTTGAGCAGTCAGCCAAGCAAGGCGACACATGGGGAACCGTAGCAGCTGCCTTCATCTACCACTGCGGCATGGGCATTGAGCGCAACGAGGAGAAAGCTGATAAATACCTCTCCATAGTAATCAACAACAATTTATTAACTAGTCAGTTGTCAAATAGTGGCACAAATCAGAAAATCAATGAATAAGTATCAAAAAAATCCCAGCGGTTCCTGGTGGGGCCGCTTTGGTAAAATTGCCTTTGGAGGTAATTCCCCGGAGGCCGTTAAGTCCATCCGAAAAACTGCGTTTGGCATTGTTATTCCCTTAGCTTGTATTATAGCCATGATTGAGTTAGGTGTACACACGGGCAAGAAGTTTATTGATAAGCGCTTCAAGGATGATGACAACAGAAACACAGGCGATGACGAGAATCCACAGTCACCCTCTCCCATCGATGAAGAGAAGGCTGCCAAGGAAAGGGACAAGGAGGTGAAGAACCACATCTGCGAAATCCTTGGACTATTCAATCCTGCTCAACCCCATCCCACGTCATTAAACTCTAAAAGAGAGGATGGCAGCGACACTTACAAGCCCCTGCCTCTCGTTGGGACACTTTTCAAGAGGGGGGACCGTGCCGTTGTTGTCAGTCCCCCAGGCATTGGCAAGTCAATCTTCTGCTGGCAGACGGGAATAGCCATTTCAGAAGGTCGATGTGTGGAGTATCTACCGCAAGACTCCGACCATTCAGTCCCCCAAAAGGTCTACATCTATGATGGCGAGCTTGATGACGATGACGTGAAACAACGTTATGGACGACGCAAGTACAGCGACAACCTCGTGCGTTATCCAGCCAGCAAGTTCCGCACAGTGTTCTATCTCCTCAAGCACATCTACGACATTACTGTTGGCCTTGATGGGGATGCCACTTTCATCCTTGACAATCTTTATGCCATTATGCCCACAATGACCAGCGAAGAGACCCGAACTTTCCTCGACGGACTTGACTCCATCCAGCGTAAGGCTCTTGACAAAGGGTATCGCATCACCATCATCATCGTGACCCACTCCCAGAAGGATGTGAATGGCATTCCTCGCATGAAAGACGTGGCTGGCTCTGCCCACATCAGCCGTTTCGCTAAATCGGAGTTGTCATTAGCTGCCTTACCTGGTGATAATAATCAGGTTGCTCTCATCACCAACAAGAAACGCTATTCGAACAAAAAGGATGCCTTTATAATAGAATTACAAGACACTGATTATCTTCACTTTAAGTTTGTAAAAAAGGTCAGTAACTCCGAAATCGACAACCTGTTCAAATGTTGGGTACAAGGTGATGACAGTGCCGACGAAGGAACTAGGTCTGACGTGGAAAATGACGACCTAACCCAGCGAATGCAAGAACTTCGCGACCAAAACCTTTCCGACCGTGAAATCGGTAAGAGGACGGGCGTTTCTGCTCCTACCGTACGCAACAAGATAGGCTCCAACGGCAAAGGACACCACAATGGTGGTCGTGGAGCCCACAAACACTTCAATAAGCCTTGATCCTTCCTTCCTCAACAATTCTTATGCACTGCCAATTTGGTGGTGCATTTTTTTTATGCGGCCCTGTCGTAGCGGTCTCTCAGGTAGTTGTACACCGCCTCTCGGTATTGAGTGTGGTCCTCCCCATAGCTTTCAGGCAGTTCCAGCCAGAGTACATCGCGGATAGTTGTGATGATAATTGCTTGGGTCTCTTCTTTGTCGAAGGGGTGATCCATTTCTGCGAGGAGTTTCTTTATCTTCTCCAGCAGATCTATGGCCACCTTCTTTAGTTTCTTGATGTCTTCCTTGGTGAGATTGTCCTTCATCAGCACATCGTAGAGGGATAGTTGCTCGTCGTTGTCGAAACCCTCACGGATATAGCGCTTCTCCTCTTCTGACAGCTTCTTCGAGAGATCCATCAGTTCCTCGAAGGTTTTTTCTATCGTCACCCTGTCCTGCTCGTTGTTGTAGTCCGAGATTATCTGTTTGTATTTCTCGTAGAAATTGATGCGTGAAGGGTTGGCAGCAAGCATCTTAGCGATACGTTCCTGTAGTAGCTCCTGAATGTCTTTCATTATCAGATTCTTCTCACGGCTGCGGGCAAACTCACGACGTAGAAGCTCAAAGTTGATTCCGCTTATGTCGAATCGGCGTGAAGTGTCGTTTTCTGCCGCCATCAGGTTATCTATCTCTATATGCTCGTCTATAATATCGCTGATTGCAACGCTGAGGTCTGTGATGTCGGCGTGCTTGCGTTTCTTTTGCAGCTCCTTGTATATGGCCTCGATAGCATCTTTCTGCCGTTTCAGTTCGGTGGTAATATCCTCGCGGTCCATATACTTCCATAGACGGAGCAGCGTGGTGGCGAAGGTGCAGTAGCTCTTCCTCACCTCTATGGTCACACACATGGCATCAGCGGCCTTCCTTAGCAAAGAGAGTTTCATGAAGTTTTCGGCGTGGATAAGCTCGTCAAGTTCAAAGTTATGCTCCTTCAGGAACGATGTGGCTGCTGCAATGGCTTCAGCGACGTGCTTGATAAGTTCCTCTTTGTTGATGGTCGGGTCATTGCCATTCTGTCCTTCCGGATTTGCTGTGTAGTCAGCCAACGCCTGACGCAATGCCTTTACGATACCAATATAATCTATCACCAGACCGTTGCTCTTCCCTTCTGCCACACGGTTAGCACGGGCTATAGTCTGCATCAGGGTGTGGGCTTTCATGGGTTTGTCGATGTAGAGGCACGAGAGGCTCTTCACATCGAAGCCGGTCAACCACATGGCACAGACAAACACCACCCGCAGCTTGGTTTCGCTTTTCTTGAACTCCTTGTCAAGCTCACGGTCTTCCATCTTCTTGCGGTGAGGCAGTATGTCAAGCCCCCATTCCTGGAAGGTCTTTATCTCGTTCTGTTCCTGCGACACTACGACGGCCATTTCCGTCTCCTGCATCCATTTCAACTTACGTCGCATTTCCTGCACCTCCTGCTGTGAATCGCATTTGTCGATAGCCTCTTCAAGGTGTTTTATCTCGCGCTGCCAATATTCCTGTGCGTAGTTGTACATTTGCACACAGGTCACCTTGTTGTAGCATACCACCATTGCTTTGCCGCTAGTCCATAGGTCGCTGTAATGGCGCACGAAATCCTGAGCAACGACACGCAGACGTTTCTTTGCGGTAAGCAGATGCACCTCCTTGGCAAACTCACGCTCCAATTTAGCCAGTTGTGAGGCATCCATGTCGCCAGCCTGTTCCAGCGCGGCAGCTATCTCCTCATTGATTTCAGGGTTCTTCAACTCCTGTAGCCGCTCACCCCGGTTTTCGTAGTAGAGGGGTACGGTGGCACGGTCATCCACGGCACGTTTGAAATCGTAAATACTCACATAGTCGCCAAAGGTACGCACAGTGATGTTGTCGTTGCTGAGTAGCGGAGTGCCAGTGAAACCAATGCGGTTGGCCGTGGGTAGCAGGTGCATCAGATTGTCGGCAAAGATGCCGTTCTGTGTGCGGTGTGCCTCGTCGCTCATCACGATGATGTCATGGTCCGGATAGATGGGTTCCGCCTTGGGGTCGTTGAATTTCTGTATCAGAGAGAAGATGAATGAAGGGTTGCCCCTCAATTTTGATATTAAATCCACTCCGCTTGTTGCGATGTACTGTTTGGCTTTCGCCTTTCCCAGCAGACCACAGTTCTCAAAAGTATCGCTAATCTGAGTGTTGAGTTCTTCGCGGTCGGTCAATACCACAATGGTTGGCGATCCCTCGAACCTCCGGCGTATCTTCTGAGCCAAGAACAACATAGAATAACTCTTGCCACTGCCTTGGGTATGCCAGAACACGCCCAGTTTGCCGTTCACATATTTTCGCAGACGGTACATTTCAGCAGCTTGGTTCACGCCGAGATACTGGTGGTTGCGAGCCATGATCTTCACCGTGTTTCCCTCGCTGTGGTCATAGAGGATGAAGTTCTCCAACAGGTCGAGGAAGTTCTCTTTTTTACAGATGCCACGCAGCATGGTGGGTAGCTCTATGTTTCCGGCATCGTCCTCTTTCAAGCGTTTCCATTCGTGGAAGAACTCCCATTTCGAATCGATGGTTCCGACACGAGCCGAAAGGCCGTTGCTGAACATGATGAAAGCGTTGTATCGGAACAACTGTGGTATGGTGTCGAGATAGTCCTGATAGTTTTCGTTGAAAGCATCTACCACCTCCACATCATGGTTTTTCAGTTCCATGAAGAGAAGAGGTATGCCGTTGACGAAGCCCACAATGTCAGCCCTGCGACGGTAGAGTGGTCCGTACACCCACAGCTCGCGAACACAGAGAAATTCGTTTTTGTCGGGTGAAGAGAAGTCGATAACCTTGGCTTTCACCTCTTCCGTCTCACCGTTGGCTTTAATGCGGTTGATGGATATGCCGTCACGAATATAGTCATACTTCTGTTCGTTGATCTGCATCAGGGTCTGGCTGCTCATGTATTCGGTCATCTTGTCGACGGCCTCTTGCAGCTGTTTGTCGGTAAGCCAAGGATTGAAAGATTTGAGTGCCCTGCGCAGGTGGCGTACCAACAGTACCTCGTGGTAGCTGTTTCGACCGAGTGTACCATTGGGACCCAGCACTTCCTTGTCGAAAGCATAGACACTTTTCCAGCCCAGCTCGTTTTCAAGCAGGTCGGCAGTGCTCTTCTGTATCAGTTGGTCTTCGCTATAATCGTATGACATATCTCTGCGTATTATGGTTCAACAGTGGGTAAAGGAATTGGAATCTTGTAGAATTGGGATAGACCTCGGACCCTATTGCCGCATAACTCTCTTATTTTCCTGCCAACAAATGGGTTTTGACCTTCACCTGATTCTACGGGATATATTATTATACAGGGTATCGAGGGGGTGACTGACGATTCATCTAAATCATCATATCCCAGTCTCCTCAAAATGCTAATATCTCTACCATATCCGCTCAGTTGGCGAACAACATAAGTATCTAATGGGGTCTTTTCGTACTTGGGGATATACTTTGTGTCGAGGATGGCATTGAAGCCATTGGAACAATAAAGAAAGTCGGGATAGCCTGTTTGTCCTCGGTATTGATATACAATTTTGTCTTTATACGCCTCATACAGCAACCCGTAAACATAGTGCTCGTATAGAAGCGACATATCCAATACGAAAGGCACGATTTTCTCTTCCCTCTGACTTACATTATTGATACTATAGTCAAAATGTCTTAGCACCAATTTAGCCAAACGTATCGCCTCTGAATAGTCTTTGTATATCTTGTGTCCTTTTATCATACGAATATCCTTAATCTCAACATCATCACTAACACTTTCAAATAAGGACAAGCAGCGTGCCAGCACATGATTGATACCTTCATAAGAATGGTACGATTCCCTCATGCTCCCAAGGAACCGTTGGGCAAATAGTAATGCTTTTTTTAGCACCCGGTTCTCTGGTATATCTACGGAATATTCGTCATAATTACAATAGGCACGGTCAAAGCGTTTTAAAGCCACATTAGAACGTTCGTTCTTTAATATAGATATGCGCCCTTTTATCTTCTTCAAGTTTTCGCAATGGTGTACATATCCTTTCTTAAGCGTTTTGATTCGGCTGACGACACCCAAAAAATGGAGTACAATTAATGGGCTTACGACACCTTTCAACGACGGCGCATCAATGCCTGGTTGTTCGGCGTTGATTGTATAAATGTTTGAGAACTCTTCGACTGCAAGATTCGACGAGAAACAAGTCATGAACATTCCAAGGAAATCAATATTCTCCATCCCGCGTTTAGTGGTCACGACCAATGCTTCTTTGTTGTCAATCCACTCCGCCCCAATCTTGAAAGACGCATAATAACCCCAAGGCATGTCGTTCATCGGTTTGTCCCAAGACACCAACGACAGCCCGTCAAGGCGTGATGTTGGGGCGACAACCCCTTCTATTATGTCGTGTTCCTGAAGCCGGATCATAACTATTCGTCTTGCATTTCCTCTTCTTCTACAATTGGTTCTACAGGGTACAAGTTCACCCATGAGGAAAAAGCGCGGTCTCTCTCCGAGGGTTTTACGTTAAGAATACCATCACTTATGTATTCGCCAATAAGAGGAATAACCTCAAACTCGATTCTGTTTGATAGTTCCTCTTTGGTCTTTGCCATAAAATAACTGTGACCTACCATGAGGTCGTCTATACCAAAATCCCCACAAAGATGCTTAGGGTCGCTAATGAAGTTTCGAATGTCATCGAATAGAGCCAATGCTGTATCTCCCAACTCATTTTCTCCTAAGTTTTCGTAGTAATTGGCCACGACTGTTCTATCCGATTTCAGCGTCACAAAGGCGAACCTCCTGCGTAAAGCATAGTCCAATGTACCCGTACTGCGGTCGGTGGTGTTCATGGTTCCAATGATATATAGATTTGAAGGAACACCAAACAGAGTTTTCGAGTAAGGAAGCATCACCTTGATAGGATGGGTTCCTTGACTCCGTTTGTCTGATTCGAGCAGAGTAATGAGTTCGCCGAATATCTTAGAGACATTTCCTCTGTTAATCTCGTCTATGATTAATACTACAGGCTTATCCTTCTGAGTTCTATACTCTTTCTTCACCGCCTCAATAAATGCCTGGGCATATTGTTGCCAGTTGTTCTCCACTCCCTTGCCTTGTGCTTGTAGCTTAATCTTCTCAATATTTAATGGTGATGGGGTGTAATCCTCCCCCCTTTTGCTTTGGGAGTTTTTACTTCTCGCACTAATGGTTGTATTGCCGTCCTTCCACCAGACATACAGAGAAGATTTTCCTGTGATTGTGGGGATTTCTTTTTTGTTTTCAATCCCCTTTATTGTTTGAAGGTAATCGTCAATACACTCCACAATATCTTTGGTGTCATCATTCTGTGCAGCATAACATGCACGCTTAAATATGCCGTCTTCCGGCTCGTAAGTCACCCCCACACTATTGCCATCAGAGTCGGTTTGGATGCGAGGTTTCAAACCTTCAACAAAATCTTCATAGTCGAGCGACTGGTGAAAGGTTGTAAAGAAAATCTGGCTGTCCTGCAAGGAAGCATATCGCTCCATGACGGCTTTATGGTCGGTCGGGTCCACATCAGAAACTCCCAGTGCAGCCAGTGCAATTGCAGCTGTATTGTACGTTTTCCCAGTTCCTGGGGCTCCTTGTAGGATAATGTTGTTTTTCTCTTTTAATAGATTGCCACATTTGCTGATAAAGGTCATATTCCTGATATGTTTTAGCCATTCGTTAATATACCAGTATTGTTCTGTTGTCGAGCTGCACGACTTGAAGGTTCCCTGCGAAAAAAGCGAGGATCTAGGTTGCTTATAATCCTTTGCCCACTGCAAAATACGAACTTTTCTATAGTTTACATTTATGTATTTCTCAGCAAGTTCTTCGTCGTAGAAGTTATCCCCAATAATCTCACATAAGGCAATGGCCTCACTTCCTCTTCTCACCAGAACGATGCTTCCTCGTGGTATTGTTTTAAAATTGTGGCACTGAGCATCATCCCACTCTCCAGTACCAATTACTGGTTCCTTTTCGAGGAGCAATTTTCGGGAATCTATTTCCGTTCCTTCCTTTCCCTCCGGCAAGTGCATTTGAATATGCCAGTATTTGTCATGTGTTGCTTCCATAGACACAGGTATATAGTTGTCAAATTTCAAAATATCATCAACAGATGTATCGTTCGGAATCCAATATTTTTTATCTCCGGACGACAATCCAAATTGGGCAAGGAGCTTTTGAAAGAGGTTGTCAAGCCTTTCATCTTCCACCTTTTGGTAATACTGTCTCAATTCATTGTCGGTGTGATTTCCATTCCCATGATGCCGCTGGTGCTTCTCGATAGTATTATCCTTATAACCCACAAAACGACTGGGAGCAAAGAAAACATGATTGTCGAGAACTTCAATCACATAATTCCTACCATTCTTCAATAAACTTGATGCCCACTTAACAGTATCGTCATCACTGTCGCTCAGGTAGGCATAAAGTGTTTTGATATTCTGAATCACGTCTGATCGCGACTCAATAAAATCTGTTCTATCTTCCATAGGCTATTTGATTTCAATTTTCCAGCTCATCAGCCTCGGCAGCAAACGGTCGCGGGCTTCGGCTACTCAAGGTATATATAATGACTCAAAAAAATCATCATCAGAATTCTTCTTCTTTTTCATGATCCCAATGACAATACGACCTCTCCTTCCAAACTTTTCAATTAATACAGTCAATAAAAAACTAGATAATATAAGTGTAACAATAAAAAATGCAAAAAATACAAGCAAAAAAATCCAAAGACCAGAACCACTCGGACTATTATCAAAAAGACTCATTATTTTCTCTGGATGCAGAAAACCATGTACCAAAAAGCTAATAAAAAGCGGAAGACCAATTATTGCAAGAACAACTGATGTTTTGGATGATGATAGCTTGTTTTTGTAATTTGGCCCCAAATATAAATTATTTATTGTAATATTTTCCAGTCTATTATCAGTGTCCAACTGCTTATACAGATTCCCTATTATGCCTGATGTCTCAAAAATTGCTGTATAGTTAAACCATTCTTTGGATTTCATAATTCCATCAATTTCAAAACCCAATACTCTTTTATCCTTTGTTCCATCATTATTTGGAAATTTTGCAGTACCATTAACTTTTAGTCCTTCACATGATGTGCTCACATCGATGTCTATTATGTTACATCCTTCAGGTAATTTTATGTTTATCTCGGTTGTTTCATTTTTTTTGCCTATATCATTTCTGTCTGTATTCATAATACCACCCTGTAGAACCATTACATTTTTGTTTAGGACTTCGTCTCCATAATGAAGTGAAAATTCTGGAAATACATCAGTTAACCCCTTCCCAATATCATAAGAATTGATAAAGTAATGGTCAATTCTGGTTTTCTTAATTTGCCATCTGGCAATCAGGTATGCAATGATGCCACTTGCAATAATTGAAATAATAATTCCTAACATAGTCTTGTTTATTAATTGAGGTATTTTTATTATATTTCCCCACTCATCAATTTAGGCAGCAGACGGTCGCGGGCTTCGGTGAGGAGGCGGATTTGTTTTGCTTCACAAAAAATGGCCTTCATAAATGGTTCTACAGCTTGCCTAAAAGATAAAACTACACTTTCTATAGGACACAATATACTCAACTCCAACAACGACTTTTGGTTTAACCCTGGTTGTGCAGCATTCTTATTGAGTTTCTGCATCTTTTCAAAATATTGTTTTTGATACAGGGTAAAAAACACATAGTACTGATAGTGTTCATTTAGGGTATGGAGCAAAAAAACATGCTCGTTGACAGCCATTTCTTTATATGGAAAACCATCTTGGAAAAGGCTAGTCCGTCCGATGTAGGCACCATCTTTATAAATCAAGATATCCCTATCCTTGATTTTCCCCTTTTTCATCTGATTGAAAAACTGATTTGTAATCAGTTTTTCTGAGGAATAGTTGTATTTTCCAAGACCTATTACATTTTCTGCACCTACACTAGGGATTCCCTCTTTAAGATTTGCATCAACTCCGCCTTTGGGTCTTGACCCCGATTCTATCGTGCATCCAAATTCTTCCAATTTTTTGAACTCCCACCCTTCCGGCACACCATCGACAATCTTGGTGTTTTCGTGGCCGGGGAAGCGGAGGTCGACGAACCATTCTTTATAGAGTCGTTGCGCTGCTTCTTCCAACAGTTTGATTTGCTTTTGGTAGTTCTCTATTAGGGAGTCATAACGGGAGAGGATGGCTCCAATATGACGCTGTACTTTAAGTTCGGGCAACTCTAATTTCAAGTTCCTAATGGTTGGCATATTAACATGGGCTACAGTTGCCCCATTTGCCGTACCCAATAAATTGTATTGTTGTTTTGGAGCAAGCAAAAGATATGTCAGAAATGCAGGATCAACCATTGATTTATTGGGTCTAATTAGAACCGTTCTTTGTCCTAAACAAACTCTCTCATCTTTTTGAATAAGTGCAACATTTCCAGCGGTGGCTTCTCGGGCAAAAATAATATCATCTTCCTGTGGTACTGCACGTTGGTTCCTTTTGTTATAAACATCTTCAGATACGCGATGCATACCATTATAAACCAAACGTCCCTTGCCAATATTTGGAGTACGTACAAGAGGGAATCCTTTACCCTCATCGTTCGCTGTTGAATGAGGGCAATCAACAATAAGCTCACATACTTCATTCAACAACACTTTGTTCATCTCATTTCCTCCCACGCTTTTTGTATCTCGGACATCAGCACATTGGCTTCTTGGTTCAGCTTTGCCAGCTCGGCGTGTATTTCGTTCATTCGAGTATGGAAGTCCACCCCGTCATCCTCCTGTTCTGCCACTCCAACATAGGCACCCGGAGTGAGCGAGAAGTTTTTCTCTTTAATATCCTGAATGGTGGCAATCTTGCAGAGACCGAGGACATCCTGATATGTTCCGTCGGTGCCAAATTTCGACACTAACCATTTACGCTCGTCTATGGTTGTAATGATGTCGGACAGCACATCGCAGAAGTCCTCACCAGCCAGACGCATCGCTTTCACTTTGCGCTTCTCAATAGCACCTTCGGCTGATTTGGCACAGGCCTTTGTCTGCTGTATTTGGTCTTGGATGGCCTCACGCATCTTCGTATAGTCGCGTCCTGCATTGGCTATCCCCCCAATCGTTCCCCAAAAGTGTCCTTGGGTGTCGCGGTCAATAAGTTCGCTGAATGGTTGACCCTTCTCCTCCAAAGCGGCTACTGCCTCAGCGATGGCATTGTCATAGTCCTTCAGCAGGGCGACGTACTTCTCTTTTTCTCCGCGATAAAGGTGAACGATGGCTTGCAGATTACGCAGCTGCCATTCCGTCCATTCGTTGAGGGTACGGTCAACGACGGTATAGTAGTTGCGAGCATCGATGAAGAGAACTTTGTCGCGTATGTCGTCGTTCTTATTGCGATCGAAGAACCACAGGGAACAGGGGAGCGAGAGGGTGTAAAAGAAGTTATTTCCCACGCTGACCATCACATCCACATCACCCGTGTTGACCAGCTTCTCACGGATGTCGCGGTCCTTGTTAGAGCTGTCTGTAGCAGAGCTGGCCATGACAAAACCTGCGCGTCCGTGGTCGTTAAGGTAGGCATAGAAATAACTTATCCAAAGATAGTTTGCATTGCCTATCTCCTTTGTCTTGGCATTCACTCCCGGAAGTCCAAAGGGCAACCTCCCGGCAGCAGAGGCAGATTCGGCTTTCACCTTGTCAACATTGAAAGGTGGATTGGCCATCACATAGTCGCATCTGCCAGCAAGATTGTGGGCATCGTGATAGAATGAGTTGGCCTCGTCGCCAGAGATAATCTTGCCGTTCAGTCCATGCACGGCCATATTCATCAGACACAACTGGGCATTGTATTCCACCTTTTCCTGCCCGAAGAAGGTCATCTGTGTGTTGGTGTTCATACCAGCCTGATTGATAAAATCTCCTGTCTGAACGAACATACCGCCACTGCCACAGGCCGGGTCGAGCATCACACCTTGGGTAGGTTCCAGCACGTTGACCAGCATCTTCACAAGCGACTTGGGCGTGAAGAAAACACCATCGTCCGATGCCACAGCCTTGGCAAACTTGGAGAGGAAATATTCGTAGATGCGGCCTATAATGTCGCCACCCACTTCATCGATAGTTTTGTTGTTGAAGATACGGAGCAGCTCACGCAGTAGATCGTCTGAGAAGATGGTGTAGTTCTTGGGCAGGACACCTTTTAGCTGTTCGCTCTGAGCCTCCACCAGCTGCATGGCATAGTTGACAGCCTCACCCAATGAATTGATAGGTTGGCCCTCCTTGGTGGCGAGTTGCTGACTCATGATGTTGTCTGGCAGATTAACCAGATAGTCGTACTGTGCCTCGCGGGGTAGATAGAGGGCACTTTTGGCCTTGAAGTCGCTCGGTTCTACTGGCATCACCTTGCCTCCACGGGTAGGACGGCCTTGCAGAATTTCGGCTTCCACCATCTTGTATCGGCTATAGGCATAGCGCAGAAAAAGCAGTGCCAGAACAGGCATACAATACTGGCTACTGGTGAGCTTGCTACCTTGACGAAGAAGGTCAGCCGACTCCCACAGTTCAGCTTCAAGTTTGCGAATATTCACCTTTGCATTAATATTCTTTGCTGCCATATTTTCTATCAAAAAAACAATCACTAAAACTTTTAGATGCTAACGCAAAACGGCTCATTTTATTGTAATATGGTACAGAAATAATAATGGCCAGTTCGCACCCTTTGAAGAGGGACATTTTCTGTGAATTGTTAATATCTGTCTGAAAAACAAAGAGACAATTGCTTTTCAGCCTGCCTTTTCACGTTTTCACGGCTATTATTCACTTTCTATATTGAAATTCAGATTTCTATGTGAAATGAAAAACTGCTTTTCACCTCTCTCTCATGGCGGTTTTGCCGGGGTATATGGTCTCTTTGGAAAACGTTTTTACCTTTTCAAAATGTTAAAATCCATATCATCCTAGGCGACTCTTCTGTCCCCTCTTTGATGCATTCCGAAATCGTTCTTTTGCACTCTTGAAGCTCCCATTCCCTTGTATTATGGAAAGCGATGCGCTACCAAAAACCATTAATCTTATTCAACATGACACAGACAGTAATTAAGTACTTACCCACAGGGACCATTTATGACAATCGCAAAGAGGCCAAGAGGAAAATTGGCCATAGCAGATACAACAATGCCGTGAAGAATGGGGATGTTGTTTTCATCACCGCGCACGGCCTTGGAAGCATTATTATCTAATCTAACAATTAATCATTTGCAATCTATGATAGAAATGAATGACTTTAGGTTTCGGATTAATGTAAGCCGAGACAACTATGAGAAGAAAAGCGATGCCGCCGCCTGCTTGACGAGAGACGGGGCGAAGGCTGTCGGGAAGGAAAAGATGGCCTTTTTTGAATGCAGCCTAACCGTTCCCGAATTCATGAATCTGGCACTGAATGGACACACATTCTGCAACCTGTTCACATTCGACCCTAACCAAAAATACTGGGTAAAAACATCCACAGGACAGTATTTCCAAAGCTATCCTGTCTATAAAAAAGGAGGTAACGTCGGATGTATGAAATTAAACTTTAAGAGTGATGCGTTCTTTTACGGCAGCCAGGTGGTGTTTGTAGATGTGGACAACACCCGATTCAAGGACATAGGGGAATACTTGAACACGCTGCATTACCCTCCGACCTGCGTTTACATGAGTTATTCTGACAACATACCCAAAAAAGGAGTTGTGTCCAGAAGATTCAGGCTGGTATATGTGATGAGTAGCGTACTTGACAAGGATGAGTTTGCGCACGTTTCAACTACAATAATGAACCAGATTGTACAAGATACAGCGGAGCCCATGGAGGATGACTGCGGAACCAGAATGAGCCAGTACATGAACGGAGTGTATGGGAACAGCGAGTCGTATGTTTCAAATCTCATATACTTTCCATCAGACTTCCCCCCTGCGGTACCTCAACATGAAGAGACAATAGAAAAAGAGGCTACGTCGGCTGTGGTTTTTGACGAGCAGATGACGAGGGATATGGCCACGATGGACTATGGCACTTTCATGCACTACTACTCCACACGCTACCGCTATGTCTACCGCACAGAGCAACCAGAATGGCCCTATATTACTTATCAGATGACCGACGAAAACTACCTTCAACTCTGGTGTTATCATGAGAAACAGGTGGATGGGCAGAAACGGAGGAAAAAACTATTCAAGAACGCTTGTCTACGCCGCCTGATGTATCCCGACATTGATGCAAATACACTATTGTTCAACCTCTATGTGGACCTGAAGCGTTTCTTCGACAATAGCGATGGGGTGATTACTCTTGATACTTTGAAAAGGAAGGTCAAAACGGCGATGGAGATGACGGAGGAGCAACTTGTATCTTACTGTAGCTGGGAAATAGAATACTGGAGAGCGAACAGACCAAAGTTTATCGTCAATGGGGAATATACGCTTACAAATGGCGATATACAGAGGATAAATCAAAGCATACGGTGGCGTGAGATAGACCAAAAATATTATAGGACGATGACTGTCGCTGAGAATGCCGTGATGCTTGACATACCGTTAAGCACTTTATATAGATTCTGCGCGGACTATCAAATAACCACCAACCCGAAGAAAGAAAAGACCAAACAGGAAGGAAGGGAAGAAAAAAAACAGCGACGGCAAAAAGAGAAGAGACTTTTCCTTCAATACTATGACCCAGACTTATCAATAAGGAGAAACAAAGCTGTGCTCCACAATCATGGGTTAGACCTTTCAGTGGGAACCATACAAAAATGGATCCACGACTACGAAGACGAACTTCACGGATTAGATTCCGAGGTCCCGATGAAAGATAACGCTCCGCTGGATAATGGGAACGATTGGAGCATGTCATTTCCTAAGATTGAATTTGAAGTACCTGATTTCTTCAAATTCTAATGAATTAAACAATATAATAACTCCAAAGGAGAGCGACATTCATTTGTCGTTCTCCTTTTAGTTTTTATTCTTTCTCATTGTCATAGTGTAGTAGTTGGTACTACTACTACTTATTATAGCCATTTGAGAAAAACGGGCAAAAAATGAACACTTTGCACCAAAAATGTAATAAAATGGTTGCAAAACAAGAACTCAAAGGCTTGCTCAAAGATTTCTACTTCAACTCAATAATATCGCTCCAGCGCGTGGAGTAGTTGGGACTCTTAAACTCATGCTTTATCGCATCGGCAAACCGTGTCGACTTCCCGCTGCTATCCTTGCCCCTAAACTGCTGCGACCCCAAGATGACCGTCTCTGTCCCGTTCACCTTGTTCAGCCGGTCCAGCACCTTGTCCAGCCGTTTCATCTTCTCAAACTGCTCCGCGTCAAAGTCGAGGAAGTTGGTCTGTATCCCTCCGCCAGTATCCATGCTCATCACGATCACCCCCGCACGTTTGTATTGGAATCCCGGGCGGTATATCTTCTCCAATGCCTCCATCGCCTTCTTCACAATGGTGATGCTCGAGTTCGAGGGCGTGAGCAGACTCACTTCGGCAAAGTTGTTGTATTGTCCCAAGTCCTCACGAAAAGGGTTGGTGCTGATGAATACGCCCACCACCGATGCCGCGGTGTTCTGCTTGCGCAACTTCTCTGCGCATCGGGCGGCATAGTTGGCGATATAGCTCTTCAGCTGGTCGATGTCGCCTATCATGCCCGGGAAGGAACGGCTCACGCAGATACTCTTCTTCTTGGCTGGCTCGTCGTTCGGCACACAGTCCTCGCCGTTCAGCTCCCGCCAAGTCCGTAAAACCACCACTTTGTTGAATGTGGCGATAATCCATTCCCGACTCCTCTCTGCAAAATCAAATGCCGTATGTATTCCCATGCCTTCCAGTTTGGCAGTGTATCTTCTCCCAATCCCCCACACCTCGTCGATAGGGTACAGCTTCAAAGCCTTCTTTCTTTTCTCGTCGTTATCAATCAGACAGCAGTGGTTATAGCCCTTGTAGTGTTTGGCAAAGTGGGATGCCATTTTTGCCAGCGTCTTGGTAGGGGCGATGCCTATGCTTACAGGTATGCCCACACCCTGCCTGACGCTCTTATACAGATTCTCTCCCCACGCTTTCAAGTCCACATTCTCCATCCCTTCCAGAATCACAAAAGCCTCATCGATTGAATAGCGGAAATACGCCGGTGCATTCTGGGCTATTATCGTCATCACCCTTGCTGTCAGATCTCCGTACAGCTCGTAGTTGGACGAAAATACCGCAATCTTTTGGTCGGGGAACTGCTGGGCAAGTTTGAAATAGGGCATACCCGCCTTTATCCCCATCTTCTTTGCCTCATTGCTCCTCGCCACGACACAGCCGTCATTGTTCGACAGCACCACCACCGGCTTGCCGTTCAGGTCAGGCCTAAACACCCGCTCACAACTCACGTAGCAGTTATCGCAGTCAACAACGGCAAAGTAGGTCATCAATTCCAAGGTTTTATTGTGTACACTACCACACCCCACACCTCAAAGTCATCCCCTTCGTCAATTCGGATGGGCTTATACTTGGCGTTGGCTGGTCTCAATTCGATATAACCCTCCTCCTTATGGGTAGTGTCGAGGTATTTGATGGTGAACTCGTTATTGATATATGCCACCACAATAGAGCCGTTATGAGGCTCCCTGCTCTTGTCAATGACGGCAATATCCCCGTCGTTGATGCCAGCCTCAATCATGCTGTCGCCTATCACGCGGCCGTAGAAAGTCGACTCGGGGTGCTTGATAAGGTCGCGGTTAAAGTCGAGGCTGTCCTGCAGATACTCCTCCGCCGGGCTGGGAAATCCCGCCCGCAGCTCGGGGGCAATCTGCAGCTCCAATTCTTTGGAAAACTCGCTGTCAATAAGTGTTATGCTTTTCATCTACGACACAACGTTATATGTATAAAACGCCTTTTTTGAGTATTTATTGCCTTTGGCGCATATATTAATAACCGTTTGAAAAAGCTTCGAAACCCTTATAATTGAACGAATAATAAACCTAACAATTAAAGAATAAGAACAATACAATCACAGACATACCACATCAGGGCTCGTTGCGAAGAGCAGACCGAGCTATAACTGATTGGCGACGTTAGAGCGTATAAGGAGCTAAAGCATTTCTCCGAAAGCGTCCTATCGTCAGCCTGTGATTGAGAGAAAGCCACCCGAAGAGGGTGGTTTCTTTTTTACAAAAAACTTAATAATGTGTGCATAACTATAAGCGGCATGCCCACCTTCACCCAAAACTATCAGTTTCACATTTTTCATTTTTTGTATCGCTTGTTTTTTTCATCTCGAATTCACTGATTTTTTTCAAAAACGCCACAAGTAACTCCCAAACGGTCCTATAAAACATAAACCGAATGAGGTCATAAAAATCAAAGATGTCAATTATAGACTCCGTCGGATTAGTTCCATTTACTGAAGTCTGGTCGTTCTTATCAACCTCGTATTGATGTGGTTCTTCAACGTTAACCTGATTGTTCATCGGATTATTGTTAAGAGTGGGCGGCGCTTGATGGATAATAAAAGTAATAACTACCATAATAATAAAATGCGTATTCATAAGACTATGTATTTTGAATTATATATTGTTTTCTTTTTTTCTAGACAACATTATCTATTTGGAGAGTTGTTAGTTGTTCAATAATAAATTCACCTTTTCAAAAAAAACACTACACCATTGCAACATTTTGCTCAATCAATATAATAGACATCTCACTTTATTATTATTGAAATATACTATCCATCTATTTTACTTGTTCTATTCTTAGGTGAAAAACCTGCACTTGGCTCGTCGAAAAAGATGAGATGCGGGTTGTTAGTGAGGGGTATTATTGTCCAAACCTAACTCATGCCGCTGACCGCCCATGAGTTTGTCGGACGTGATGCAACATCAGAACAAGGTCTAATTGTATCCGCCACAATTAGTCTGTATTTTTACTTTCTCTCTCTTAAAAGTAAATATATATGACATACTAATCGTCCATGACTTCTGCTGTAGCCTCTACTTTGGATAACGTTTCATCGTCAAAGGGCTCAAGTATCGGTCCAATTCCAAACGAAGTTCATATTATGCTCTATCAAAAGAACCATCACTCCTAGTGCACTATACTACGGAGGATGCCCCTAGTGTTCACTAAATACATGGAGTTGACGTCTGAAGTAGGCTCGTCAAGCAACAAGAAGCGGTTGTAGCCCATCAAAAGACGTGCCAACGAGAGCAGTCATTTCTCACCGTAGGATAACTTCACATTCTGCTGGTCAAGCATCGACATATACTTGCTGTTGGCAACGAAAAGCGAAATGGTGATGTCCTACCCACCCCCTCATTCCACCTTGCAGAAAAAAAACAATCTGGAAGTACGGAATAATATTGAATCGAGTGGTCTTCCAATTGAAGTTCTGCCAACCAAGACGGTAATCCTGCTCGCTACGACACCTGGGTTTTTACTTACTATTTGTTAATATCTCACACAAAAAGTCAATAAATAAATGCTCCAAAGGGGCAATAACTATTTCCATAATAATAATTAATTGTGGGAATGATGGTAAAAGAATGTGGAGGATAAAAATGGTAACTGCACACATGAGCATTGACAAAATGATTTTTATTAATTTTGAATTCATAATTATAATATTGTTTAATTTATACCATTATTATAGTGTTCTGTTTAAAAAATAACAAATCTTTCCACGATTTTTTCCAAATGACCCCGAAAAATTATAACCTAAAAGCCTTATATATGATATAACAACATAGATTACAATAAAATAGAATATAAATAACAATAAACATAGTACAAACCAAAACAACACAACATGAACACATTTATGAAAATCGTGAGAGTCACCACAGACTTGATGATCCTCGCCGTGATGGGCCTTGAGCTCAAAGACCAAATCAACAAGATGCGCCTTGAAAAGGCACAAAGAACCGTGGCTGCTGCACAAGCCGCCACACAACAGGAGAATAATAATGAATGAACGCCTCCCAAGTAGACAAATGGGAGATAGTCATCATCTCCATCTTAGAGGTACTGCTAGTGCTTGCCCGTAATTCAAGAAAGATCCGCAAGCAGATGGCAAAGCCTATCAAGAAAACAAAAACCGAATTAGAAACCAACACTTCAACAGAGTAATGGACTATTCAACACAACCGACAGCAGTCGTCCCGTCACCGGGGCGACTGACTTTAAACAGACAATTTCCTTTGGGCGAACCAGCAACAGCCGAGGTCATCGACAGCCCCGACCCTGACAATCACCCAAACTTCATCGAGAGCAACACAAACGCCATAACGCTTGAAGAGCTCTCAAACAACCTAATCCCGACCTGGGCGGACAACAGCCTGACCATCTCACACACCAACTTTATCAAGACCGTGAGAGCCGCTGCCGTACAGGTCTTTGGAAACCTTACTCCTGTGGAAATCCGAACCAGCCACCCCATTCAAGGGAGACGGCCCGAGGCAATCCACAAGAAACAGAACGAACTGACCGAAAACGACAAGACCATCTACTACCAACGCATGGCATTCATCAGCCATGTTGTAGGTCTCAGTCGCGAAATCAACGGACAGATTGTAAACCTCACCATCGGTGGGGTACGCAACTATGCCGACGACCAACTCTACCGAACCGCCACGCCCCAACGCTTCAAAATCTTTGTGGGCTGGCAGGTACGGGTATGCTCAAACATGATGCTCACCTGCAATGGAAACAGTGGTGTAATACAATGCCTCACAGAAGCCGACGTGTTTCAGAAGGCCATTGAACTATTCACCAAATTCAACCCAGAGCGAGAGAACATCCTGACACAGCTCGCCAATCTCCAGACAACGAGAATGAGCGAACAACAATTCTGCAACATCATCGGGCGTATGAGATTATATCAAGCACTCCCGACAGCAGAACAACACACCCTGCCGAATCTTCTTATCGGAGACCAGGCAGTAAACGAAGCAGTCAGAGGATACTTCAACAACCCCAACTTCCGCAAAAGAGAGGGTGAGGAAGGTATCAGCTGCTGGAACTTCCTACAGCTAATGACAGAAGCGGTTAAAGGCTCTTATATTGATAAGTTCGCCGACCGTAATCAGAACGCAGTAGACATAACTTTAGGACTACAGAACGCCCTTAACGGAAACGACACCGAGGGCTATTCCTGGTTCCTATCGTAGGGGGCTTTTTGCTCCTAAACCCATCGAGGGAGAATCAATATCTAACAAGGTACTGGTTCTCCCTCTTTTTGTTTTTTACTAGAATTTCAACTTTTTAAAACATCAACGAAAATGCTTTATTACGATTTCATGGATTACGAAGACTTCAAAGAACGCTTCGGAATCATACATCATGGCAACGGAACAAAGAATCGAAAGAATAAAATCCTCCTTGCCTATATCAAAAACAAAGACCTCCTGCATAAAGCAAGAGTAACAAACGACTACTCCCTGCTTCATATCTCCAGTATGAGCGAATTGAAACAGGTTATGATGAAAAAAATACAGGATAGCGGTATTGATAAAAGATACCCTGTCCGGCTCATTAATGACATCTTTATGAGCGACCAGTATTCCACCGACGATAACTTGGGTCTCTGCGAAGATGGGGATTTCAAGTCAGTACGCTACATGAATATGACCAACAAGAAGATTTACAAGATGAAAGCTGGCAAGTTTCTTCGAGCCATCATCCTTGAAACAGAATTCGGCCAGACACTCCCAGAACAGGTCTTGGGTTACCTGTGTGAGGAATTTACACAAGATTTCCAGACATACGCTATGGGTACACTCCCAAAGAATCAACTTGTGGTCAGCGATGAATTCGAAAAGATTTACTCGTTCGAATGCTGCAAAGGAGATTTCGGTTCATGTATGGTTGACAGACGCTATCACTATTTTTACCAAGATGCCGTTGACGCTTCTGCCGCCTATCTGACCGATGAAAAAGGTATGATTATAGCTCGATGTGTTATCTACAACAATGTACATGACCAAGATGAGAACATCTATCGTCTTGCAGAACGCCAGTATTCTTCAGGCAGTTCAGATGTATTGAAACGAGCCTTAGTCGATGCCCTGATTCGAGAGGACAAAATCGATGGCTATAAAAAGGTTGGTGCTGGATGTGGTGATGCAACCGAATTTGTGGACACCAAAGGCAACTCTCTTTCCGACCGTCAATTTTGGATTGACTGTGATTTGGAGACTTACGATACCCTCAGCTACCAGGATTCTTTCAAGTGGTATTCTCTTAAAAACCGAAAAGCATACAACTATCAGGCTCCCGAAGCATACGATAACCTTGACAGAACAGAAGGGGGTATTGATGGCGACGATGAAGACGATGAGAACTATGACGAATACCACGATTGCTATACCGCCTATGACACTGTGACCGTCCTCTATGATGGCCGGGAAATGAGCTGTGCCGAGAATAGACTGGACGATTTCACTTGGTGTGCTGGAGAAGACCTGTATGTGTACACTCCTGAAACAGCCCATTGTGACACTTGCGACTATGACTATATCAAGGAGAATGGTGTGTATTCTGAAATCACAGAGGAATACTACTGCTGTGCCAACTGTAAGGAGACAGCAGAGAGAGAGTTTAAGGAAGAAAACTGGTTCTGGAGCGAGTATGACCATCAGTACTTCGAGAATGAGGACGAAATCACCGAACTCTACCGCTGGAACAAAGGCATCAAGGACTACGAAGCCTTTACCATCAGCAAGAAGACGCTGGATACTTTGGTTGAACGCAAGGAAGCCTTTATCTTTGAGGATGAGGCATACGACACAATCAACAAAAGGACAGGCAAGCCCTTTTTCTATTACCGCAAGAAGATGGCTGCCTAAATTATTAACCGACAGGGAGAATGACAGATATATATAATGTTATTCTCCCATTTCTCACAACACAAGAAGAATTATGCAACTACTCAAACAACTTTACGAAATCTATTCGCCCTCCAAGAGAGAAAAGCGGATGAGAAAGTTTATACGCTGGTGGATCCTCAACAATGCCAAGGGAGCCACAGTAACAACAGATTCAACCGGGAACCTGCTTGTCGTGAAAGGCAGTGCGACCGAGTACCCCTGTGTAGTAGCCCATATGGACCAGGTACAGGACACCCACAGCAAGGATTTCAGAGCCGTCGAGACCAAAGACTATATCCTCGGCTTCTCTTTAAAGAACAAGCAACAAGAAGGACTTGGGGCTGACGACAAGAATGGAATCTGGGTGGCGTTGAAATGCCTCCAGAGATACGACAACATCAAGTGCGCCTTCTTCATGGGCGAGGAGATAGGATGTGTGGGAAGCAGTGCCGTAGACCTTTCCTTCTTCGATGACTGCCGTTTCGTGCTCCAATGTGACCGACGGAACGGAAACGACCTCATCACTTCTGTATGGGGAGAACTTTGCAGTGACGAATTCCTTGCCGACACCGATTATGAGAAGTACGGCTACAAAGAGACCCACGGACTTCTGACCGACGTATCCACATTGAAGGAGCGGGGACTTTCCGTCTGCGCCCTCAATATCTCATGCGGCTATTATCAACCCCACACAGACCAGGAATTCACCATCAAGAGCGAACTACAGAACTGCCTTGCCTTTGTCTGTCATATCATCGAGAAATGCCAGAAGAAGTACCCCCATATCGACAACTCTTACGGCTGCTTCGGGATTGACTGGAGAAGATACGACAAGAGATACCAGAAAGAAGACGAGTACTGGGAAATGTATGAAATCATCTCAGACTACCTCGATTACCAGCCCGGAATACCTGCTGACCTCTTTTGGGAGACCTACCGAGACACATATCCAAGTCTGACCAAAGAGGACTACTATGCCATCGTCAGCGAAATCAACATGGCCAGTTGCGACACCGAGGGAACAATCACGTTAGAGGGAGAGGAGGTGCGAAATGGGATGTAGACTCCATGTGGCAAAAAAGTACGATGTCCAATACGCTTCAATCGAATACTTCAACTATCTGATAGAGGAATTCCACTATATCCTCGACGCTCTTGAGATAGACTATACAGGGGACGTGTTTGAGCACGACTTCGAAGTGTCCAAAGACCAGTGGCGGGCAGGTATGGGAAAGTTGGCAACCCTCGACTCCCAAAAAGAAGGAGTGAGACGCGAGATAGAGGAATCACTGAGACGTGTAAGCCTCACCCCCGGACGTATGCTGGAGATAATGACCGAATACCTCAATGCAGCCGACCCTGACAACAACTATCTGAATTTTTCATTCTTTTAAAACGCCTACCATTATGAGCAAAACCAAGAAACCGCAAATCACCGTAGAACATAGCGGTCCATCCATCTTTGAGGTGGCCAGATATGTACACGAAGAAACCGTCAGACACTGCGATTACTGTGGCAGACCCATGTCCAGGAGCGATGCCAATGACTATGGCAGCCTATGCGAGAGCTGCTACATGAAGGAATACTACGGAAAGGAGGTCTATTAGTATGGCGACAGAAGAAGACATCGGGATGGCCAACTACATCATGACTATCCTCAAAAGCCAGCCGGAGATAATGATGAGCTGGGGAATAGACCCTAAGACAGTCAAGACAATCACCAGAGGACTTCAGTTCCATGTTCAAGGATTCAAGGTCAAGGGGACGGTCAAAATCACCTATATGCCGATTCACGACCTGTTCCGCATCGACATCCAACCCGACGAAGACAAAACACCGATTATCTACAAAGAGGTTTTCCTTGACCAGCTTGTCTCCCTGATAGACGAAGCCGTGGAGAGAACCAACGACTACCAAAAACGGATTTGTGAGGAACTCGGCATTGTCACACAAACCTGAATCTCACACAAGCCCGAACATCACAAAACCTCAAACCCATGAAAACGGAGGGTCTGTAAGAAAGTAAACTATCACAAAAGTAGAAATCTTGCAGACTCCCGTTTTTGTGCCTTTCCCGAAATATTACACTTATTAGACGCTCGTCTAGCATGTGTAAAAACAGTTAAATCGACAATCAAATAACATCAAACAACATTTTTTCAATAATCAAAAACACAACAACAATGGAAGAACTTTTGAAATCGCTGATCGACATTCAGCAAAGACTCAACGTGCCGAAGAATCAGTACAATGAATTTGGCAAGTTCAAGTATCGCAGCTTGGAGGACATTCAGGCCGTTCTAAAACCGCTTCTGGCCGAGCACAATTGTGGCATCCGCTTTGACGATACCATTGTAGAGCATTGTGGCCGTACCTTCCTCAAAACCACACTCACCTTCTTCAATGACAAAGGCGAGACGTTAACCACCACCAGCGAGGCAGAACACGCTATCGAGAAGTCAGGCATGGACTCCGCTCAAATCAGTGGGGCAGCTTCTAGTTATGCCCGAAAGTATGCCATGAACGCACTCTTCCTCATCGACGATTCCCCGGAGATAGACAGCGACCAGTATAGCCAGGGAAGGACGACCAGAAAAGCCACTACCTCTACCACCAAGGCAGTTACACGTCAGGCCGCTCCCGTCGACAAGAATACTGCCATCAAGAACGCCATCAACGCCTCCAAAGATGTCAATGCCCTGCTTTCCCTCTACATCGAACACCAGCAGGAAGTAGAATCCAATCCAGAAATCAAGGTCATGTTCACAGCCCGTAGACAGGCCTTACAAAACCAGTAAGCCCTATGAAGAAACAAAGAATTGAACTAAAAGACTGCGGCGTCACCTTTCTAGAGGACGAACATCGCTATTTCTATGGTGACACCGAATTGTCAGGAATCACAAACGCAATCTCCACCCAGCTAGGACTTGCAAACGCCTATGACAACATCCCTGCCGCCATCCTCGAAAAGGCGACACAGCGGGGCAACGAAATCCACAAGTCCATCCAGCGTTTCAACTCGGAATGGGTTAATGACGGCTCCCCACAGACACAGGCCTATATCCGTCTCTGCAAGGACAACAACATCGTGGCAGAGGCTAACGAGTACCTTGTCAGCGACCTCAAACATTACGCTTCAAGTATCGATATTGTAGCGAGAGTGGATGAGGAGACCTTCGACCTTTATGACATCAAGACATGGGCCACACCAACCAACGACAACCTGAAGAAAGCCCGCTACCAACTCTCCGTCTATGCCTTCTTCCTTGTCCTGAACAATCCGGGAGCCAAGATTAGAAATCTGGCCATTATCCACCTTCGGGAGACAGAGAAAGACCACATCGCTGAGATTATCCCTGTTTCCCGTATTCCCTCTGACATCTGTGAAGAGCTGTTGCAGACCTATCTCGACGGCAAACCATTCTACAATCCCTACGATGTCCCGCTTGATATTCGGGGGCAGGAGTCGCTTATCCGGAGCCTCATGGAAACGAAAGCAAGAACTGAGGAACAGCTGAACCAAATCAAGGGCAGCATAATGAGACGTATGGAACTGCTGGACATCCGATCCTGGCAGACTGACACGATGAAAATCACCCGTAAGCTCGCCTCTACCCGCAGTTCCTTCGACCTTGCCCAGTTTCGTAACGCCTATCCTGACCTCAACTATGAAGACTATATGCGTACCAGCAGAGTATCGCCCAGCCTTGTCATTACTGTATAACCCTAAAAACTCTATACTATGAAAGACATCAACATCGAACTGTTCAAGAGATACAAGCCGGAGAAGAAGATTGAGATTATCGAATTACTGACGGCCAAGGAAGTGATGAAAGTGAAGGAATCCACCATCGTAAGAATCATCAAGGAGACCGGCACCTTCCTCTATGGCTCGAAAAGGAACAAACACCTTAACATCGCCCGTGAACGCAGACGGAGCAATTCTTGGAACAGCACCTTTGAAGGGATAGAATACAACAAGGGGAAGCTGTATGTGGAACTTTATCTGCAATACGAGAATACCGACACATCCATCTTTGAGAACTGGAACAGGTTTTTCCTCCCCGGCGACTACAACGGACAATATCAGGGGGACGATATGAGAGGCAATCCGAGAACCTACTACTTTTCCTACACCGAAATTCAGAAGGTAAGGTGCATCAAGTCTATCCTCTATGAGTATGTGTATCGAAAGTATGCCGACAAACTGAAAGAGGCCGGATAATAACAACAATCAAACCCGACAACAATGAGGGGGCTATGAGAAATCGAAAACCAATTATCGAGAGTACCATAGCCCTCTTTCTATTTCAGACAAACAACCAAACACCTTATCAAAATGCCAAACAAACACCAATATGTCGCCTATCTCAGAGTAAGCACACAAAAACAAGGGTATTCAGGACTTGGATTGGAGGCACAGAGGGAGATAATCGAAAAGCACCTCCGAGACAGAAAACCCATTGCCGAATTTGTGGAAGTGGAGAGCGGAAGGCATAACGACAGACCCAAACTGAAAGAGGCCCTGGAACTATGTAGAAGAACCGGGGCGAACCTTATTGTGGCAAAGATGGACAGACTTAGCAGAAACGTCGCCTTTACCTCACAGCTTCTCGAATCTGACGTGGAGATTGTCTTTTGCGACTTCCCACAGGCCAACAAGATGATGATACACATTGTTTCCGCCATAGCCCAATATGAAGCCGAGCTCACAGCCACAAGGACAAAACAGGCACTACAGGCAAAGAAATGCCGAGGTTTTACTCTTGGGAATCCTGAACACCTAATGGACAGACACCATGAAGCTATCGAAGCAAGCAATGAGACCAACCGTAGGAAAGCCCATGAGAACCCCAACAATAAGAGGGCTGTCGCTTTACTACGGTCTTTGGTCAGTCAAGGTCTTTCCCTACAACAGATGGCCGACACTCTGAATGATGAAGGATTCCAGACATCGAAAGGATACAAGTTCAAGCCCGTTACGGTACAAAGACTTATCAAACGCTACCACCTACGAGAATGAATACCCATGACCCCTCGGAGACCATTACATGCTCTCCTACGGACAATACACACTATGGCATTAACTATTATCCATGTGGGCATATTCACTTGATTTTTACTATATATATTTATAAGAGACTACTAGAAAATGCCCAAATAATATAAAAAAAAATGTCACTGATATTGTCCGCCCATTTTTTGTCCCTTTTATGCCCAAGAAAGAACGACACAAAACCAAACAACAATGACAATACGATATGAATTCCTTGTCAAAACGCCGAAATTTCCAGACGGTATGAAAGTGGCGGTGGATCTGAACATCGTGAACCAGCTTTCCGCCCGCCATAGATTATCCCGTCTGTATCCATCGGCGAACACAATCACATTTATCAGAAGTTATAGAATCAATTAATCAACAACAAAATGGAACTGAATTATTTAATCCTGCTTAATTATTGTGTGGGCGAGATTGTAAAGATTAAGCTCACCGAAGAAGAAAAGAGGCTCAGCGAAACCTATGATGACTTTGAGGAGTTTATCAGGGAACACATTGAGGAGAAGTACCAGGTCCGATTGAAAGACTGTGAATGGATGACCCTCGAAACCCTCAGCGAAAGAACCTACAACATGAAAGGAGGTGATTATGCCTAACTGGTGCTGTACGGACTACAGATGCTACGGAAACAAGGGGGAACTGGTGGAGTTGAAGGAGAAGCTCGACTATCTAAATTCCCTTGACAAACCGCTAGTAGAAAATGGATTTGGCAAGCTTTGGTGTGGGTGTTTGGTCTCACTTTTGGGAGGCGACTGGAATGAGTTCTATTGCCGGGGAGAGATTGATAGCTACGAGTTTTCTGGAACCACACTTTGCATTTCCGTCACGAGTGCTTGGAATGAATTGGGGGAATGGAGGAAGTTTATCAAGTCCAAGTTTCCCAATATTCACATCGTCTATAGTGCCGAGGAACCGGGGAATATCTACTATGTGACCAACGATAAAGAAGGTGACTATTTCCCCGACCGCTACATCCTTGACTTTATCGACGGGCCTGAGTATTTCAAGACCTTAGATGACGTTGCCGGATATGTTTCTCGGCTGACAGGTAAGGATGTCAAGACGGAAGAGGATATCACATCCGCCCTTGATAAACTGGAGGAGAAGGAGCTGGAAGAGAACGAGGATGCATTCTACAGCTTCAATAAATTCACTGTTATAGAGGAGGACGAGCCATGATACTGAATGAACCTTATTTTGTCCTTAGAGTGATATTTGAAATATTAAAGCTGAAGGTAAAGAACATCAAGAAACGCATCAAAGAGTGATAGGAAAGACTGAGGAGTGCCTACAATGGCACTCTTTTTTTTCTTTTGTGATCCACCATCATATGCTTTTCAAGAAGGGCTACTTTTCAATCGTCCATCAGAAAAATCCATAATACCCACAGAGGATCAACAATCTGATTGGATACAATTACAATTTGCTCGTCTTTCAATTTGTTGGTTTCCTTATAATTGAATGGAATTTTATCCTAAAAGGCATCAATTGTCAGAAATAATGTGTATATTTGCATCCAAAATCGACAAGAGAAATGTCGAGCAATGGGAAAGCATTTGTACTGTCCGAAGTTGAAGGTTTCCAAAATTATCTAGATGACAAGATACCGATGCCTGTTGCTTTTTTCGAGTATGCGTTGGCTTACCACCTCTGCATATTGTTCAGCATAGGATGAAGTTCTTCTCTGTATTATTCTAGAATGACGTTTGGAGATGCCTCAATTTAGTAAACAGACAACATGAGTTCTATGCTTTTTTGTTATTTATGGTATTTGCCCCACTGAGGACTTAAGGGCTGGTAATAATTTATCAAGTTATGAGCATAAAGATACTTTTATTTATTGTAGTATTTGCTATTTCGGCATATTTCCTACTTTCACTTTCTCAAGGCACTACACAAGACAGAACTAGATATTATTGTGAGTTGGTTTAGGATTATGGGATTGATAGGAGAATAGAAACAGAAATAAATAATGTTGTATTAGTACTGGTGCGTTAACTTTCAGAATTGAACTAAAGTGAAAATAGTTACATTTAACGACACTGAACCACAAATACTTAATATTGATATATAATGAACAAATCATTTCAATTAATTCAAATCGTTAAAGGTTAAAATTATTGTATTATACACTATATTAGTAAGTTGCAGAATTGCTATAAAAGTTAACGCACCAGTATTAATTGCCAATTGAAAAAAATGTGTACTTTTGTACCATCAGATGATGGCACTCAATGTGTAATATTATGTTTAACCAACCTGCCAAAAACGGGGTGTAGCTCAATCATCATAAAGAAATAAAATGAGGATATGGAACAGGATAAAGAATATTACGTATTTATAAGTTACTCCAGTTTGGATAATAAATGGGCGATATGGCTTAGGCATGAGTTAGAACATTACCATTTGCCGGCATCGTTCAACGGACGTACCGATGTGAGAGACAATCTGCGGAAGGTGTTCCGTGACAGGGATGAGCTCAGTGCTGGGCCGGAATGGGATAAGCAAGTACAAAAGGCTTTGGGTAGCACGAATAATCTTATTGTAATATGTTCTCCTCATTCAGCAAAATCAGATGCAGTGAATAAAGAAATCAAAACATTCATTGCCTTAGGTAGAGAAGACCATATCTTCCCATTCATTGTTGAAGGTGACAAACCAGAGGATTGTTTTCCTCCAGCTCTTAGACAATCCAAACTTGGTGGGGACGTCAATAAAGACGGAGGTCGTGACTCTGCTTTTATCAAGGTCGTGGCAGGAATGCTGAAAGTCAGTTTCCCAAGCCTATGGAATCATTATGAGATAGAAAAAGCTGAAGAGGAGCGCCGTCAGCGTGAGCAACGCGACAACATGATGAGGCTGCAGAGCCGTTTTGTTGCAGAAAAAGCCAGTAAGCTCATTGACGAAGGTGATTCCATCTTGGCCAGAAAACTGATGGCGCAGGTCATGCCCATCGACCTGAAAAACCCCGACCGTCCTTGCCCCATTGAGGCGGAATCTTGTATGCGTCATGCTTTCGAGCACAGCAACGCCGTACTGAGAGGGCATTCCCGCTCGATAGAAAAATTAGCATTCCTGTCCGACCGAAAACGAATTGTATCCGCATCAGAAGACCAGACCATTCGCGTTTGGGACGTCTTTACCGGCAAATGCCTAAAAAAGCAAGATGCTTTAAAAAATTGGTTCGGACTATTTGCGGTCTCTCCCGATGGCACTTTTTTCGCAACGACAGCACAAGGTGGCACCGTTAGCCTGTGGGACACGGAGAATATCCTCTGTATCAAAACATTCGGCGGTTCATCAAAAAACATAAACTCAATTGAGTTCAGCCCCGATGGCAAACGTCTCGTAACTGCATCCGATGATGGCTCATTCAGAATATGGAACCTGCGCAAGGGCGTTACCCAATTAACCGTAAAGGCCCATCCCGAAACCCTCCACTCTGCCTCTTTCAGTCCCGACGGCAAACTAATTGTAACCACCTCCACAGATAAAAGAGTGGTGCTATGGGATGCGTCAACCGGAGCATCCGTTAAAACTATCAAGCACCCCACCGGCGATGTTGTTTCCGCCACATTCGACTGCGATGGCAAAAGACTTCTCACCATCTCCAACAAAGATAACCTTATTCGCATTTGGAACATTGAAAGTGGCGAATGCACTCAAACGCTGGAGGGCCATACTGAAAAGGTAACTTCGGCAATATTCACACCTAATAATAGAAACATAATCTCCTGTTCTAAAGACAATACTGTGCGACTATGGGAGATAATATCGGGTGGAAACATTCGCACTTTCAAAGGCCATTCCGAACCTGTGCATTGTTTAGCGTGCAACGACACGGTCGAATGCATTATCTCAGGCTCATCTGACTGCACAATTCATGTTTGGGACAACTCTGGATACCCGCTCCAACACACACTAGTAAACCATTCTGACAGTGTGTTCTGCATAGCCTATTCTTATGATGGCAAACGACTTCTCACCTCCTCGTTTGACAACACAATATGCGTATGGGATACATTTACAGGCCTATGTCTGCACAAAATTGAGGGTCACACTCTTTGGATCAGACAAGCCTGTTTCAGTCCAGATGGATTGCGCATTGCCTCGGCATCTGATGACAAGACCATACGCCTGTGGGATGCTGTCAACGGACATTGTCTCAACATCCTCAAAGGCAATAATAGTTCTGTACGACACCTTTGCTATTCGCCAGATGGACAAACAATTGTGTCCGCTAATGAGAACGGCATCATTATGCTTTGGAATTCCCTCACAGGTGAGTGTCTGCACACCATAAATATTAGCGGTTTTAAAATCCATTCAGTGGCTTTCTCTCCAGACAACAAGTTGATAGCTTTCAGCTACGGAGGCTGCATATTAATTTATGAAGTGGCTTCGTTCAAGCGACTGAAAAAAATACAGGGGCACCTGTTTGGTGCAGATTTTATCGCCTTTACGCCCGATAGTAAAAGATTGCTTTCTTACTCGCACGATGGTACTGCAAGGCTGTGGAGCCTTTCCAATGGCAAATGCGCTCCTGTTATAAAAGGACTTTCAAGACTCGGAAGCCCTGTGGCCATCAGCCCTGACGGCACAAAGGTTGCATTGTGCCTTGAACAGAATGATGTAATCATCCAGCCACTTGAGATATCAGACACAGGGGAGCAGAAGTCTCCGACAATCATCGAGACCGGGTCAAACGGACTAGTTCACTCGCTCCAATTCAGCCCTGACGGTAACTACCTGCTATCGCTCCAAGATGAAAACAGTGGTTCGTACCATGGAAGCCAGATATGCATCTGGGACTCAGATAGCGGCTTGAAGTTGCAGACAACTGTGTTTTACGGCGACTGCAGAAACGCCATTTTCCGACCCGACGGCAGACAGATTGCCGCTTGCAATTATTGGTGGTGGGAAGGCGTGATGCTATTTGCCTTCCCTTCTCTGCAAGAACTCATCGACGAAACCCGCGAACGATTCAAGGACAACCCATTGACGTCGGAGGAACGCAGACAGTATTATTTGGAGTAAAACCATAAGAATCATGACGACCAACGACTATACTCCCAAACCGATTGACACTTACTATGTGGTGTTGCCCGAGGAACTATTGCAACTGGCTAAACGCATGGCGGAGAATGAGCATAATGTGTGTGCGGTCACGTGCTTTGCACAAGTATGGATCTACAGTCCGGAGCGCGACGACGCCAACAAGAAGCACCACTGTCTTTTCCCATTCGTTGACCTTCCCGAGGAAGAGAAGGTCTGTGACCGCAACATCAGCCTCGAAGCCCTCCGTTTTATTCTTGCCGAAGGCTTTAACATTTTACCGGTTCCATGCTCATCTTCTGAAATAAAGAATAATACGAATAATTAACGATAATCTAATTAGGCAACCTCTAAAAATTAAATATCAAACACTCAACAATATAAATCATCATTCTGCGTTATAAATGTTGTAAAACAACAACACTTATGAGCAAGTACAAGACCACAGGCAACCAGACCCTCTTCGACGCTGAAAATGCGGCACAGAAACCCTCCGAGATAGGCAACCCGCTGGAGGAGTTCGACAAAGTGATGGGTTTCGAGATATTCCGTAGTCGGCTAGAGGCGGCTATGGCGCTCAAATAGAGGTGCTGTTTGAGAATCGGAAAAACAATACTGTGCCTCTCAATAAAAATAGAGACATTAAATGGCAGGCTGGATATCTGTTGAGTGTCAATAGAAATGCCGAAAACAGTGAGCAATTCGCATCCATCTGCCACGAATTGGGTCATTTGTTCTGCTACCATCTACCAATGCCTGGAGACTGGAAAGAGAAAAAGTGGAAGGTGAGAAGTCCTGAACACAAATGGAAAGAGTTTGAGGCGGAAAGCGTGTCGTGGATTGTATGTGAGCGATTGGGAATACACAATCCGTCCGAAGGATACCTAGCAGGTTATGTCGATACTACAGATACCGAATCATATATCAGTGAACAAGTCAGTGTGGAGCGAATAATGGCAGCGGCAAATGAGATTGAACGAATGCTAAAGAACCTGGACTACCGCAGTGGTTTGCTCTATAAACACTGTGACGGTTTCAAACAATTGTGTCGTATGTTGTCCCACGAAAAAGAAAAAAGCAGCACCAGAATAATCTGATGCCGCCTTCTTATTACCACAAGCCATAATAGTAGTCGATATGTTTTTTTGCCCTCTGATTAAAATAAAGCATTGAAGTTCCACTCAAAGAAAACCCAACCTTGTTATCTCCAGTCAGTTGTTTAAAGTACGCATTTACCTTGTCTGAGAGGTCGCTATATTCAGGCTTCTTGTTCATGTGCCTTTCAACATAAGGACTAAAGCGCATTGAGTTTTGATTGAGTTCGCAAAACTTTCCACTATACGGGTCCGGGTCACTGCCAAAATCAGGGTACATTTCAGCCATACATTCTCTCCAGTTCACAAGGCTATAATGCCCCAGACCATCAAGGGAAAGAATAGACATCCCTGACGCATTATTATTGTAGTAATAGTAGTATCCGTCTTGCTCAAAGTGCTTGCCATCCGCTCCGATTACGTTTGCCAGTTCCAATATATCCACTTTGTACTCTTTCGCCACTTGATAATGCGGTAATAACGAATCAAGCCATTTCGGGATGAACACTTCTACTGCATCCCTAAAAGTTGGAGTAAGCCCATCTATTTTTTCTGTATAATATATCATAATTCATTGTTTCCTTTCATTTTAATTTTGTTCTTCGGGAGTAAATCTTCAAATCTACCCCAAATTCATTCTGCAATTTCTTAGTCAAAGCCGCGAAAGCATCCAATCTTACTCTTTTTCGACCTAGCATTCTCGCCGCCTCACCAAGTTCAATCATAATCTCCTTCCCCGGCTTCAACTCCCCATATCTTTGGGCGAGGATATTCAGGTCGGGGTCATAATAAAGTTTCTTCTCCGGCTGCTTTTCGACATTTGCTTCTACTTCGCCAGCCAATTTCAAATCTTCTTCTTTTGTTCTCTGGCTCATTAGTTCACTGCCAAAGAGTCTGTTTAAAATCATAGTAATCATAGTTTTCATGATTTTTGTGGTTTTTCTGAAATAATACCGCATATTCTTTTTCTCTACCGTCCTTTTGCAAATTCTCAATAATGACCTCCCCGGCAGTTTTTGGACGGCATTTTTTACTGTCGGAGGTGTTTAAAAGTTTGCTTCATAATATGTTCTTATTTAGTAGTTTTTTATTTCATTAGTTAGGTTTTGACGGCGTTTGGACTGCGTTTTGACGATTTTGGACGCTGTTATGCCGAAAACAAATAATATTATATTCAAGATAATTTGTATTTCTGCTCTTTCTTTTGAATAAAACAGAATGAACTATTTGCAATTTAGGGAACAATGGTTAAGATTGGGGTAAGATTGAAGCCCAGGACCAGGGGGTATCCTACGTGCCGGAAACAGCCATAGTCAATCGTAACGGCTTCTTGTTTACAGTCAGTGTGCCCTCCAAAAGTGTGATGCTTTCGATGAAACTCTCTGCACTGTTAACACGTGCCAAGGGGCGAGACTTCTACGACACCATTTTCTTGTGGCAACATGCAGAACCAGACTACGATTTTCTTGTAAAGAGGTGTGGCATCAGCACGCCAAACGAATTGAAGGCCTCCCTTGATGAGAAGATGGCAGAAACTAATCTCCACGACAAGCAAAAAGACTTCCAGCACTTGCTTTTTGCAGGTAATGCAGGAAATAGGATAATTCTTTTCAAAGATTTTTATGAAAGTAAGTTGAACACGATGTCAGTTTGAAATGGTGCATTTCTATCACGTTTCTATCACGCAACACTAGATATAACAATGTAATCTACTTTATATCAATATGAATGCGTATCTAATTTTATTCCGATATACTCCACCAGGAAGAGGTTCAAATGAACCTCTTTTTCTTTTTATGAGAGAATTGAATGAGTGGCGGCAGTTCATCAAATTCCAATACCCAAAATAATCTTATTGTTTATCGCACCGAGGATTCAGGGAACTTCTATTGTGCAACCAATAAGGCGGAAGAAGGTTATTCCCCCCAGAACGTTATACTCTTGTTTTTACGGATTTCAACACGCTCAAAGCGGCAGCAGCGTATGTGAGGAATCTGACTGGAAAGGAAGTTTAGACGGAAGAAGATATTGAAGCAGCCCTAAACGAACAGGAAGATAAAAAACTGGAGAATGATGACGATGCTTTCTACAACTTCAACAAGTTCAAAGTCTTGGAGGATGACGAATCATGATTCTTAACAACAACCAACGCTTCTTTCTCTATACACTCTGGGTAGTGTCGAAAGCGAAAGTCAAGTACATCATTAGCCGTTTATGACACACCAAGGAGACCCATTGTGGTCTCCTTTTCTTTTTGTTTTCAATTTATTATTATTCTATGTGTTATCCCTTTGTTTGGTGGTACTAATTATACTCTACCTAAAAAAATAACACCTTGATTTCCTTATTATTGAGGAACTTTATCCAAAATAAGCCTCTCTGTATCAGAAAAAATGCTTACTTTTGCATCTGAATTCGGCGGAGTATGCCGAGCAATGCGGAAAGCATTTGTACTGTCCGAAGTTGATATTTCGCCAAAAAATCTAGAGGACAAGATACCGATGCCTTTTGCTTTTTCGAGTATGTATTGGCTTACCGCCTCTGCATAGCGTTAAGCATAGGATGAAGTTCTTCCCTGTTTTATTCTGGAATGGCGTTTGGCGATGCCTCAACTTCGTAAAACAGGCAACACGAGTTCTATGCTATCCTTATATTTTAATAATCGTCCCACTGAGGACTCAAGGCGGAAAAACATGGTTAGCGAATTCAATAATTCATATATTGGTGAGTATTGTATTTTGTTTAAATATTTGAACATATGGGTAGATGTATTGCAAATAAGAATGGAAACTATCCTTGGGGGGCATCCCAATGTAAAAAATGTAGTTCCACCCATCAAAAGAAATGCATGAAAGTTGAGTATATGGATAGATATTTACTTTCAATTGAAATTCCCGAAATGTGTAAAAAGGTATTGAAAACCACTAAGGGTAGAGTGAAAGATTATCCTGCAATGATGGTTTCTTGCTGCAGAAGCGATATAGAGAATCCCCTAGAGATATTTACTGCACATTCAGAATCTCCAAGTGTGGCAGGATATACTAGTAAACTAAAAAATCATTTGGCTAAGATGGGTCAACTTGGTACAATCATTCCGTCATGTAAAAACCCTATTGGCCAATGTGCCGAACAGCATGCAGCTGAAATACTTCTACAAAAAAGAAAAAGTTATATTGTAAAGAATATCTTATTTAGTACAGCTTTTCGACCTCGAACAAGTGAGATATTTGATTATTGTGATAATTGTATCAAAATTTTTAACCTATAAGTTTAGAGAATAATGGCTGACAACAACTCACTCGAAAAGCCTTATAATATTGATTACCAAAGAACCCACGATATAGACTGGTTCTTCAAATATAATGACAGTTATTATCATGTTGCCTCTAATGGAGGAGCCGTACCTGATTTTATATTAGAATCTGAGAATCAAGAATTGCAGAGAGAAATACGGAATAGTACAAACCATAGATTGGCAATAGTAGTGAATGAACAATATAGACATCTAAATCTGGAATCATTCGAATTCTATGCCAGATGGGGGTTTATTTCGATAGATCGGTTGGATTATAGATCTTTTGAATCTCAAAATTATGTAGTGATTGCAAAGCCCTGTAAAACAGGTGGAAATAAGAATCATTTAAACAAACTGACAATACATGAATTAGACACTAACGAATTCCTGCTAGTTGTCAACGATATGGACGGTCAGAAACTTATACCATAAACTGCCATGCGAGTCTTCCAAGTTTGGCCAAAACGTACAAGAAGTTCTAACGGGCAGGTTATTACTCCTGCGATGATGGTGATGGTTACGCTGCCATACCATGCACCTACGCCTTTTACGCAAGGGATTGGTGCTGTTGCTGACGCATACATGAGAATTTACCAGTGCGATATTAGACGACTGAGCTGTAGTGCTGGCGATTTTAATTATAAAGGATTAGCATGATAAACATTCAAGATTTCATCCACCCCGATGACGCCTCGGCACTGAATAATCTAAAGAGCATCCCTGCTTTGCCCACCTTGTTGGAAAAGGTGATGCAGTACGGCTATGAGGAAATGGACTGGAGCAGAAATATCTCCTCCAACGTGAGAATCAACGAACGTCAGATGCCGGAGATTTACGGCAGACTTATAGCTGTCTGTCGCAAATTGCAGATGCCCATTCCTGAGTTGTACCTTCAGATGAGTCCCATACCCAACGCATGGACTTCTGGCAATACACGTACATACATTGTGGTGACGCTTGGGTTGATACGTCGCTTCCGAGAAGAAGAACTGGATGCAGTGTTGGCTCATGAGTGTGGCCACATACTCTGCCATCATGTGCTGTATTCTATGCTGGCCAACGCCATCTTTGACTTGGGGGATTCGTTGATGGACTCAATCTTAGGTTCCATTGGCAATGCAGCCATGATTCCCATCAAGCAGGCATTGCTTGGATGGAGTAGAGCATCCGAATTGTCAGCCGACCGTGTGGCATGTGTCGTGTCTTCGCCCGAGACCATGATTCGCGTATTGGCAAAACTGGATGGCATTCCTCCTATCATACTAAAGGATATGAATCTCGACGAATGGGCTACCCAAGGAGCGGACTATGAGAAAATGAGACATGGCTCTGGTGTATCGAAGGTGGTCAGATACATTTCAAACACGGATTTAACCCATCCGTATGGTCCAGTGAGGGCATACGAGGTGAGAAGATGGTCTGGAGGTACCCATTATTTAAAACTTCAATCACAAATGCAACAACTGACTGACGGTAAAACCTGCCTAGTGTGTGGTGCTGCCATCAGTGAGGATTGGGCTTTTTGTAGAAGTTGTGGAGCAAAGTTAAAATAACAAACAATACACTATGGCAACATTTTCTACTTCAAAGGTTTTGAACGGAGACCCTGCATTGATACCAGAAATTGCAGACCGTATCGTTAGAGATTTCCAGATGGAAGGATTTACAGCCAAAAGCGACAGTTATGCCGGTGGGGTGTACGACATCTCGCTTGCCAAAGGCAATGTCTTTAAGGCAGTGCTAGGAATGAAGTCCGCACTAAAGGTTACTCTGACACCACAAGGCAATTCCATCCATATCAACGCTGGGGTTGGCATTTTCGGGCAACAGGCCATTCCTACCGCCATCACGATGTTCTTCTTTTGGCCTGTTCTTATTCCACAGATATGGGGGATGGTGCAGCAATCCCAACTGGATGACAAAGCCATTAATATTGCCGAACAGGTTATTCGGGAGCATGGCTCAGGCTCGTATGGATTTGCATCGTCTTCACAAAGACAGTCTTTCTGCCCAGCGTGTGGCAATAAAGTAAATGCCGATGCCAACTTCTGCCCGAATTGTGGTGCCAAGCTTAACTAATTACCTCCATCATCCAAAAACTACACTATGGACAGCAACCCAATTGACGATAGGCATATCCGTGTTTTTATCTCTTCCACCTTTCAGGACATGGAGAAGGAACGAGAGCAGTTGATAAAGAAAGTGTTCCCTTTGCTTAGAGGAATTGCTGGAGCCAGAGGGGTTGTTATCACCGAATTAGACTTGAGGTGGGGTATCACACAAGAGGAGTCGGAGAATGGCAAGGTGCTTGAGATATGCCTCAATGAGATAGACAATTCACGACCTTTTTTCATTGGTCTGTTGGGGGACCGCTATGGCTGGTGCCCCACGGAGGAGGAACTTGAAAAGAACCATAATATTGAAGAGTTGCATCCCTGGGTGCGGCAAGCCATTGCAGAAGGCAAAAGCGTCACCGAGATGGAGTTCCTCTACGGTGCCCTATCACCCAAACTCTTTCCAGGCAAACATATCGATGCATTCTTTTGGATTAAACGTGGAGATAACTCTACAGACGAGCGTCTTGAACGGCTAAAACAAACAGTCCGCGACAATCTTACGTACCCATGCAATGAGTATGTTTCTCCAGAAGACTTGGGCAAACAAGTCACCGAAGCGTTTGAAAAGATATTGGATGAGCGATACCCGCCACAACAGTTGTCTGAAATCGACTCTTTTCGTTTGGATCAAGAAACCTATCGGCGGTTGCTGAATAGGTTGTACATTCCGATAGAGGAAAATATCAAGCAGTTAAACGACTTCTTACAGGATAATGGCCAGAGAGTATTGACGCTGGTTGGAGAAGCGGGCAGTGGCAAATCGGCAACAATATCAAATTGGTTAAATACTCACACTGAGAGTACTGAATTCCAATTTATCAGTTGTTTCCTGCAGGCATCCAACAAGGGCGCCGATATCACCAGTGTTTTGGACTACTTGAATACTGAATTGCTCCAAATATTAGGACGTGAACCCGAAGACTCCTTGCTGGGGAATGACGATGATGCTGAAGAAAAATTCAAACAACTGCTGTCTGAGACCGCTATTAATAACAATTTCTGTATTGCAATAGACGGCATAAACTTCTTAGACGACCCAGAAGCCAAGCTCTTGAATTGGCTGCCAGATGTTCCTGATGGCTGCAAGGTGGTACTCACAACAATAGAGCAAGACATTACCTATCAATCGACAGTCAGAAAAGGATATTCCATTGTCCCCATAACCCTGCTGAACGAAAATCAGAAAAAGGCCCAATATATAGACCTGTTTCTGGGGCGGTATGGCAAGTCGCTCACCATTGAACAAAAAAACAAGCTTCTTGATTCCCCAATTATAGAGAATCCCAAAACACTACATTCCATTCTTGTTGAACTGAAAAACAATAGTAACTATGATGAGTTAGACCAAGCTATTGAATGTTATTCAAAAGTTGACAGCAAGGAGGAAATATACCGACTAATACTTGATAACGCCGAAACCACCTTTGGAAAGGAATTTATCATCAAGGCACTGTTGTCAATTGCTGTTTCTCGTAACGGGCTGGACGAAACAACATTGAAGACCATCACAGGAGTAGCCCCTTTATACTGGTCTCAGTTTCTATACTCATTTGGTGAACATTTATTTAGTCACCAAGGATTGATTTCGTTCTCTGATTCAATTCTGAAAGAAGTTGTGATTGATAGGTATCACGATAATATTGAAACAATCAGAAGGTTGATTATTCAATTTCTTAATTCAGAAGATTACATCTATTTTTTACTTGAAGCCTCTTTTCAATGGTATAAACTAAAGGACTATAAGCAATTAAACTATATTTTATCCTCAGTAGAATTTAGTCTAGGAATATTGTATCAAAAAGATATAAGAAACCTATACAAATACTGGAAGGAAATACGTGCTGCCAATCTGCCAAAGTGGAGATATTACATTAATTTTACCAAAACTGAAATTGGTGATAATATGAACAAGGGTGTCTTTATGCATAAGGTAGAAGAATACCGCTTGAGTTCATACTTCTGCATCCGAGAATTGACAAAGGACAATTTCCACCTAATCTGGACTCGGAATTCCGAGAATAGGGCTCAGATTCTCAACTGCAAACTTTTGTCACTATACTACCTAAGTGAGTCACTATCCAGACTGCATCATTATCGGTTATCAAAACACATATCGAAATCGCTAATAACTAATACAAAAAAATACCCAGAATGGAGTTTGAGTGCATATTTCCAGCAAATGGCAAAAATCAATATGGCGAATAATAATTTGCTTATGGGGAATAAGCAACAAGCTGAAAGAGATTTTGATGAGTTGCTCTCTGACAATTGTGCCGAGGAAGATATATATGCACTAGAAAGCAGGGCTATAGCCCTGATAAATGCTGTTTGTACATACTATTTGACTGACAGAGAAAATGCCTTGAACTGCTTTCTTGAAGCAGACAAAATTTATCAGTCCTTAATAAAAAACTATCCTCAAAGTGCAAATGGATACATTCTTCTATTGCTAAAAGCTGTAGTGGTCTTCCAAGGCGAACCAGAAACCGTGTTGAAATATGATGAGCAAGCATTGAGCATAGCAAACAACGCATTATCGTCTGGAATACATATTCCCGATGGTACGATGGCCCAAATATACATCTGTATGGCAGAAAGTATAATTAGGGAAAACCCATCTATGGCAGTTCAGTATTGTGATGTTGTGATGGATGGTTATGCTAATAATATAGAGGAGAGATGCTTATTATCATCTACACTCGTATCATGCGCTTATGTCTATACAGTGTCTGGTGAAGAAGAAAAAGCCAGAAATGTAATTGATAGACTCCTTAAATTACCACCAGATTTCTCTCTACTCGAATTCAGCAAGGGTGATTCTCAATATTGGGCGTTATTGTACTATTGCCAAGGTGTTTTGGATTTTTCAGTCAATCCAGAACAAAGCGAGCAATATTTCAAGAAATCTATTTCCGCTTATAATGACCTTGGCAATGATGCTTTCACTAATAGTTACTATGGGTTTGCAAATGATAATTTAGGTAGACTTTTATATAAAAAAGGGAACTATAAGTCAGCAGTAGATAATTTTAAATGCGCTATACGTGTGTATAAGAGAGTACTGGCATTAAATGATAATATAGATACTTTATGTAGTCTTATCGATGTTTCAAACAATCTTGTATATTCACATCTTGGTTTAAACAATGTAATAACTGCATCTGAGAAAATCAAGGAAAATTGTAATAGGCTTTTCAGAGTCCCCAAAACATATCCTTGTTACTATCAATTGGTAACGAAAACCTATTCTACAATGGCAGATGTCTTGTTGCGCCAAGGGGACAAACCATCTGCTAGAAAGTATTTACAAGAAGCGTTGGATTCTGCAAAGGAAGGTGGCTTAGACAAGGATAGTATCGACTATCTAAACAACGCACTGAATAGTTTATGATACAATAATTACTATGTCGCCATTAAGAGTAAAACGTATCATTGACAGGAAACTATCCTCTGGTATAGGTGAGCAACTTGTTGTGTTCATCATTATATTTGTTTTATCGCTGTTGCTTGTAACTTTTTGTTATTGGTTGCTAGGTGTTGGGAATGGTCTTGTCGACTCGGTAGCAAAAAGTTTTGCTGATTTTTTTGGAGGTGACCAGTACACGAACTATGCCTATCCAGATGAAACGGCCTCAGACATTGCCCCATGGGTCAAGTGGGTCACATTGGTTGCCTGTATTATTGGTTCTATCGTATTCCAGGGTCTGCTTATTGCCACTCTGACCAACGCGATTCAGAACCGTGCTGAAAAGGTTCAAGAAGGGAATGTCAGATACAGATTCAAGAATCACTATCTGATTCTTGGCTATAACGAGAGCGTCCCCACGATGGTTTCAAGGTTGTACAAGACAGGACACGATATTGTTATTGTGGTCTCAAAAGAAGTCCCCGATTGCCGAAACAATATCAATGACACTATTGGCAAAAAAGAGAATGTGATTGTATTACGGGGTGATATGAATAGTAGTGACGACCTGTGCTCACTGTTTGTGTCCAGAGCAAAACAGGTTTACATTTTAGGTGAAGACTCTAACTCTAATCGAGACTTACAGAATTTGGATTGTTATCGTACTATCACCCACACTATCAATGCCAAGGTTGACTGCTATGTCCAGATATATGAACAAGCCATATACGATATGGTGATTCATCATGGAGAGGATGACATTCAACATTTCCACCCCTATAACCATGAGGAGCTGTGGGCACGGAAGGTGCTTGTAGATACAGAGAATATCTATAGAAAACCCGACTTCTGTTCGGATGACGAAAACATAAATACGAAGCCTTACAAGTATGTTCATTTTGTAATAATGGGCCTCTCTGCCATGGGCGAAGCTATGTGTAGGGAGGCAGCTCTGCTATTGCATTATCCGAACTTTGCAGAACGAGGGATAAAATCTAAGATTACTTGTATTGACTCCAATATGGGACAGCGGATGCAATCGTTTATCGGTCGTCACAAAACCTTGTTTGACTGCTGTGGGTATTCGTTCTATGTAATAGATGCCTTCGGAGAGATGTCCGAGAAATCGTGGAGACCTGTCATTGAATCGGACTTTCTTGATATTGAATTCCAATTCATAGAGGCTGACCCTCAGAATATGGCACTCATGAAGAAAATTGATAATTGGAGTAATGACGAGAATCAATTCCTAAACATGGTTATTTGCAGTGATAGTGATACATACAATTATCAATTTGGACATGCTTTGCCACAAGCAGTATATTTGAGAGACGTTCCCATCTTCCTGTACCAAAAAAAGCTATATCAAGATGGGGAAAGCCACTCAATGCAAAAAAATATACAGACTTTCGGATATGAAGGTATAGACGTTACAACTGATTCAGCAGAAATCGCATGGGGTAAATATGTTAATTACATATACAACCAATTGTATGGGGGCGATGTTGTCGCATCAGGGGTGGAAATGGATATTGCAGCAGAAGAGCTATGGAATAATCTCTCGATAGACAAACGATGGTCTAACATCTATAATGCAAGCTCGATATTATACAAGCTGAGAGGAATAGGAGTCAGCAACCTCCAACAGCTGAAAACTGAGCTGAGACGATTGGAAAAAAAGTTGGATGTGCTATCGGAGGTAGAACACAACCGGTGGAACATTGAACAACTGATACACGGCTATCGGCCAACAACCCCTTCGGAGCATCAGGAGATATTAACAAATCCATCATTGAAGAAAACATATAAACAAAGTTTTATCCACGATGACATACGTCCTTATGGTGAACTAGATGAGTACACCAAAGATAAGGACAGGCGGTTAATCATATATTTGCTAAAATCAACAATTTACAAATGACAAAAGTTAATAGGTTTTTATTTCCTGTGGGACACGGCGGCTTTGCTGCTGAAGCAATTGAAGACAAATATCTTGCTGTCATAGATTGTGGCTCTGATAGTTGTCCAACAAGAGTGTCCATGTACATTGATGAAATCAAAAAACGTGGTTTTAGCTGTGTTGACAGGCTTTTCATTACTCATTTTGATAATGATCATGTGAATTGTATCAAGGAATTAATAAACAAGGTCGGGGTAAGAGAAGTTGTGATTCCCTTTATCCCCCATGATATGAGATATGTATACAACATCTTCACCAAGGGGGCGTATTTGGAGTTGTTAGGCCTATTTAACAATCATGAAAATAGGATAAGTCGCGAGAACAATCAAGGAAACGAGATTGAACTATCCGAGATAAATGAAGAAAAATCATTTAGTCCAATATCTACATATGATATATGGGAATGGAATGTCAAATGCCTGTTGACCGGACAAGATTGGACAGACCTACGCAACAAGTTTATTTCTGAAAGCCTTGACATGAACAAATTAACATCTTCTATAGAATCTGACTACATTGAAGCCAATAGACCATTAATAAATAAATGTTTTAAAACTGCATTTGGTGTAACGGGACCGAATTGTAAAGGTCTGATTGTTTTATCTCAGAGATGCAAGAATGTCCAACTGGATAATTGTATAATAAAACAGGGAATTACACAATTGCAACCTACCACAAATACTGGATGTCTTTATACTGGAGATGCCCGACTCAAGAATAATGCCCAAGTTGAGTCATTTGTTAAAAAAAATCTATCTGATTCGAAGATACTGCTGATTCAAATCCCTCACCATGGTAGTCATGCAAATTCAGATGATAATTTTGTCGCATCATACGATTCAGATTACTATTTTTACCATGACAAGGACGACACAAGAATCAAAAAAAACAAATTATACACGCTATTACAACCATCACAACCATCAATATTATTGGATGTGAGGGATTGTTGTAAGGATTTGATTTGGAATTGCATTGAGTTGAAGTGACAAAAAAAGGTTTCTGAAATATAAATCATATAAAAATGACAAACACTCCTTCGCTGCGGATGTTCCAGTCGTGGTTTGTTGTGTCGGATTTACAATGTTTTTGCCCGTCGTTTTCGAATCGGCGGGCTTTTGCTTTTGGCAAAAGGCAACCGCGGGGGGGTGCTTCTCCGCTACCGCTATCGGAAAGGTCCACTGGGCCTTTCCTTCACCCCTCAATACCCTCAACATAGTCAGCAACAAACGCAATGTAACCAATCTCTCTGACTGGATTTCCAACCAAGTCTACCGCCTATGCAGCGATGCGGAACGTTTTCGATAAGCCGAGCGCAGACAAGCTTGCTTGTATGCCGAGGCAAGAAAACTACGGTTGCGAAGAAACCAACGTTTCCGTTAAGCCGAATGCAGAGGGCAAATCACGAAGTGTTTGCACTATGCTGAGGCGAGAAAACGACTCATGGAATGGAACTTTTTCTATAATTGTCTACATTATCAGAACGACAGCGAAATAGGGTGTATCTTTGCAAACAAATAAGGTCTATAGGTCAATTTCTTTGCGTCTGTGTTTCCGTTTTTGACAGCTTCGCTCAGCCATCCCTTCACGGCATCAAGGGGCGCACCAAATCCTAGGACTATGAGGGCATAGGCAAACTGGTGGGCTCCGAGTACTTCGCCTGAGTAGATGTCCTCGTTTAGAAAGTCGCCAATCAATGCCTCCGCAGTAGGACACTTGATTTTGCCCGTTGAGTACCATTGCAGAGTTCCATTTCACCCCACAAGGCACCCATATTATCGAGCTCTATCACCTTATCGATAGGACACCCCCCAGCGCCTCTAAACGGACAGTCAGCCTTGCACAGCTGTTCGATAGAGAAGCTTCATTGTCGGTATCAATCTCCTCTATACCTAAACTTTTGCAATTCTCAATAGTCCTCGCGATGGTTGACTTCGGCTTCGCTTCATTCTTCTCCCCAGAGTACTCTCCGAGTAGGTCGCTAATGTTCTT
>Ga0247611_10001056_pt1 | contig 51355 bp, 38 predicted proteins | sample 177DNAGHGhighgp2_FD_192422 | JGI IMG/M metagenome (GOLD analysis project Ga0247611, IMG submission 192422) | Sheep rumen microbial communities from Palmerston North, Manawatu-Wanganui, New Zealand - 1770 DNA GHGhigh gp2 | ecosystem: Host-associated > Mammals > Digestive system > Stomach > Rumen... | reverse complement strand
AGCATACTGGTGGAACCGCTGAGCACGATGAAGGGCAGGAAGATGAGCGACGAGAACAATGTGTTCAGAAACAAAATGGGGATGACGGCATTTTCGCGTAGCGCCTTCTTCTTCAAAGAATCATAGACGCCCAAGAAAGCTGCCGAAAGAAATGCTAAGACAAGCCACATGGTCTAATGGGGACAATTATGTTTATTTCTCTGTTCGTTTCCTTTTTCTCATTCATGCAGATTCCATCAATAGTCAATCTGCTGAAGGAACAACGCGCATGCCGGCATCGACTCACCGGCATCGGTACGGCGACGCCCCTCTACCACCTTCCGGAAGTCATCAATCGACAGGCGGCCTCGCCCCACGTCGATGAGCGTGCCCACCACGGCACGCACCATGTTGCGCAGGAATCGGTTTGCTTTGATCACGAAGTACCACTCATGAGGCGCCGTCTGCACCCACTCGGCCCGACTGACACGGCAAAGGGTAGTCTTCACGTCGGCATGCGACTTGCAAAAGGCGCCGAAGTCCTCGTAGTCAAGCAACAGGGCAGCCGCCTGGTTCATCTTCCCGAAGTCGAGCGGATAGTGCAGCTCGCAGGAATAATGCCGCAGGAAAGGGTCCTTGCAGGTGTGAAGATAATAGTGATAAGTGCGTGCCGTCGCCGAAAAACGTGCGTGCAGACTATCATTGACCAGCTCAATTTTCTGGATGCTGATGTCGCGGGGAAGGAACTTGTTCAGTTTATAAGCCAACTGCGCACCGTCGATGACGGCCGGACTGTCGAAATGGGCCACCATCATTCGCGCATGCACGCCGGCATCAGTCCTTCCGGCGCCGGTGGTGTGAATCTCGTCGTGAAGCAGCAGCGACAAACTGCGATCCAGTTCGCCCTGAACGGAAATGCCATTAGGCTGGATCTGCCATCCATGGAAACGCGTTCCGTCGTAGCTGAGTGTTATGAAATAGCGCATTCGTCTTTGTCTATTAGTTTCTCCGTCTATTCAGAAAACCGGCTGCAAAGTTACGAAAAGTTCTCGCAAAAGTAGACGAATATCCGAAAAAAAATCGTATCTTTGTCGTCGAATTGCAAACCATCAATACAACAGGATTATGAACAGCGCAGATTTTTGGGCATCCGTCCGCACCGTCATCGCCGAGGGCTTCACGCCTGAAGGTCTGCAAAACTCGACACTTATGCAGAACAGTTTATCAGCGGAAGGCTTGTATATCAACGATTTTCACCGCGCGAACAGTATGGCTGCGCAGCGGGCGGTGAAGCAAATGTCATTGCATCCCTACTCGCGGGAGCAGAAGATAGAGCAGATTCAGACGCTCAGGCGACTCTCAGCGAGTTCGAAAGAGAGCGCCAACGCGGAGCGTGGCAGGAAACAGCCATAGAACAGTGGGCCAAGGCCGTGGGCTGCTGGATGGAACAGGTGGATGAGTCTCTGCACCTTTCCTTTGGCGACGAGATGTATCCACAGATGGCATCATTCTTCCGAACAAGTGCGACGGCGTCACTTGAACGCAAAAAAAGAGTTCCACAATGTTACTTGTAGAACTCCTTTTGCGGAAGGTGAGGGATTCAAACCCCCGATACCCGAAAGGGGTATACCGGATTTCGAGTCCAGCGCGATCGATCACTCTGCCAACCTTCCTTTTCAAACTAAAGAGAGGCTCTTAGATGAACCTCTCTTCTGTGATTCCGGCGGGATTCAAACCCACAACCTTCTGATCCGTAGTCAGATGCTCTATTCAGTTGAGCTACGGAACCTCGCTTGGTCTCATTTCTGATTTGCGGTTGCAAAGGTACGCAGTTTTTTTTGTTCCACCAAATTTTTCGCCAACTTTTTTCAAACAAAATGCGTTTTTTGTTGTTTTCGTGCCTTTGTTGGGCCGCAAAGCGAGCGTTTTTGCTATTATAGAGCCTTTATGGACACACCTGAAGCAGTTTTACGGCGTCGACATACTGAGCGATGCCCTGCGCCACCTCCTTGGCTGCTTTCATGGCCAGGACAACGGTCTGTGGCCTATGCACGACGTCGCCTCCGGCAAAGACGCCCCGGCGGGTGGTCATGCCAAAGGGGCGGTCGACCACCTTTACATAGCCTTTCTCGTCGACCTCAATGCCTTCGGTGGTTGAGACGATGCGGTTGGCGGGTCGTGAACCTATGGCCAGGAACACCCTATTGAACGGCTCAATGCGCTCGCCCTCGGGCGATTCCAGCCTAAGAGCGTCCAGCCGTCCATGATTTCCGATGAATTCCGTGCAGGAAGTGTTCCACCAGAATTCCACGCCTTCGGCCACGGCTTCGTCATATTCGCTCTTGATGGCAGGCATCTCCTCCTGCGTGCGACGATAGAGCACGGTGACTTTGGCACCGAGGCGTATGGCCGTACGGGCTGCATCCATGGCCACATTGCCGCCACCGATGACTGCCACGCGGTCGCCCTCATCGACAGGAACCATGGAACGGGGAATGGCTCCTTCGTTGTAGACGCTGACCTGATGCAGCAGGTAGGTGGACTGGTTCACGCCTCTCAGCTGTGAGCCGGGAGTCGTGTCCATGTTTTGAGGAACGCTGGTGCCTGTTCCAATGAAAATGGCATCGAAACCTTCTGCGAAGAGAGAATCGACGGTGACGCCGCCACGCCCCACGGTGGTGTTCAGGCGGAAGTCTACGCCCAGGGCGGCAATCTTCTCAATCTCCTTGCGCACCACAGCCTTGGGCAGTCGGTATTCGGGTATGCCATACATGAGCACGCCGCCTGCTTCGCCTTGCGCCTCGTAGATGGTGGGCGAGAAGCCTTGACGGGCAAGGTCGCCTGCAACGGTCAGTCCGGCCGGACCCGATCCGATGATGGCCACACGCCCGCGCGTCTTCTGCGGCAGACGTTCGCGGATGAGCTCCATGTCGGTGTCGAAGTCGGCAACGAACTGCTCCAGCTTGCCAATCTGAATAGGCTCCCCCTTTTTGCCTAAGACACAATGCCCCTGGCACTGCTTCTCATGAGGGCACACACGGCCACAGATAGCCGGAAGGTTCGACCGCTCGTTGATGATGCTCATGGCCTGGCCTATGTTTCCCATAGCCAGGGCAGCCGTAAAGTCCGGAATGTCGTTTTCAATAGGACATCCCTTGCGGCATTGCGGCACTTTGCAATGCAGGCAGCGCTTGGCTTCGTCGATGGCCTGCTTCGTGGAAAACCCTTCGTGAACAACCTGGAAATTCTTGCTTTCTGTATCCATTATAGTTTGTTTTGTAATCTTCAGGTTGCAAAATTACAACTTTTTCATGATATATTTTTAATTTTTGCTAAGAAAAGGACCATTCATTAACGTTTCTTTGTATTTTTGCAGTCAATTATGAAGCAAGTTTATTCTTATATTATAATAATGTGTATGCTGGCGAGTTGCCATGCCGGCCAGCAGGAGCAGAAGGAACAAGCATCAAGTGTGCTGACCGACACCCTTGTGAAGGCAGCACGCGACAGCGACGCCATCCGTGCCTATAGGCAGAATCTGCAGCAGGAGCTGAGCTACTATCTGGACCGTCACGACGCTGACGATGAAGGCTTTGACATGGTGGAACGCTTCTCGCGCAAAAGCGACTCGGTTCTGGCTGCCTATATGCCCCAGCAGCCATTGCGTCTTTTCTCCATAGGGCATTGGCGCAGCATTCCACGAGAGGGAACGGTGCTTACGCGCGATGCAGTAGGCAGGCTGATCATTGGCAATACGTCCGACGACACGCTGACAAGCGGCATCAGGCTCGACGCCGGAGGCATCTATGCCGGCAGGCTCACGCGTAATGGAGAAGCATCGGGCCATGGGGCCTACCGCTCGCTTTCGGGCGTCTACTATGAAGGGCAATGGAGCTGCGACGCCCGCAACGGGTTCGGCTTTTGCGTGTCCGACTCTTTCCTGCATGCCGGCCACTGGCGCAGAGGACGCTTTCTGGGCGAGCGCATGCACTACACGCCCAGCCGCATCTATGGCATAGACATCTCGCGCTACCAGCACGATCGCGGCAAGAAGCGATATGCCATCGACTGGAACCGCCTGCGCATCGTGGGGCTGGGCCACCGCATCAGCGAGCATCGTGTGGCGGGTGCGGTAGACTATCCGGTGTCGTTTGTCTATATTAAAAGCACCGAGGGCATTTCCATCAAGAACAAGTATTTCCCGGCCGACTATGTCGCAGCCCGCCAGCATGCCATCCCCGTGGGTGCCTACCACTTCTTCTCCACCAAGCAGAGTGCATCGGCACAGGCCCACTTTTTCCTGCAGAACAGCCGTTTCCGCAGGGGCGACCTGCCGCCTATGCTCGACGTTGAGCCCACCGACGCGATGGTTGAGAAGATGGGCGGCGCAGAACGCATGTTCAACGAAATCCGCGTATGGCTGCGCATGGTAGAGGCAAGCATCGGCGTGCGCCCCATTCTGTATGTCAACCAGCGCTTTGTCAGGACCCACATGAATCATGCCCCCGACCTGAAGCGCAACTATCTGGTGTGGATTGCCCGATACGGCGAGTATAAGCCCGATGTACACCTGGTCTTGTGGCAGCTCAGCGCCGACGGGCGCGTGCGAGGCATCGTGCCCGAATGCGACATCAATGTCTTCAATGGCTACCAGAGTCAATGGGAGGATTTCTTGCGCGAAGAAACCATTCAATAGCCGTAATTTGAAGCAATCAGCCTGAGCTCGCAGTGCAGTCTGGACTCGCCCGGGGCTTACACCCGGCGCAGCCTGAACTCGCCCGGGGCTTACACCCGTTCTATTTTTACCCATGCCGGGCGAAAAACAACAGGAATGGCACGATGTCGGCATCGCACCATTCCTGAGAAGAACATGGCTTTGTCACTACAGATGGCAGTAGTGTCGCGCGGGCTACGGACGCACGTCGGCGCCGCCCTCGCTGCCGCTGCCCGTGTTGTCGCCGGTGCCGGTGTTATCGCCGGTTTCTCCGGAGCTTCCGGTATTTCCGGTGCTTCCGGTACTTCCGGTGCTTCCGGTGCTTCCGCCGGTAGTCGGCGTCAGCGTGTCAATGTCGCGCATGGAGATGCCCTCGAGCATCACCTTCACGCGGGCGCGCTTGCCGGCCACCACGGTGGTCTTCACCTCGGGCTGGAACACGATGTGGGTGCCCTTCACGTTGTCATTCACGTTGAACTTGTCGGGGTCGGTCTCGCCGGTGGTCGAGATGCAGGCCTTGAAGCAGCCCAGATAGGGAATCCGCACACGGTGGCTGTCCTGCAGCAGGTTCTTCACGGTGGGGCCCAGTTCGGAGAGTACGGCCAGCACGTCGGCGCGCTTCACGGTGCAAGACTCCTGCATCACTCGGGCCATCTCCTCGATGCCCACGGTGTCCACATGCACGGCACGGGCATACCACTTGCCGTAGCCCTTGTGCTTGGAATTGTTGTTCTTGTACTTACGATAGAAAAGACTCATAGTTGAAAAATTTAAAAATTAAAAGGTTAAAAAATTAAAAAAATTAAGGTTAAAATTAAAAGGTTAAAGTTAAAGTAATGGTTAGCTGTTAATGTTTGAAGTTAATGTTTAAGGTTAAGGTTTAAGGTTAATATTTCTCCACTCTGCAATTAGCGTCTTATTGGGTTGCCATCCGACGCTCCTGGGCGTGCAACGGAACGCTGATCAGGCCGCAATGAACGTCGTTTTCTGCCCTTTTGCATCTATGATGCAAAGTTACAAAATTATTTCGAATTATGCAAACTTTTCAGCCATTATTTTTAGAAAAAAATAAAGAATCCACATGACCATAAGAAATGCGGAAAGTAGGAAAGTAGGAAAGTGGACATTAAGCTGTTTCCGGCAGTTTCCGGGAGAGGAAAGAGAGACATTATAAGTAGCGGTTACTTATAAATAAATATTAATATTATATAAATATTATTTATAATATTATTATTACCATATTATATATTATATCATTTATAATATCATTTATTTTACCTCTCCTACCCTATCATATCACCCCCCAAAACACATTCATGTCCACTTTCCTACTTTCCTACTTTCCTACTTTCTCTGCCCGAGATTTGTGCTTTCTATGGCGAAGCAAAAATCATCAGATAAGATAAACTAAGCTTAAAATTTGGTTTTCTCGATTATTTTTTGTAACTTTGCAATTGTAATAGAGTTTACAACTTCGAGTAAAGTTAACCATTATTATTTACCATTTAAAACACCAAATTTATGAACAAGACCGTTAAGACCTTCCTGCAGATTCTCGGGTACATCATCAGCGCACTGCTCGGTGCCGCTGGCGGAGCAACCATGATGTAAAGACTTACGAGCCATGGAACACAAAGGCTTCAAAATCTCTCAGTACGCCTGTGCGGTGCTGCTCATCGTGAGCAGCATTGCGCTGGTGGCGTATCAGGTGGTCGAGATTGACGACGTGGCCGCAGGGCTGCTCTACTACGTGGCGCAGTCGTTCCTGCTGGCAGGGTCGATCTTCGGACTGGACCAGTACATCCGGATCATTAACAAGCATTACCATGAACACACAAATAAATAGTGTACGCTTATCGCCTCATTTTCGCCTAAGCGAGTTCCTCAACCTGGGCAAATACCCGCAGAACATCCCCACGATGCAGGATGTGGTAAACCTGACCTACGGCTGTCACCTGCTACTGGAACCAGCCCGTAAAGAGGTTGGCCCCATCATCATCAATTCGGGCTTCCGTAATGAGGCTGTGAACCGCAAGATGGGCGGTGTCCGCAACTCGCAGCACCTGCTGGGCCAAGCTGCCGACATCCGTCTGAAAGCCCCCGGGCAGTTCTCCAAGCTGGTGGAGTTCCTGAAGACCAGCCCCTATACCGACCAGCTGCTGACCGGCAATGGCTGGCTTCACATTTCTTGGAATCCTTTCGCCCAGCCCAGACATTACATTCGGATTGGGTACTATGTCTGATGCCCGTCGCTTGATACTCCTGAGGGCATGAACCTGTGTGATACTTTTTCTTCGTATTTGTTTGGAAGTATCGGAATAATTGCCTATCTTTGCAAACGCTTCAGGGTAGATGTCCGGATACACACAAATTAATATAATTATGGATTATACTTCTATCGAAATATGCGCGGGTGCAGGCGGTCAAGCGTTAGGACTGGAAATGGCTGGTTTTGACCATCTGGCTTTAGTGGAATATGAGAAGGACTACTGTGACTGTCTGAAGAAGAACAGGCCGCAGTGGAACGTGAAGTGTATGGACGTGCGGTATTTTGACGGACGGCCTTACAGGGATACGATAGATCTGCTGGCTGGCGGTGTACCCTGTCCGCCATTTAGCATAGCGGGGAAGCAACTTGGTGCTGACGATGAACGCGACCTATTCCCTCAGATGCTTCGGTTGGTAGAGGAAATCAATCCAAAAGTGGTGATGATTGAGAATGTGCGAGGTTTCCTTGGCAAGCAGTTTGACAACTATCGCAGCAGTATCATTACCCGCATGAACCATCTTGGTTATAATGTACATCTTCGGTTGTTGAATGCGTCGGACTATGGTGTACCGCAACTCCGCCCCCGAGCCATCATCATCGGAGTAAGAACTGACATTTACGACATATTTACATTCCCGCAACCAAAGCCAAAGCTGACGATAGATGTGGGACATGCACTATATGATTTGATGGCGGCAAATGGTTGGCAGGGAGCAGAACAGTGGCGTGGCAAGGCAAATAAAATTGCACCTACGCTAGTAGGAGGCAGCAAGAAGCATGGAGGTCCCGATTTGGGGCCGACACGTGCCCGAGAAGCATGGGCAGAAATGGGTATTGACGGAAGAGGTGTCGGTAATGAGGCTCCAACAGCAGATTTCGAGGGTATGCCACGCCTGACACCGAGGATGATGGCTCGTTTGCAAGGTTTTCCCGATGACTGGCAGTTTGGCAGTAAAAAGACCACAGCCTGCCGTATGATTGGCAACGCCTTCCCCCCTCCCGTAGCAAAAGAAGTAGGACTAAGGATTAAACAAGTTTTGGATTATGCAAGCATTGATAGCAGAAGCGAGACACAAGTACCATGCAGAGCTGTTAGCTAATGGGGTTTTAACTATCGATTCAAAGGGTGTACCGAGCAATGCCGACCGCTCTTCGAATCTTTCCATTGCCATTGCGCAGGGTATTACAAGAAGATTAATGGCGAATGAGCATGAAAAAGCAGTTGGTCAGACAGCAGGTGCTAAATTCGAACAATTGAACATGGAGTTCATCGAAGCAACTTTCCCCTATTTGCAGAACCTGCGTCCTGGCAAATGGCACATTGCTAAACTCGGTAATCGTAATAGTATAAAAACAAGTAGTTTTGCGCAGTATGAGCACTTGGACTATCTTTCTCAGTTGACGAAAGAGGATGCTCGTCTTGCTGCCAGCATGGGCAACGACTACATGGTAGCCCCCGACGTGGTAGTATATCGCGATACAGAACCTGACGAGGTCATCAACGAGCAACAAGTCATCGTTGACGAGACCGTTAGTTGCTTATCTGATATCCGTAAGACGTGCAGTAGCTTACCCATCCTTCACGCTTCAGTATCAGCCAAGTGGACGATGCGTAGCGACCGAGCGCAGAACAGCCGCACAGAAGCACTCGGCCTTATTCGTAACCGTAAAGGACACCTGCCTCACATAGTAGTTGTTACAGGTGAGCCAATGCCAGCTCGTATTGCTTCGTTGGCTTTGGGTACAGGCGACATAGACTGCGTATATCACTTTGCGCTCAATGAACTTATAGATTCTGTTAATGAAGTTGGTGCTGAGGATTCCATCGAACTGCTGAAAATCCTTGTTTCAGGTAAGCGCCTGAAAGACATAAGTGATCTGCCAATGGATTTGGCAGTATAGCAGTTTAATAATCTTTTTTAACTCATTTTTCTGTCCCGTTTCTTGAATGAGGAACGGGATTTTTTGTATTTTTGCAGATTAATTGCATTATCACTCACTAAAACCTTTTTTGCCTATCGAAACATCAACAAGTAGAAACCTGTCAGCACACATTTTTAGCGGAACCCGGACCTGAAGGGATTGGTTATGTAACAGGATGCACCAACCACGCTGAGCGTCAGAGACTATAGCAGGCACCGCAGGACGCAGTATAAACCCCCATAACCAGCTCTACCCATGAGCAGAAGACATAAGGAAAATGACATAGATACATACAAACCACAGCAGGCTGAGTCTCATGCAGACGGCAGCCCTAGAGTTCCGTCGGATCATGATTCGACAAGTAAGAAACTATTTAGCGTACTATCCGTAACAAGAGGGCTTTCAAGCGCGGCAAAATTTTTAGCAGAAAGAATATCTAAGTCGATAGAAAAAGCATTCTCGCAAGGTGAAATAGAGGTGGACGATAAGTGGGTAAAGATACCTCGGCGGTATTTTGAAGAACCATTGTCATCTATAAGACTAACACCGCTCGGTCAGGAACCGCCTCCGGAAGAAAAACGCAACAAGGGTCGTCCCTGGCTAAAACGTCTGATAGACAAAGTGGAAGACAGCAAGGTCGTGGGTTGGTTTAAATCCACGTTGCATGAAGTCCCCAAAAGGTGTAAAGAGCTGTACCAGGATATTACTCAGGTAGCAGTTTGCTTTTTGAAAGGCATCCACGAGTTTATGGCCCCAGACGAAGATCCTTATGGCAAAATGTCGCATTACCATAGGATGCTTGCTGCTGATGTAGATATACCCGACATACCGTCACGAGAAACGCTAAGCAGACATTACAGGTGGTTTGTAAATTGGAAAAAAGCCGAAACCTATGAAGATGGTAAGGCCAAGAACAAAAGACATAAACACAGGATTTGGGAGAGACTGGTGAATTGGATAAAGGAATTTCTTTTAACGCTGGCTCCCCAATATGCCGCACAACCTATTTATGGAGTGGGAATCTGAATGATTCTCACTTTTTTTTGCACACTAATTGTTGGTCATTTGTTGGTCACAACACATCCAAATATTATTCCTACCTTTGCATCGCAGCCAAGAGAAATCGAAGCTGCCATGCAAGCTTTCGGGTACCTTTAGAGGGCGAGCATGGAGACCGGGTCTCATCTTTTTTTATTCACTCATTAAAAAGTAAGGAAGAGATGATGACAAACATCTATCGCGTGGTGTCACAGGAAGATGTGACCTACGTAGCCTCTCAGAAGGCTGAAGGCGGCCAGTTGGCCAAGTGTATGATCAGACTCAAGGAGTTTGGTGGTGGTAAGTTCGGAAATGAGTACGTATGTACCATGTTCGGCAATCTCGCTCAGTGCCGTTTCTATGAGGGTGACTTGGTCGTAGTTTCACTGCGCTTCCAGGTTCACGAGGTGAACGGTGCGTTGTATCAGGAAGTTGTAGCTAACAACGTGGTAAAAATCAGCAACGTATGACGCAGACTACAAACACTAAGCCCAAGCCCCGCAAAGTGCGGGGTACGGGCACCTACGTGGGCGACGAGTTTAAGTTTACGCCCTACGAACAGGGAGAGCCGACTCAACGGAATGTGAAGACCACGAAGGGTGGCAAGGTCTATGACACCTGCAGCGAGAAGAAGCCCATGAAGGTGGCCTACCTGACGTGTGCTGCAGATGCTGCCGACCCGTGGAACGAGTACACAGGCCAACTGAAGAAGCTTGGTGTCAAGCCATTGAAGCCCCAGCAGCAGCCCGACTGCCTGCGCGTGGTGGCAGAGCAGGGCCTGGAGTGCTGGCTCGACGAGGTGAAGGGCGAGGTGACCTTCACGGGCACCATCGACCTTGCACGCCACCCTCGCGACTGGCAGGCCGAGGTGCTGCGACAGGTGCAACTGGTGGTCAGAAGACTGCCCGCATCAGAACGTTTCAACAAAGTAATCAACCAGATAAAAAATGGAGGAACCAAGAAATGATTGTATTTCAGCCTAGCATCAACCAACCAACTCAAGTGTTGGTAGCAGAAGCGCTCAAAACTATGACGGAGCATCCTGCAAACATTGAACTCATTAATAACTACCGCCAGCTGAAACGCCAGATGGCTGATGCCGAGGCACGTCAGGCAGTAGCGGAGTTCGTGAAAGAAGCGGTAGCCACCGACTACTACAAACGTTGGCTGACAGCAGAACTGAAGAAGGACGAACGTCGCTCCAGGAAGCGTGTGCCTGCTTCAGACTTGGAGCGCGTGAAGCTCTACATCACGCAGAAGAAATCGTCGCTGCCTGCCATCATTCCAACCATTACTCACTTTGCTGAGAGTAAGGACCGCTGGGGGCGCACAGGACTGTGGCGCGTGCAGCAGTACGGCTACCTGTCGGGCTTTGCTGTGGTAGACGGCGACCATGTGCCAAACGTGGAGTCAGTCATAGACGAGTGGCTACAGCGTGAGGACTTCAAGGACTTGGGCATCGTCTGTATTTTTATTACTCCGAGCGGCGAGGGCGTGAAGGTGATTTTCAAGGCCCGCGAGGAATGGGGCAACCTGCAGGACAATGCCTATACGATGGCTGAAAAGCTGGGCATCCTGGACTACTGCGACTCACAGACGAAGAACTCAGATCACGCCCACTTCATTCCTAAAATTAGCGACGTTAAGTACATAGACTGGGAGGCGTTGTTCGCCTACGAGAATCCCGCCTACGAGCAGCGTTACGGTGAGGCCTACCGGCGCGGAGAGTCGGAACCCACCCTACCCCGCTGGCAGGAACTGGAACGGCAACGCAAAGAGGCGAGAAAAAGTACACAGAAAGAAGGTTTAGCTCGACGGTCTGAAGGAGAGAGTCAACCGTCCCCATCGTGTACTCTGGCAGAAACACCCGTGAAGTTCACGCAGGAGGACGAGGCTTTCATCAAGGTGCTCAACGAGCACTACGGGCCAAGCCTACCGCCTCACACCAAACATGACACGTTCCAGACCGAGACTTCACACTGGCTGTGCTACTACAACGACAACGACCCGCAGAAAGCCATCGCCATGGCCCGCAGGCTCGACTGGGTGAAGGAATGGAATCCGAACCCCGGCGAGGTGGAAGACCTGTGCCAGTCGGCAGCCAAGAAGAAACTGCTGACGCGCTATCCCAAGACGCTGAAAGAACTGCTGGCGAAGGCCGGCATCAACCTGGATCCGTCTGCGGTGGCCTCTAACGGGTCTGATCCGCTGTCTGTCCTGCCTTTCGACCGCTGGTGCAACACCATCGAGAGTCTCTTCGACGTGTATCCTTGTCTGCGCGAGGTGTGCGAACCCCATCCGCGACGTCTGTGGCCGTTCCTGCTCTTTGCATCGGCAGCCATGATGGGCACATGCATGACGCTCTGTTACTACAAGTTCTACGCCAACAAAGCAGGCAGGACTCGCCTCACCTATATCATTCTTGGCGTGGGCGACCCGGCGAGTGGTAAGGGCACGCTGACACGACTGATGGAACTGCTGCTGGCACCGATACTGGAATCTGACGCTATAGCCGACGAAGCCACCAACCAGTGGAAAGAGAAATTCGACGCTACTGCCAGCAACAAAGAGCACGAAACACGCCAACGTATCTACAACCGCTTTTTCGGTCCGCGTGCATCAAACGGCGAGTTCATACGCTCGATGTTGAACAACAAGGCCATCGTGGATGGCGAGGAAATGCCCATAGGCTGCGTAACGGTGGACTCGGAGAAGGACAACAGCATCAACATGTCGCGCTCTGGCGGATGGCAGAACCGGGATATCATGCAACTGAAAAGTTTCCATACGGAGTTCGACTCGCAACACTATCAGAACAAGCAGTCGGTATCCGGAAGGTTCCGCGTCGTGTGGCAACAGATAGAAACCTGCACCCCGCCCACGTGGAAAAGGCTGTACAACGAAAGGAACGTGAATTCGGGCCTTGACACACGCACCGGGACGATTCCCATGGGGAAACCAGACTACGACATGATGCCGCTGGATTGTAATGAGGAGAAGCTCAAGGCCTACAACGAGACGCTGCGACAATGGGCTTACCGTCTGGATCAGCGTCAAGGCGAGCTGCCGCTTTGGCCGCTGGTAGAGCACGTTCACCAGTGGTGCGACGAGCGCCGAGCCATTGCCGAGTATAACGATGACCAGGCAGACTGGCTGCTCATCAAGCGCGTGCCGTACTATGGCATCAACATCAGCGCCCCATACATCGACATGAGGCACTGGCAGGAGCGCGGGCAGACCGACACCTACGTCGTCGATGCCCAGGATATTGCGCTATGCGACCTGGTGCTCGACATTCAGTACCGCACGCAGCACTACTGGTACTACGAACTGCACCGCCAGTACTACGAAAACCAGTTGAGTGACACCAGCCATCAGCGCCGCCGCACAACCAAGTTCCAGGAGTGCTTCCGCCTGTTGCCCGACAAGGAGGAGTTCACCACCGAGCAGTTTGCACAGACCTTCGGCTATGCCAACAACCGCGCAGGGCAGAAGACGCTGCAGCGCTTGGAAGCCGACAAAGCCATTGAGCGCACCATGCGTGGACACTACAGGAAACTCATCGCCGAACTGCCTACCATCTGAAAAGGTGGAAAGTAGGAAAGTAGGAAAGTGGACATTAAGCACTCTCATGCCTGAACAACATGAGGGTGCTTTGCCATTTGAGGCAAAACACGCCGGCACTACTGCACAAACTACTACACAAAACGCGTTTGCTCGGAAAGAATCTGCGAAAATGCTTTTCTATTTCAGCATTATTTCGTAATTTTGCACCTTGATTTGGAGCATAGCAGAAAAATGCCCAGTAAATGCAGTAGTAATCAAACAAAATTTAGAATGAATAGAGACACATTAATTGGAATTGTATTGATGGTGGTGGTGCTCTTTGGCTACACGTGGTGGACCCAGCCATCGGAAGAAGAGCGGCTGGCCTACCAGCGCCAGCAGGACAGCATTGCCGCAATAGAGAAGGACCGTGCTGCCAAACAGCAAGCCAACGAGGCAAGGATGAAGGCCGATGCCGAAGAAGCCGCCAAGAACGACACGACGGCGCTGTTTCATGCTGCACTGAACGGTACCAATCAGGATGTAGTGCTGAAAAACAACAAGTTAGAGCTCACCTTCTCGACCAAAGGTGGAACCATCTCGAAGGCTGTGGTCAAGGGATTCCTTGACAAGGACAACAAGGAGGACGTGGTTCTCTTCGACAAGAAAGACCAGCAGATGAACTTCATGCTGGCAGGAAAGCAGGACAACATCATTACACAGGACTTGTACTTCACACCGTCGGGCAAGACCGACAGCACCCTGACCATGACCGCCGCAGCACAGAACGGCGGCAGTATTGAGCTGAAATACGAGCTGGGGCCCGACTATATGCTCCACATGTCTTTGACGGCCAAGGGGCTGAGCGGCATGTTTGCCCCCAACTATAGTGTGATGGACATTGAATGGCAGGACAAATGCCGCCAGCAGGAGAAAGGATTCACGTTTGAAAACCGCTACTCCACGCTGACCTACAAGGAGAAGAACGGCAGCACCGACTATCTGAGCGAGACTTCGGAAAAGCAGGAAACCATGGAGGAGGCGCTGGACTGGGTTGCTTTCAAGAACCAGTTCTTTTCTGCCGTGCTCATAGCAAAGAACGAATTCGCAACAGGGGCCGTGATGAACAGCATTCCGCAGGAGAAGGGCTCTGGCTACCTGAAGCAATACAACGCAAAGCTAAAGACCGACTTTGACCCCACGGGAGCAAAAGCCACGGAATTCGAGATGTATCTGGGCCCCAACGACTTCCGTCTGATCAAGGACGTAGAGGAGCAGAGCCGCTTCGGCAAAGACCTCGACCTGGAGCAGCTCGTCTATCTGGGCTGGCCCCTGTTCCGCATCATCAACCGGTGGTTCACCATCTACGTCTTCGACTGGCTGACGTCATGGGGATTCTCCATGGGCGTAGTGCTGATTCTCATCACGCTGCTGCTGAAAGCCATTACCTTCCCCATGGTGAAGAAAAGCTACATGTCGAGCGCCAAGATGCGCGTGCTGAAGCCGAAACTCGAAGAGGCCACCAAGCAGTATGACAAGCCGGAAGACCAGATGCAGAAGCAGCAAGCCATGATGCAGCTCTACTCGCAGTATGGCGTCTCGCCCCTGAGCGGATGCCTGCCCATGCTGATACAGATGCCCATCTGGATTGCCATGTTCAACTTTGTGCCTAACGCCATTCAGCTGCGCCGCGAGTCGTTCCTCTGGATTGACGACCTCTCAACCTACGACCCCATCGTTGAATGGGGTACCAGCATCTGGGGCATAGGCGACCACCTGTCGCTGACCTGTATCCTGTTCTGCGTGTCAAACGTGCTCTACTCCTACATGACGATGCGCCAGCAGCGCGACCAGATGGTGGGCCAGCAGGCCGAACAGATGAAGATGATGCAATGGATGATGTACCTGATGCCCGTCATGTTCTTCTTCATGTTCAACGACTACTCCAGCGGTCTGAACTTCTACTACTTCATCTCGCTGTTCTTCTCGGCTGCCATCATGTGGGTGCTGCGCAAGACGACCAACGACGAGAAGCTCCTGGCCATTCTGGAGGCACGCTACAAGGAGAACAAGAACAACCCCAAGAAAAAGGCCAGCGGACTGGCTGCACGTCTTGAGGCCATGCAGAAGCAGGCCGAAGAACTGCAGCGACAGCGCATGCAGCAGCAACAAAGGAAATAGTAACAGACAATATCCGACACAAAACACAAACAATTCAGCGTATGGTAAAAATCACTAAAGAGGCTGCACTCGAATATCATGAGAGTGGAAGACCGGGAAAAATCGAGGTTAAACCTACCAAGTCCTACCGCACACAGACAGACCTGTCACTGGCTTACTCGCCCGGTGTGGCCTACCCTTGTCTGGAAATACAGGAGAATCCTGACGCTGCATACCGATACACGGACAAAGGCAATCTGGTGGCAGTCATCTCTAACGGAACCGCCGTGCTGGGACTCGGCGACATCGGTGCCATGAGCGGCAAACCCGTCATGGAAGGCAAAGGACTGCTGTTCAAAATATATGGTGGCATCGACGTCTTCGACATTGAGGTGAACGAGAAAGACCCGGAGAAGTTCTGCGAAGCCGTGGAGCGCATAGCCCCCACCTTCGGTGGCATCAACCTGGAAGACATCAAGGCTCCGGAATGCTTCTACATCGAGGAACGGCTGAAACGCACACTCGACATTCCTGTGATGCACGACGACCAGCACGGAACAGCCATCATTTCGGCAGCAGGACTCAAGAACGCCCTTGAAGTGATTGGCAAGGACATCAGCCAAGTGAGAATCGTGGTCAACGGTGCCGGCGCTGCTGCCATTTCCTGCACCAAACTCTATATGGCATTGGGTGCCCGGAAGGAAAACATTCTGATGCTCGACTCCAAGGGCGTGATCTGCAGTGACCGCCCGGGGCTGAACGAACAGAAGAAATTCTTCGCTACCGAGCGGCGCGACATTCACACGCTGGCAGAAGCCGTCAACGGCGCCGACGTGTTTGTCGGTCTGTCAAAAGGCAACGTGCTTACACAGGACATGGTGAGGTCGATGGCAAAAGACCCCATCATCTTTGCCCTGGCCAACCCTGTACCGGAAATCAGCTACGAGGATGCCATGGCAGCACGTCCAGACGTGCTCATGTCTACCGGGCGTACCGACTATCCGAACCAGATCAACAACGTCATCGGCTTCCCCTACATCTTCAGGGGAGCACTCGATGTTCATGCCACCGCCATCAATGAAGAGATGAAGATGGCTGCCGTACTGGCTATTGCCGACCTGGCCAAGCAGCCTGTGCCTGATGTGGTGAACGACGTCTACAAGGTGAACAACCTGACTTTCGGACGCGAGTACTTCATTCCGAAGCCTGTAGACCCAAGACTCATCACCGAGGTGTCGGCTGCCGTTGCACGGGCCGCCATGGAAAGCGGCGTCGCCCGCAAGCAAATCACCAACTGGGACGAGTACAAGAATTCCCTCTCGGTATTGCTGGGACAGGAAACCAAACTGACGCAGAAGCTCTACTCCACCGCTGCTTCCCATCCGCAAAGAGTGGTCTTTGCCGAGGCCTCCCACCCCACCATGCTCAAAGCTGCCGTACAGGCTAAGGCCGAAGGTATCTGCCAGCCCATCCTGCTGGGAAACGACGAGTTCATTGAAAAGCTGGCTAAGAAGCTTGAACTGAATCTCGATGGTATTGAGATTGTCAACCTGCGCCATCCCTCAGAGCAGGAGCGCAGGGAAAAATACGCCAGAATTCTCACCAAGAAGCGCCAGCGCGACGGCTATACCTTCCAGGAAGCCAACGACAAGATGTTCGAGAGGAACTATTTCGGCATGATGATGGTCGAGACAGGCGAGGCTGATGCCTTCATCACGGGTCTTTACACCAAATACTCCAATACCATCAAGGTGGTCAACGAGGTCATTGGCATCAGGCCGGAATACAAGCACTTCGGTGCCATGCACATCATCAACTCGCCCAAAGGCACGCTTTACATCGCCGACACGCTGGTGAATGAAAACCCTGACAGCGATACGCTGACGGACATTGCGAAACTGGCTGCTACTGCCGTTCGCTTCTTCAACGAGAAGCCCGTCATCTCCATGATTTCACACTCAAACTTCGGCAGCTCGCAAAGCGATGGTGCCAAAAAGGTCAGGACGGCTGTGACGCAAATGCAGGAAATGTATCCCGATCTTGCCATCGATGGCGAAATGCAGATAGGCTTTGCACTTGACAAGGAACTGCGCGACGAGCAGTATCCCTTCACCCGCCTGTTTGGAAAAGGAGTCAACACGCTGGTCTTCCCCAACCTGACATCGGCCCGCTCAAGCTACAAGATGCTCCAGATGCTCGATGCCGACGTGGAAATCATCGGCCCGATACAAATGGGTCTGAACAAGGCCATTCATTTCATTGATTTCGGCGCTTCGGTCCGCGATGTGGTCAACATTACTGCCGTAGCCGTCATCGATGCTTACGTTGACAAGGTGAAATCGCGCATAAATGCACAGAAATAATGCATCGGGTAATCATTTCACTGGCTGCGAACCACGACCCACAACATAATTTGTCCGAGGCAAGGAGATGCCTCGGACAGATTCTTTTTCAAACACGCTTTTCTCCGGAAATATGGACTGACCCTATCGGTTCCAAACGCTCAGACAAATATCTCAACCAGTTGGCGGTGGGAATGACACGTCTCAGCGTCAGCGAGCTGTGCGACTGGCTCAAGGATACGGAATGCCTGCTTGGAAGGACTGCTTCTGACAGGCAATCCGGGATTGTACGCATTGACTTGGACCTGCTGCAATATGATGAAGACAGGTATCATCTGAAAGACTGGGACCGGCCCTATGTCAAACTGCTGATGCCATCGGTATCTTCATAGTCCGTCGGGTCGGCAATGCCAGCTTCGGCCAGGGCCTCCTTGCGCTCCACGCAAGTGCCGCATCGGCCACAGTGGCGTTCTCCTCCTTTATAGCAAGACCATGTCTCAGCATAGTCAATGCCCAGGGCCTTGCCGCGACTGGCTATCTGACCCTTTGTCAGATGGGTGTAGGGCGATAGCAGGGTGATGCCAGGAAAGGTTCCGGTGCGGGCTGCTTCGCTGAAAGCCGTCACGAATTCCGGGCGGCAATCAGGGTAGATGGTATGATCGCCGCCATGATTGGCCATCATAACGTGTTTCAGCCCGCATGACTCTGCCATTCCCACTGCAATGGACAGCATGATGCCGTTGCGGAAAGGAACTACCGTAGACTTCATGTTCTCGTCGGCATAATGGCCTTCGGGTATGGCTTCGGAGCCTTCAAGCAAAGAGCTATGAAAATAGCGTGACATGAATTCCAGGGGAATGACTATATGGCGAATGCCGAGCCGTTCGCAATGCATACGGGCAAAAGGTATCTCGCGCGCATTGTGGTTGGAGCCATAGTCAAACGAAATGGCCATGCTTATTCGGTTCTGATAATCATAGAGCAAAGTAACGGAGTCCATGCCTCCACTCAGTATGAGGATGGAGTCTTTCTCCTGGCTCTCCTGAACCGGGGTGTTAGTCGTATTGTTCTTCATTTTCTTTTTGTTATTTGTATTCTGCCCACGACTTGATGCCTATGCTTTCAAGAGGCACATTGCAGAAGGCATTGATAAAGGCCGACGCCAGACGGGAGTTGGTGATCAGAGGAACATTCAAGTCGATAGCTGCACGACGTATCTTGTAGCCGTTGGTCAGCTCGTGGCTCGTCAGGTTCTTGGGAATATTGACCACCATGTCTATCTGATGCTGGTGGAGCAGTTCCAACGCAGAAGGAATGTCTTGCATATCGGAGGTCTTGTCTGCGTTCTCACTGGGCCACAGCACACGGGTGTTTTCCACGCCGTTCTCTGTCAGATACTTGCTGGTACCTGCCGTGGCATAAAGCTTGTATCCGTGCTGGGCAAGCATACGCGCAGCATCGAGCATGTCTGCCTTCTGCTTGGCAGAGCCTGTAGAAAGCAGCACCGTCTTGCGCGGTATGCGATGACCCACTGAAAGCATGGCCTTGAGCAGCGCAGTATTGGTGTCGTCGCCTATACAGCCCACCTCGCCCGTCGAAGCCATGTCAACACCCAGCACAGGATCGGCTTTCTGCAAGCGGTTGAAAGAGAACTGGCTCGCCTTGATGCCTACGTAGTCCAAGTCAAAGAGGTTCTTATGAGGCTTCTCAACTGGCAGGCCAAGCATCACTTTGGTAGCCAAATCAATGAGATTGATTTTCAGCACCTTGCTGACAAAGGGGAACGAGCGCGATGCTCGCAGATTACACTCAATGACGAGAATGTCATTGTCGCGTGCCATGAACTGAATGTTGAAAGGACCATTGATATGGAGTGCGGCTGCAATCTTACGCGAGACGCGCTTGATGCGCCTCATCGTCTCTACATAGAGCTTCTGAGGTGGAAACTGAATAGTGGCATCACCGGAATGAACACCCGCAAACTCGATATGCTCGCTGATGGCATAGGCAAGAATCTCTCCATCCTTGGCTACGGCGTCCATCTCTATTTCCTTGGCATGCTCAATGAACTTGGAAACCACCACGGGATGGTCTTCCGAAACGTTTGCCGCCAGATGAAGGAAACGCTCTAACTCCTCATTATTTGAACAGACGTTCATGGCTGCCCCGCTGAGCACGTAGGACGGGCGAACCAGCACAGGGAATCCCACACGAGCGACAAAAGATGAGATTTCGTCCATCGACGTCAGGGCCGACCACTCTGGCTGGTTGACTCCTAACTCATTCAGCATCTGAGAGAACTTGGCCCGATCTTCGGCTCCATCGATGTCGGCCGCCTGCGTTCCAAGGATAGTGACTTTCTGCTCATCCAGATAGACCGCCAGATTATTAGGAATCTGGCCTCCGGTAGAGACAATCACGCCATGAGGAGTCTCTAAATCGACAATGTCCATGACACGCTCGAAGGTAAGTTCGTCAAAATACAGGCGGTCACACATGTCATAGTCGGTTGATACCGTCTCCGGGTTGTAGTTGATCATGACTGAACGCCAGCCTTCACGACGAATGGTGTTCAGTGCCTGCACGCCACACCAGTCGAACTCTACGGACGAACCAATACGATAGGCACCAGAGCCTAACACAATGATGCTACGATGGTCGTTCTCGTAGCATACATCATGATGGGGTTCCTGTTTATCCTCTGCCGTGGACGATGCTGCATAGGTGAGATAGAGATAGTTTGTCTGTGCGGGATACTCCGCTGCCAACGTGTCTATCTGCTTGACAACAGGCAGGATACCACATGCCTTTCTGTACTGGCGTATCTGAAGCATGGCGCGATGCATATTGCCCACCTTATCCTCCAAACCTATTGCCCGTGCTATCTGAAAATCAGTAAAACCGTAAATCTTGGCTTCACGCAGCAGGTCGGCAGGGAGCTGGTCGGAGGACTTGCCTATTGCTTTCAGCTCTTCATCAATGTCGATGATGTGCTTCAGCTTGTTCAGGAACCAGCAGTCAATCTTTGTCAACTCATGGATGTGCTCGATGGTATATTCCGGCAGGTGCATTGCTTTCGAGATGACGAAGATTCGCTTGTCGGTCGGCTCGCGAAGGGCTGCTGCAATATCTGGTATCTGCAATTCTTTGTTCTCAACAAAGCCATGCATGCCCTGACCAATCATTCGGAGTCCCTTCTGTATGGCTTCCTCAAAAGTACGGCCAATGGCCATCACTTCACCCACGGACTTCATGGACGAGCCAAGCTCCTTGTCTACTCCGCGGAATTTCGACAAATCCCAACGGGGAATCTTACAAACCACATAGTCGAGCGCGGGCTCGAAGAATGCACTCGTGGTCTTCGTCACAGAGTTCTTTAATTCAAAGAGCCCGTATCCCATACCCAGTTTGGCAGCAACAAAGGCCAATGGATAACCCGTTGCCTTACTTGCCAGCGCCGAAGAACGCGACAGACGGGCATTGACTTCAATGACACGGTAGTCCTCTGACTGAGGGTCGAAAGCATACTGCACGTTACACTCGCCGACAATTCCTATATGACGAATGATCTTGATGGACAGGGCACGGAGTTTGTGGTACTCGCTATTGGTAAGCGTCTGCGATGGCGCGACAACGATACTCTCACCCGTATGGATGCCCAAGGGGTCGAAGTTCTCCATATTACAGACAGTAATACAATTGTCATACCTGTCACGCACCACTTCATACTCTATCTCCTTCCACCCTTTCAGGCTTTTCTCTACCAGCACCTGCGAAGAGAACGAGAAGGCTTTCTCTGCCAGGCGGTCAAGCTGTTTCTCGTCATCGCAAAAGCCCGAGCCAAGTCCGCCAAGAGCATAAGCAGCACGGAGAATGACTGGGTATCCCAGTTCTTTGGCAGCCCGTCGAGCCTGCTCAAGATTAGAGCAAGCCTCGCTCTTGATGGTCTTGACGCCAATCTCGTCAAGTCTCTTCACGAAGAGTTCTCTGTCCTCTGTATCAATGATGGCCTGCACGGGTGTTCCGAGAACTTTTACACCATACTTCTCAAGCACACCGCTACGATATAGTTCCACGCCGCAGTTCAATGCGGTCTGGCCACCAAATGCAAGAAGGATGCCGTCGGGGCGCTCTTTCTTGATGACCTGCTCAACGAAGTAGGGCTGAACGGGCAGGAAGTATATCTGGTCTGCCACTCCTTCTGACGTCTGCACAGTAGCAATGTTGGGATTAATCAACACCGTTTCGACGCCTTCCTCGCGCAGTGCCTTCAATGCCTGCGAACCACTATAGTCGAACTCTCCGGCCTCTCCGATCTTCAGTGCTCCAGATCCAAGAAGCAGCACTTTCTTTATATCTTCTTTCATAATAACTTCACAAAACGGTCAAACATAAATTCTGTATCCACGGGTCCCGAGCAAGCCTCCGGGTGGAACTGTGAGGAGAACCAGGGCTTCTGTAAATGAGCGATGCCTTCATTCGAACCATCGTTCATGTTCACAAACAGTTCGCGCCATTCTTTTCCAAGCGTGCTCGCGTCTACCGCATAGCCATGATTCTGAGAAGTAATATAACAACTGTCCGTACCTACTTCACGAACGGGTTGGTTGTGAGAACGGTGTCCGTATTTCAACTTGTAGATGACGGCACCACCTGCCTTTGCCAGCAACTGGTTGCCCATGCATATTCCGCAAATAGGTTTACTGCTCTGCGACATCTGCTTGCGCAACACGCCGACCGTCTCTTCACACATGTCTGGATCTCCAGGACCGTTAGAAAGGAAAAGACCATCGAAATCCAAATCGGTATAATCGTAGTTCCAAGGAACTCGGATGACCTCGACGCCTCTGTTCACTAAACAGCGAATGATGTTGGCCTTTACGCCGCAATCAACAAGAACGACTTTGCGGCCAGCCCCTTCGTTATAGCGAATGACATGCTGGCACGACACACGGGAAACAAAATTCACTCCTTCGTATTCTGCTGACGGTATCTGCTGCGGTTCGTCATCAAACAGAATCTTTCCCATCATCACACCATGCTCTCTCAACACCTTGGTGAGCTGTCGTGTATCAATACCTGTTATGCCAGGTATCCGCTCTCGTTTCAGCCAACTGCCAAGACTCTCACTGGCATTCCAATGGGAATAACGTTCTGTGTAGTCTGCCACGACAAGTGCTGCGACATGAATCCTGTCGCTTTCAACAAACTGAGGCACCATGATGTCGCTGTCTTTCTGTGTCTGGGAACTGCCGCCACAAGCCATCATAGTAAGCGGAGGCACTCCATAGTTACCTACAAGGGGATAGGTAAGCACCATCACCTGGCCAGCGTATGACGGATCGGTGAGCGACTCCGGATAGCCCATCATCGCAGTGTTGAAAACAACCTCTCCTGCAACAGGCTGCTCATAGCCGAACGAAAAGCCATGAAAGCTCGTCCCATCTTCGAGAACTAATGTTACTTTTTTCATACAGTCATTCTTTTGTCATATTGTTTTGTCTTTGTGCTTTAGCTGAGTTTATGCTGCCCATGCCGGGCGAGCAAAAGAAGGGCGAGCCATCTTTGACGACTCGCCCTTATAGGTCATTCAACAGTAACCGACTTTGCCAAGTTACGCGGTTGGTCAACATTCTTACCCTTACACACTGCCACATGATATGCCAACAACTGCAACGGAATCGTAGCAACTAATGGCTCCAGACATTCCATCACGTCGGGCAGCTCTATCACTTCGTCGGCAATCTTTGATATCGTGTTGTCGCCTGATGTCACTAACGCTATCACCCTACCCTGCCGTGCCTTAATCTCCTGAATGTTTGACAGGACTTTCTCGTACATGGCATTATGCGTTGCAATAACTACAACTGGCATGTCGGAATCTATCAGTGCAATTGGGCCATGCTTCATTTCTGCAGCAGGATAGCCTTCGGCATGGATATAGGATATTTCTTTCAGTTTCAGCGCACCTTCAAGAGCTACAGGATAACTGTAGCCACGCCCCAGATACAGGAAATTATGGGCGTAAGTGAATGTCCGTGCCAGATCAGCTACCCGGTCGTTGGTTTCCAGCACTTTCTTCATAATCTCAGGAATTTGGCTAAGCCCCTGAACAATACGAAGATATTCATCCCTGTCAATGGTTCCTTTTGCTTCGCCCAGCACTAACGCAAACATCGTGAGGACAGTCACCTGACCTGTGAAAGCCTTTGTCGAGGCTACTCCAATCTCTGGACCCACATGAATATAAGTACCAGTGTCGGTAGCCCTTGGAATGCTGGAGCCAATGGCATTGCAGATACCATATATGAACGCCCCACGGTCCTTGGCCAGTTGCACAGCTGCAAGCGTGTCGGCAGTCTCACCGCTCTGACTTACTGCAATCACTACATCATCCTTGGTAACCACTGGATTACGATAACGGAACTCTGAAGCATACTCCACTTCAACAGGAATACGACAGAGCGACTCGATAATTTGTTTTCCGATGAGTCCTGCATGCCACGAAGTGCCACATGCCACAATAATAATCCGCTTGGCTTGAAGCAACTGTCTTCGGTAGTCAATCAAAGCAGATAACGTAACATGATCGGCTTCCACATTGATTCTTCCGCGCATGCAGTTGGTCAGACAATCGGGCTGTTCAAAAATCTCCTTCAGCATGAAATGGGGATAACCGCCCTTCTCTATCTGACCAAGATCGATATCTATGGTCCTCACCTCTGGCTGTAATTCCTCGTTGTGGATATTCACCACCTTCAGTTCTTCGCCACGGCGCATGACTGCTATATTGCCATCTTCCAGATACACCACCCTGTCTGTGTACTCCACAATAGGACTGGCGTCGCTTCCCAAGAAGAATTCATTCTCGCCAATACCGACAACCAGCGGACTCTGCTTGCGTGCTGCAATAATCTGATCAGGGTTGTTCTTGTCTATGACAGCAATGGCATAGGCTCCGATTACTTGATAGAGCGCCACTTGAACAGCGGTGAGCAAGTCCAGATTCTTTTTGTTTTTGATATACTCTATCAACTGAACAAGTACTTCCGTGTCAGTCTCGGAACGGAATGTCACTCCATTCTCTATCAGCTTGGACTTGATGCCTGCATAATTTTCGATGATGCCATTATGAATGATGGCCAGGTTGCGCGACTCTGAATAATGGGGATGGGCATTGACTGAAGACGGTTCGCCATGGGTTGCCCATCGTGTATGCGCAATACCTATTGAACCGGTCACGTCTTTATCTGCACAGTAGTCCGTCAGATTGTCAACCTTCCCCTTTGTCTTATAGACATTCAGGTCGCCGGATTCGTTGAGAAGAGCAACGCCAGCACTGTCATAGCCTCGATACTCCAACCTGCGCAATCCCTTAATCAAGATGGGAAAAGCATCACGTTGTCCTATGTAACCTACTATTCCACACATAAACAGATCTGTTTTAGTACTGTTTCACCCGTTATTTTTTGAGTAATGCTACAAACAGGGTGGACAAAGAAATGACTGAAGAAACAAGACTCATCCACAACGTGTTATTTGAAATAGCCGTGCGGTTGATAAGAGTCTGGTTGGGTTCTACATAGATAACGTCATTCTGCTGTAAATAGAAATAGGGAGAATTCAGAATATCAGCATTGCTGATGTCCAGTCTATGCACGCTCTTCTTTCCCGTATCATCCTCGCGGATGAGCAGGATGTTGTCACGACGGCCATACATGGTCAGGTCACCGGCACTTGCCAGCGCCTCAATAATGGTCATACGCTCGCCACTAACAGGAATGATACGCGAACCAGTCTCACCAATCATGGTGATGTGGTAACTTGTCATACTTACTTTAACATACGGATTCTCCTCTGCTGCGAGATAGGGACGCACCAAATCACGTATTTTCTTCTCACACTCGCGCTTGGTCAACCCCTGCACGTGGACGAAGCCAAGCGTGGGGACATTGACATTTCCGTCATTATCGACAAGATAGGTCTGAAGAGAAGAGCCTTGACCGGATACCACAGAAGTGCCCGTTGATGAAAAATTCGTAGCCATGTTGAATTGTCTTGATGCCTCAGGATTGCTGGTCATCACATAGATGGTTAGCTGGTCCTTCGGCATGATGCGGGCATCAAACAGGCCACCAGAGTTTTCAAGATTCACGGTGTCTGCCCCCTGGAAATAGACGATGTTCTTTGAACTACCACAACTGGCCAGTATCACTACTACTAATGCGGCAACAACTGCCTTGCTAATACTTCTGTAGATTGCCATATTAATTCTGTTCTATTTTTTCGACTGCAAAGGTACAAAGAATTCACGAAATAAAACATAATAATGAAAAAATAAAATAGAAAAAAATGCATCGGCCAACAAACTGTAACTAAAAACAGTCCTGTAGGGGCTGCAATTTCTATAATCTGTGACAAATAGAAAATGGGGAAGCTAAGAATTGCGTCTCGTCTTCCCCATCGTCGGTTGTCGGGTATCTATCAATAGAACTTGAAGTAACGGCGAGCATTATTGTAGCTGATATCCTCGACCATACGAGCCAAGGTCTCGCGATCATCAGGCAGCAAGCCACGCTCAACATCGTTGCCAAGGATATTGCAAAGAATACGGCGGAAGTACTCATGACGCGGATAGCTCAGGAACGAGCGGCTGTCAGTCAGCATGCCAACGAAACGGCTCAGCAGGCCAAGCACAGAAAGGGCATTCATCTGACGAATCATGCCGTCCATCTGGTCGTTGAACCACCAGCCACTGCCAAACTGAATCTTTCCCGGCTCACCACCCTGGAAGTTGCCAAGCATTGTAGCAATGACCTCATTGGCACAGGGATTTAATGTATATAATATGGTACGCGTAAGTTTACCTTCCATATTGAGTTTGTTAAGGAACTTAGACATGGCCTTGGCTGTATTGAACTCACCAATACTGTCGAATCCGGTATCAGGTCCCAACTTATTATACATGGCAGTATTATTGTCGCGAATGGCTCCATAATGGAACTGCTGAGTCCAATCTGAATCAGCATCCATCTCTGCCATGCGGGTGAGGAAACTGTTCTTGTACTGGCGTATTTCCAGACTGGAAAGCTGCTGACCACGCATTGCCTTCTCGAAAATGGTCTCTATCTGAGAGTCGGTATACTCTTCGTCATAGAACTCTTCTATGCCGTGGTCGCTCAGTTTACAGCCGTTTGCTGAGAAGAAGTCGTGACGCTTCTGCAACGCATCAACCATATCGGAAAACTTGGTGATATTTACGCCCGATACTTGGGATAGTTGCTCCACATAAGCAGCAAACTCGGGCTTCTCAATGTTCATGGCCTTATCAGGACGCCAGGCAGGAATCATCAGCGGATCACCATCCTTACGCTCAGCGGAATACTTGATATGATGATGTAAATCGTCAACGGGATCATCAGTTGTACACACACACTCTACATGGTAGTGACGCATGAGGCCACGGGCTGTGAAGTTGGGGTCATTCTGCAGTTTGTCGTTACATTCATCGAAAATCTCACGAGCAGTCTTCGGAGACAGCAGTTTCTCTATACCGAATGCTGTCTTCAACTCCAAATGGGTCCAGTGATAAAGAGGATTACGGAACGTATAAGGCACCGTCTCGGCCCATTTCTCAAACTTCTCCCAGTCGCTTGTGTCCTTGCCTGTGCAATAACGCTCATCTACGCCATTGGTACGCATGGCACGCCACTTGTAGTGATCGCCTCCTAACCACAGTTCGGTAATGCTCTTAAACTTATGATTGCTTGCCACCATCTCTGGAATGAGATGACAGTGATAGTCAATGATAGGCATTTTTGCCGCATGGTTGTGATACAAGTCCTGAGCCACCTCGTTCTCAAGGACAAAGTTTCTGTCATTGAATTGTTTCATAATGTAATAGTTTGTTGTTTTTAAGAGATTGATTTCATTTTCCTGCAAAGGTAATAAAAGCCTTGCTTATTCTTTGGAACCTCAAATCATTTTTTTGTTTTTTTAGCTTTTCACGCCGTTTTGCTCAGGGCAGGGCCAGGTGGTCAACTGAGTCGTTACGGATTTGCAGAAGTCATCCTATGAATCGTGACAATGACAAAGTGACAAAGCGACATTAAGGTATTTCCATATATATACGTGAGCTAAGGAGAATCATGTAATAAATTGTAAGGAATATATTATTATTAACTATTAGGATGCGCACCTTCGTAGGTGCTTAATGTCACTTTGTCATTGTCACGATTTTGAGGCTGATGTGAAACAACACCTGCGGCACTGTCAGTCTGAAGAAGCAGAAATTGCTGCCTAATTAGCATCTCGTTGCGCGCCCGGGAGCGTCGGATGGCCGTCCAAAAAGACACTGCTTGCAGAACGGAACCTCTAACTGCTAACCTCCTAATTTCAGAGAGAGAGCGTGCATCTAACATTGCTGTAGACGCACGCTCTCTCTTCAATTTTCCCATCATGGAATGGGAAATCTGTTACCGAACCAGTATTTTCCTACCGTTCTTGATAATGATTCCATGGTAATTAGCATCGACTTTTTGTCCAGACAGATTATAGACCGGCCCTGTAGGCTGATGCTGCTCAGTGGTTGCTGCGTCTATGCCGTTGGGATTCGCACACGTCAGCTCTATCTTGTCTATGTTGCAGTTTGCACCATTGATAGTGATGCGGATTATCTGCTGTCCGGCCTCAAGATCTTTTGACAGTTTGCCTTCCACTTTCTGATAGACGTTCCAATCATTATCTGCAGTCTTGGGAACGTTGACCTTTGCTAAACTGGTGACGGAACCATTCTTGACAAGACCGATGGTGAATCCGGAACCAGTGGTGCCTGATGAAACGGTTGCAGCGTAATTGTATTTGCCTGCTTCCTTTACATCGACGGTAAACTCCAGCCACTCGTTAGCAGCTGTGTAACCAATGCAGACGCCGCCATTGCCCCTTACGAAATCAACACCTTCGGAGTCAGAACGGTAATTGACGTCACCTTCTCTTTGGCTGTCACTGTCGTGGAACGTAAAGCCTTCGCCGCCTTTGTCAAAATTCTCTGCCTCAATGATGCCGGGGATAATAATAGGACTATTGGAATAAGGCGAACGCTTAGCACTAACTTTCAATGTCTTCTTAGCAGACATCTTCTCCTTTCCCTCTGCAGTGGTGGCAATTGCAGTTATGGTATAGGAACCTGCAGCAAGTGGTTCGAACTCAAACGTATACGGAGCTTCGGTCATGATTCCAATCAGCAGATCATTAGCATAGGCCTTCACTTCTGCAATGGTGCTGGTAGAAGAAGAGGCATTCACCGTAATGGTGGTCTTGTCGCCCACGGAAATAGTGGCAGGCGATACGGACTTGACGCTGACACTGATAGACTTGTCCTGCTCATAGCGACGGAAAGTAAGGCTCTTGATTTTGAAACCGCCCTTATCAATGTTCAGACAGATTCTGTGACGGCCTGCCGTGAGTGACTTCGTCAGCACACCATGCATGGTCTTGAATATGGAGCTGCCACCTGTCTGTGGTACTTCTACGATGTCGGCAAGGAAAGTGAGGTTGTCGAAGGAATACTCTGACAGATGGAATGACGCTCCGTCTACCGTTGAAGCGACCTCTGCATCAAACGAATAGATGCCGTCTTCCTTCACGTCAACCGTATATTCCATCCAGCCGCCAGTCTGGGTGTTAGCGGTAGTCGAACGCGATGCCTTGTCGTATGTCACTCCCTGGGCGCCTTTGTCATATTCTGTAATATTGATGGTGCCGGGCAGTTCAGGTATGGCATCGCTATAGGGGGAACGCTTCGTGGTAGAGCTGAGTATGTTGAAGCGCGACAGGCGCTCGAAGGTCTCGCCGTCGGTAGTAGTAACAACAGCCTTCAGGGTCTTCCAGCCTGTGGTGTTTGTCGGAACGGTATATTCTGCCTGATAGGGAGCCTCTGTCATGGTGGCAATAAGTTCAGAGCCTACGTAAAGCTCAACTTTCTCAATAGTCTTCGTGGCCATGCTTGCACGCACCTGGATAGGAAGCACATCACCCTTGGCCACCTTTATGTCTAGAGGCCTTACATAGATGGATGCCTCTTTCTTCATTCCGGGGAATGGGCTCTTTGCTGTCTTAGCAGGACTGCTCTTCATATAGTCACGTAACCAAGTCATGGCCGGACGATCCTGACTATCGCGTATTAGGCCAGAGTTTCCCTTCGTGCCATTTTCCTCGCTACCCGTCCAGGTCCTGCCGTAGATGTAGCCCCAGAGTGTGACGCCTGCACAGTAGTCGGCCTCCCACATGTAGGGCAATTGCTCCATGTAGCGCTGCTTCTGGTAGTTGTCATCGTTTGTACCAATGTCGTATTCGGTGATATACATGGGCATCTTCAGGGCGCTCTGGAGCGTCACCATGGAATTCTTGAATTTATTGACGTCGCAGTCCGTCAGGTCGTGCGACTGGCATCCATAGGCATCAATCGGTGCGCCGGCATCGCGCAGCATACGCACAAGCTCTATATATTCGTTCGTGTTCCACTGGAATGTGTTGAAATCATTATAAATCAGGATGGCATCAGGCCAGCGCTCGTAGGCCAGTTCAAAGGCTTTGATCAACCAGTCATAGCCCGTCTTGCCTTCGCCACCCAAGGACTCCTTCATGAGAGGGTTGCCCTGCTGGTGCATGCCCACAGCCTCGTTGACTACATCAATCAGGGGAAGTGTGCTGTATTTCTTCTTGACAGCATCGAACCACTTCACGATGGCCGCATAGCGCTCCTTGATGGGAAGTTCGCTCTTGAACCATCCTGGATACTGGGCTCCCCAAACCAATGCATGGAACTTGTAGGTGAATTTGTGCTGCTTGGCGTAGTTGAACGCATTGTCGCACCCCCAGTTGTAACTATTGCGGCTACCCTCAACTGACCCCCACTTCGACTCGTTCTCACACGTAATCTGATTCCAAAGGGTGTAGTATTTTTCCTTTCCGAAATCCACTTGATAACTGGTAGTGATATTACCGAGGAACTTGTCGGGATTTGATGACAACTGTGCATTTGCCGTAGTGCTTGCCATCATCATGGACATCCCCAGGAGGATTGTGCTTAGTGTGCAATGCTTCCTGGGTTTCACTTGTGTAATTGCTTTTTTCATATAGGTTGGTTTTGTTGTTAATATCACGTAAACGACATTGCTGCTGAATATCGTTTGCAAAATTAGCCTTTTTTTTTAATACCTGTTTCGCTATATGTTTCAAAAAGATTTACTATCTTTGCAACCAGAACTAAAACCAAGGCACAATAATGAAAAGAACGCTTTTTCTCCTGCTGTTTTCATTGAGTATGGTCATATCGGCAGGAGCACAAGATTTCGACGAATGGTTCGACGGACGTACGCTTCGTCTGGACTATGTGCTGGCAGGAAACTCAAAAAGCCAGCATGTGTATTTTGAGAATGCAAGCTCACAACCTTGGTGGGCAGGTCGCCGGAGTCATCTTACCGATATCATCCTACGGGGCAACGGCCAGCTCACTTTGAAAGACCGTTCTACGGGCCGTCTGCTTTTTGTGCATACATTCTCAACACTTTTTCAGGAGTGGCTTGCAACGGAAGAAGCCGTCAAGCTGGAACGGGCTTTTCAGACCTGTTTCAATGTGCCCATGCCAAAGAAGACCGTAAACGTGACACTGACGCTTTTCGACTTCCACGGTACACCCGTAGCACAACTCTCCCATGATATTGACCCAGCAGACATTCTCATACGCCGATTAGGTGACAACGGCATACCACACCATTATATTTGGAAGGGAAGCACGCTGAAAACAAAAACACATGCCGTTGACAGTGCAGGCAAAAGAAACTTCATGCCAAGCGAGAATGTGGGCGGCGACAAACCTGACATTGTTTCGTGCATTGACCTTGCCATCGTCGCAGAAGGCTATACTGCGGGGCAGATGGGAAAGTTCTACTTGGACTGCCAGCGGGTAAAGGACGCTTTGTTTGCACATGAACCATTCACCTCAATGAAACACCGTTTCAACATTGTTGCCGTTGCGGCGCCATCAGTTGAACAGGGGCCCAGTGTGCCACACTTGAACCGATGGAGACTGACTCCCACAGGGACGCATTATGACACCTTCTACACCGACAGGTATCTCATGACCAGCCAGATGCACCACGTGTTTGATATCCTTTCGGGGGTACCGTTCGAGCATGTCATCGTTTTGGTGAACAGCGACACTTACGGCGGGGGTGGTATATACAACCAGCTGACAGTGACAACATCAGACCATGCCACTTTCCAACAGGTGCTTGTGCATGAGTTCGGACATGCTTACGGAGGACTGGGGGATGAATACTATTATGATGACTCCTATGAGTCGATGTACCCTTCGGATACGGAACCATGGGAGCCGAACCTAACTACTCTTGTAGACTTTCAGTCAAAATGGGCTGATTTGCTGCCGAAGGGTACGCAGGTGCCTACGCCCCCCATTTCCCTGCCAAACTATCGGAACATAAAGACGGAAAAGGATCGCCAGCAACTAAGCAGAGCCACTCAACGTGTAGGTGTTTATGAAGGTGGCGGGTATCAGTCTCATGGCGTATACCGTCCTGCACAGGAATGCCGCATGAAGATCAACGAGGTAGAGCATTTTTGCCCGGTATGTTCACGTGCTTTGGTGCGCATCACAGACTTTCAGACTGCAAAGTGACAGAAACCTGTAGTGCGTCCTCCTTCGTATATTAGAAGTGAACGCCTATGAGAACTTCCTGATGACGTCTGTGTAGGCAACCAGCCTCCATATACGGGCTCCGTTGGGTTTATAGTAGACCAATACCTGATATCGGTTCTCGGTCTGATAGAAAGACCCTTCTTCCGGCAACAGGCGTGTTTGTCCTTCAGCATCTATGATACGTACCTGATAGTTGTAATAACCTTGCTTCTGCAAAATGACTGCATTGTAGCTCTGGTCAGAAGGATCATAGGTCATGTCGTATGTAGCGGCAGGCTCCGTAGCCCAAAGTCCGTCAATAAAGACTCTGGAATCACCGTAATTCCTCACAGGGCGTAACTTGTAATGCACATAGAGGTAGTCTGAGATGCGGTCGTTTTCAACATTGTCGCTATTACGGATGTAAAAAGCACCGTCGGCGTCTTCATCATACAGATAGTTACGCTTGGGCTCGCACAGGAAGGGAAAGGCGTGATATTGCCGTTCTTGTTCATCCCAGGCCACATGGGCAAGTCCCATGGTGGGATGACTCACATCAAGCATCTCGAATTTATGGAATTCATTTCCACCATCAAAGATGAGCTGTCGGGAGTGTTCCCAGCGCAATCCCTGTGGCATGGTATGTGTTGGCTTCACGTTGACACGCATGTCGTCTTCCCGGCCGTTCTGCATGACAAACGTTTGGATTTGTTCTGAAGGATTGTCAACCCTCGTATTGTTGTAGTTGAGCGTCATGCTGAGTTGCTGATGACTTTCGTTATGGTCTATGTCGGTATTTGCCGTTACGCCGATGCCCACGTTCATGAGAGATTCTGCCACACGAAATTCAGCGACAAGGATTTCCTCTTCATCATTGTCCTCGTCAAAGACATGTATGCGGTAGTTGCCACTTAGCTTCAGTTGCAGCTGATCGTTGGGTATCTGAAACCCGTAGTGGGTATATGGTACGGTTGTATTGAGGGAGTTCACATAGTCTTCAATGATCAGATTGTTGAACCCCTCAAGCCAATCGCTCTCAAAGATACCCTCTGTAGGAGTCCAGTCAGGTTCGCAATGCTCCAGTCTATAGGTAAAGCGATGATAGTTATGCGACAACTCGTCAAAGCCAACATGAAGAACATCGGCTGAATGCAGCTGCAGAATGGGCATACTAGTCCACTGCTGGTTGACAACTACCTGAAGTGTCTTGATGTTTGGCGATAGAATCTGGTGGCGTGCGTGACAACTAAGTATACAGATAGCGCTTAATGCTACGCTTAGGAGTCTTCTCAAATTCCTGTTCATAGATTTCAATCTCACTGACTTTCTCGTAGGCAGGTAGCATTTGGTTCAGACCATTGCGGTTCTGTTCCATGATACTCTTCAAGTCTTCACTGGTGAAGCCAAGATGTTTGGCTTCCTCCAAGTCAGGATAGACAAGTGCCACAAGTTTAGAGTCGCGTTGCACTACAATACTCTCAACCACCATTGTCATGGAATTAAGCTTGTCTTCTATCTCTTCGGGATAAATATTCTGTCCGTTGGCACTAAGCAACATGTTCTTCGAACGTCCGTTGATATAGACGTTGCCGTCGCCGTCCATCGTGCCAAGGTCGCCAGTATGATACCATCCATTCTGATCAATGGTTTGAGCGGTTGCCTCAGGATTCTTATAATACCCGGTCATAACATTAAGACCACGGGCCAGAATCTCGCCTGGGACGTTCTCAGGATCGGGCGAATCGATTTTCACCTGCATGTGCTTCACGGCCCGGCCGCAGGAGCCTGGAGCGAAGGTCTGCCAGTCTGAATAGCAAATAATGGGTGCACATTCTGTAGCTCCATAGCCAACGGTATACGGGAAATTGATGCGTTTGAGGAACTGCTCAACCTCTTGATTGAAGGCTGCACCACCAATGATGACCTCGTACATATTGCCACCGAATGCCTTCACGACCTCTTGGCAGATCATCTCGCGAACCTTCTTCGAAATGACGGGCATGTTGAGCAATAGCCTCATGCGGTTATTCTGAATCTTCGGGAATACCTTCTTGCGAATAATCTTTTCAATGACGAGAGGAACGGCAATAATGATACGGGGCTTGATATCGGCAAATGCCTGAGCTATGATAGCAGGCGATGGGATGCGATTAAGGTAGAACACATGGCAGCCATGAAGGAATTCAAATATGAACTCGAAGGCCATACCATACATGTGGGCCATCGGAAGGATGGAGATGACGTTGTCACGAGTCTTAATGGTCTTACCTAACACGCCCTCGGCAAAATCGTAGTTCGACCAAAGGGCACGGTATGGAATCATCACTCCCTTGGAAAAACCTGTAGTGCCGCTGGTATAGTTGATCATGGCCAGTTCCTCTCCGTTTGACTCATGGTAATACTTCACATGTTCCTTCCGGAAATATTTTGGGAACTTCTTTCCGTAGAGCTCATTCAGATGTTCACGGGCATAAGTGAGCTTGTCTGTTCTACTGACCATCAATGAGTAGTCCGGGTTGTTGATAATGCCTTCCAAATGTGGCATCTGAAGCGGATCGATGATGCCTGCAACATGGTCGCCCACGAACAAAAGCCGGGCATCTGAGTGATTGACGATGTTGTGAATCTGGTCTGCCATGAACTCATGCAGGATGGGGACGGCAATGGCACCATAGGTAAGCGTGGCAAGGAATGCCACGGCCCACTGGCTGGAATTGCGTCCACACAAGGCAATCTTATCACCCTTTTGGATGCCGGAATTCTCAAACAATATGTGAAGTTTCTCGATTTTCCTGGCAACGTCATGGAACTGCAGCGTCTGTCCCTTGTAGTCGGTCAGCGCATCAAGGTCCCAGTTATTGACAATGCTTTTTTCTATGAGTTCGTTAAAGCTTGGTATCTGTTCCATAGTCTGCTATTAGATATTCTGATAAAGGTAACGTTTTATACTCTTTTTGGGGGTCTTGGCAAATTCTTCTTCGTGCAGCTTAATGGCTGACAGGTGACAGTAATTGGGCAGTTGGCTGTTGAGTTCCAGTTTGTTCTGCTCCATGACCGCTTCCATTTCCTCCCGGGTGAACTTCACAATGTCATCCTGATCGGGGTGAACCAGTGCAACAAGTTTTTCTCCCTGCTGTATGACGATGCACTCTGCCACCATAGGCATAGAACTGAGTTTGTCCTCAATCTCCTCGGGATAGATATTCTGCCCACTGCTTCCAAGCAGCATGTTCTTGATACGGCCTCGAATGAACACATTCCCTTCAGAGTCCATGGTGCCCAAGTCGCCCGTGTGATACCAACCATCGTCATCAAGAGCCTGGGCGGTTGCTTCTTCATTATGATAGTAGCCAAGCATGACGTTCTTTCCACGAGTGACGATTTCACCAGCCTCCTCACTGGGGTTAGCAGAAAGAATGCGCACCTCCATATTGTCAACTGCTTTACCGCACGTGCCACTTACATGTTCATGCCAGTCGTTGTAGGAAATCAATGGGGCACACTCGGTTGCTCCATAACCCACGGTAATCGGGAAACCGATGCCCATAAGGAATTGTTCAACCTCACGTGATAGAGCTGCACCACCCACAATGATTTCATAAGCCTGCCCACCAAAGGCTTCATAGACTTGCTCACAGATTTTCTCTTTCACTTTTTTCGAAACCACGGGCATGGCCAACAAAAGCTTCATCCTGTTGGTGGAAATAACAGGAAATACTTTCTTTCTGATGATTTTCTCGACAATAAGAGGAACACAGATGATCAGTTTTGGCCTTACATCAAGAAAAGCCTTGGCAATAAGAGATGGCGATGGTAAACGATTGAGAAAGAAAAGATGACAACCATTGCAGAAACCAAAAATGAACTCGATGGCGAGACCATACATGTGAGCCATAGGCAAGATGTCAAGCATCGAAGAGCCGGATTTCACCTGACTGCCCAAGCGTCGCAGGCAGAATTCCAAATTACCCAAAAGAGCCCTGTAAGGCAGCATGACTCCCTTCGAAAAACCTGTGGTACCACTGGTGTAATTAATGAGAGCCAACTCCTCTGCAGTATCCTGATGGTAGCTGACATCTTCCTTCCTGAAAGCCTTTGGATATTTGCTGCCAAACATCATATTCAAGTGCTCGCGGGAATAGGTAAGCATTTCCGAACGCGAAAGCATCAGTGAAAAGTCGGGCAAATTGATGATGCCTTCCAACTGGGGCATTTCGTCTGGTGTAATCTCCTTGGCCACAAAATCACCTACGAATAGTAGTTTCGAGCCAGAGTGATTGACAATATTATGAATCTGTTCAGCATTGAATTCATGCAATACTGGAACGCCAACTGCTCCATAGGTCAATGTAGCAAGGAATGCAACTGCCCAATGTGCAGAATTACGTCCGCAGATAGCAATCTTGTCGCCTTTCTTGATATCGCAATTCTCGAAAAGAATGTGCAATTTCTCAATTTTCCTCGCTACATCATTATATTGCAGAGTCTGACCTTGATAGTCGGTCAGTGCATCTGCGTCCCAGTTATCGATAATTGCCTTATATATATATTCGTTGAAACCTGAAGCTGTCTTCATTGCACAATTTTCAAAAATTTGTGCAAAGATAATGCCTTTCTTGCACATCTCCAAAAAAAATGTGCAATAATTACGGTTTGATTACAGATTATTCCTTATGAAACGAAAAAAAGACTAACTATTGTATGAATTTGGATATAGGGGCAGGATGCATCCATTTCTATTCATAACGCATGGAGCGTGCAGGATGGATTCTCGAAACTAAATAGCTGGGAGCGATGAGCACAAGGATGCTGACAAGCATAGTGGCTATATTGATTAGAATAATAGCCAAAATATTTATCTCCATTGGCGCTTCACTGACATAGTAGGTCTGAGCGTCAAGTTTCACAAATCCAAAGCAGTTCTGCAACATGATGATTCCGAGACCAATGACATTGCCCCAGAGCAAGCCACGACCAATGATGAAGGTTGCAAACCAAAGAAAGGTCTTGCGGATAGTAATGTTGCGTGTGCCCAAAGCCTTGAGTACACCAATCATTTGCGTGCGTTCCAAAATAATGATAAGCAATCCGCTCACCATGGTAAATCCTGCTACAGCAACCATCAGTGCAAGTATGATCCATACATTGATGTCAAGCAGTTCCAACCAGTTGAACACCTGTGGGTACAATTCCTTAATGGTCAGCGAAGTAAACATGTTGTGATACTTGTCCTGTTGGTGTCCTACCTGATCAATAACACGCTCATTAATTTCATCAATGCGGTTAAAGTCTTCGACTAACAGTTCGGCGCCCGAACATTGTCCAGGGAACCATCCGTTCAGCTTATTTGTAACATAAAAGTCGGTCATGCAAATCATGTCATCAAAACGCTTCATATTCGTTTGATAGACTCCGCATACGACAAATCGGCGAGCCCGGACGTCGTTATCACCAATAAAGTATGCGAACACGCGATCGTTGGCCTTGAGCTTCAGTTTGTCGGCCATGGTCTTGGAAATCACTAGTGGATAGGACGTTGCTGTATCACAGAACTGTGGCATCTCCCCATCAACAAGATTCTCCTCAAGAAAACTGGTATCATATTCTGGACCAACACCCTTGAAAGCCACACCCAAGAAGTCTTCATCAGTCTTTAGTATTCCCTGTGTCATAGCAAAACGACCAGCATGCTTTACTCCATCGATGTCTTGCAACACACGTAGGGTGGAGTCGTCCACGCACACAGGATAGGTGTTTGCCGATGTTGAAGATAACACATTCTGCACCTGCACGTGACTGCCAAACCCCACCACCTTGTCTCGTATAGTGTGCTTGAACCCGAAGACTACAGAGACCGTTATCAGCATGACGGCAAGTCCGATAGCCACTCCGATGGTAGCTATGCGTATGGCTGGACGGCTTACCTTGCTTTGGGCGTCTTGCTGTCCGTATATTCTTTTGGCTATAAAAAGGGAAAGGTTCATCTCTGGCTTGTATTTACTCGTTGATGCGTCCGGGATAGGCCTCAAGGGCACGTTGAAGCACATCAAGAGCCTTCTGTAGGTCTTCTTTCTTCAGCACGTATGCTATTCGAACTTGATCGCGCCCAGCACCAGGAGTCGTGTAAAAGCCTGCAGCAGGAGCCATCATGACGGTTTGCCCCTCGTACTCGAAATCACTCAGACACCAGCGACAGAATCGTTCGGCATCGTCCACGGGCAACTTAGCCACGGTATAGAATGCCCCCATGGGAATGGGCGAATAAACACCTGGTATGCGGTTTAAACCGTCTATAAGACACTTGCGTCGCTCTACATATTCATCATATACATCGCGCAGATATTCCTCTGGCGTATCCAGACTTGCCTCTGCCACTATTTGACCAATCAATGGGGGTGACAGACGTGCCTGACAGAACTTCATCACGGCAGCCCTCACGTCTTTGTTCTTGGTGATGAGCGCACCAACACGAATGCCGCACTCGGAATAACGCTTTGACACAGAGTCAATCAAGATGACATTCTGCTCAATGCCTTCCAGGTGGCAGGCTGAGATATAAGGAGAACCTGTATAGATGTATTCACGGTATACCTCGTCAGAGAAAAGGTAAAGGTCGTACTTCTTCACAAGGTCACGTATCTGGTTCATCTCACGTCGCGTATATAGGTAGCCCGTGGGATTGTTCGGGTTACATATCATTATCGCGCGCGTGCGTTCATTTATTAATTCTTCGAATTTTTCTACTTTTGGCAACGAGAAACCTTCCTCTATCGTAGTGGCAATGGTGCGAATCTTCGCACCAGCCGAGATGGCAAAGGCCATGTAGTTGGCATAGGCGGGTTCAGGCACAATGATTTCATCGCCTGGATTTAGACAGGAAAGGAAGGCAAAAAGCACAGCCTCACTACCCCCAGAGGTAATGATGATGTCATCAGCTGTAACGTGGATATTGTACTTCTCGTAGTAACCCACCAGTTTCTCTCGATAGCTCAGGTAGCCCTGCGATGGGGAGTACTCCAAAATGGTACGATCTATATGCTTCAGTGCGTCTAATCCTTCTTTGGGCGTTGGAAGGTCCGGTTGGCCAATGTTCAGATGATAGACCCTAATGCCCCTTTTCTTGGCAGCTGCGGCCAAAGGGGCAAGTTTCCTAATAGGCGACTCGGGCATCTCTAAGCCTCGAACAGATATTTCCGGCATCGTTTTACTTCTTTATGTTTATAAATGACGCTGCAAAGTTACGCAGAATCGCAGACAAAGCCAAACTTTTTTCTACTTTTATGAAAGAACGAGCTGTTTGTTTTCTTTTTTTGAAGGAAAACCGGCTGTTGTACATCGTTCTTTGTCATGCGTTAGTTGCATCTGAACCATTGAAAAATTGTCACGCCGACTTGGCAAAGTGTCATAAAAGAAGCACTTTAAGTGTAATTTATGCTTAAATATTTGCCTGTTTCGAATAAATGTAGTAATTTCGCACCGCAAAATCAGGCCAAAATACCAATATTCAATAAACATTCAGTAAAAATTATGAAGAAGTACAACTTTAACGCAGGTCCTTCGATGCTTCCCCGGGAGGTGATTGAGGCAACTGCTAAACAGTGTTTAGACTTCAATGGCTCGGGTCTCTCGTTGATGGAGATTAGCCATCGTGCAAAAGACTTCCAGCCTGTTGTCGACGAGGCTGTGGCTCTTGTAAAGGAATTGCTAAGCATTCCCGAGGGCTATTCTGTCATTTTCCTCGGTGGTGGTGCAAGCCTCGAGTTCTGTATGATTCCTTATAACTTCCTCATCAAGAAGGCAGCATGCCTAAACACGGGCGTGTGGGCAAAGAAGGCTATGAAGGAAGCCAAATTGTTTGGCGAAGTAGTTGAGGTGGCTTCTTCTGCCGATGCCAACTACACATTCATCCCCAAGGGATGGACGGTGCCTGCCGATGCCGACTATCTGCACATTACCACGAACAACACCATTTATGGTACGGAGATTCGTAAGGATCTTGATGTGCCTGTGCGTTTAATTGCCGACATGTCATCCGATATCTTCTCACGTCCTATTGATGTGGCTAAATACGACGCCATCTATGCCGGTGCCCAGAAGAACCTGGCCATGGCCGGTGTTACTATCATTATTGTGAAGGACGACGCACTGGGTAAGGCTCCTCGTGAGATTCCTACTATGCTCGACTATCGTACCCACGTTGATAAAGGCTCGATGTTCAATACGCCTCCTGTAGTGCCCATTTACTCGGCATTGGAAAACCTGCGCTGGATTAAGAAACAGGGTGGTGTTGAAGCCATGGACAAGTTGGCACAGCAGCGAGCAGAAATCGTCTACGGCGAGATTGACCGCAACAAGATGTTTGTCGGTACGGCTAAAGAGGAAGACAGATCGCTCATGAATCTCTGCTTTGTGATGGCTCCTGAGTATAAAGAGCTGGAGAAGGAATTCCTTGACTTCGCCGTGTCTAAGGGTATGGTCGGCGTGAAGGGCCATCGCTCGGTAGGCGGTTTCCGTGCCAGCTGCTACAATGCACAGACCATTGAGGGCTGTAACGCACTTGTAGCTTGCATGAAGGTATTTGAGGCTAATCACTAATCCGTGCAAATATAAAAGAATATGAAGGTTCTTGTTGCAACAGAGAAGCCTTTTGCAGCAGCTGCTGTTGAGGGCATTCGTAAGGAAATTGAAGGAGCAGGCAACGAATTGGTTCTGCTTGAGAAATATACGGAAAAAGCGCAGTTGCTTGATGCAGTGAAAGATGCCGACGCCATGATTATCCGTTCGGATAAGGTGGATGCTGAAGTACTTGATGCTGCCAAACAACTGAAAATTGTGGTTCGCGCTGGTGCAGGCTACGACAATATTGACCTGGCTACAGCCACTGCTCACAACGTAGTAGCAGAAAACACACCGGGACAGAATGCCAATGCCGTGGCCGAGTTAGTCTTTGGTCTTTTGGTGTTCGGCGTGCGACAGTTTTTCAACGGAAAGGCCGGTACGGAACTGATGGGTAAGAAGTTGGGAATCCTGGCTTTTGGAAATGTTGGACGTAACGTCGCCCGGATAGCCAAGGGTTTTGGCATGGATGTCTATGCTTTCGATGCCTTCTGCCCCGCAGCTGTGATTGAGCAGGCCGGTGTTCATGCCGTGGCCAATCAGGAGGCATTGTTCGAACAGTGCGATGTGGTTTCACTGCACATTCCCGCTACTCCCGAGACGAAGCAAAGCATCAACTATGCGCTGGTGGGCAAGATGAAAAAAGGTGCAATCCTGATCAATACCGCCCGCAAGGAGGTTATCAACGAGCCCGAGCTGCTAAAGCTGATGGAAGAACGGCAGGATCTGAAGTATATTACAGACATCATGCCCGACGCCAATGCCGACTTCCAAAAGTTCGAAGGCCGATACTTCTCTACGCCAAAGAAGATGGGTGCTCAAACCGCTGAGGCAAATGCCAATGCTGGTGTTGCTGCAGCCCGCCAGATTAATGCATTCTTCAAGGATGGCGATACGAAGTTCCAAGTGAACAAGTAAAGACAAGTACCCTTTTTACCATAGTGTTCCCCTCGCGTTCGCTCTATACGCGAGGGGAATTTCTGTTTTATCGTGTTTCTATATTCAACAAACCTATATTATGAGGTTATAATGAGTACATCTGACACCAGTCAAAAATGATTTGATACGTTTGGACAATTATATATAATAAATAAAGTGTACTTTTGGGCATTAAAACTATAAGCAAAATGAAACGTATTACAAAAACCATGACAACGGTAATGATCTTGATGCTCACTACCGCGAATCCTGCACTGGCTCAGAAAAGTAAGAACACTTCAATGGCAGCGTCAGATCCCTATTCCAAAGTTGAGGTTAGCAAGATGATTGCTGGTGATGGCTACGTCATGTTGCCGGCCGCCGCATTCGGCAACAAGATACCACGCACCTTCACTGCCAGAGTGTCTGCTACCAAACACGATGCACAGATTGAAATCAGACTCGACAGCCTACGGGGTAAGCTGATAGGTTCAATGAATGTAGAGCCTACTGAAGATAAGGGAGAATGGAAGAGCCAGACCACCGATCTCACAGCCATTGCCTCTGGCATCCATGACCTCTATCTGCTTTTCAAGGGAAATCCGCTGATTGAATGGTGGCAAATGCGAGGATTGCAGCAGGTGAACATGCCACTCTTCCAAACGAAATACACGGCCGACCCATCGCCGCTAATTGTGGGTGACACTCTCTTTCTCTACACTTCTCACGATGCATCGCCCGAGGAAATACCCGATGAGAAGGAGAAGAACTCGGCAGGCTTCTTCATGTACGACTGGTTATTGTGGAGCACCACCGACATGGTGAACTGGACAGAACACGGTGCTGTGGCCTCGCTAAAAGACTTCAGCTGGCGCAGCCGTGAAAATGGTGCCTGGGCCATACAGACAGTGGAGCGTAATGGCAAGTACTATCTCTATGCCCCGCTTCATGGCCACGGCATTGGCGTACTGGTTAGCGACTCACCTTACGGTCCCTTCCATGACCCCCTTGGTCAGCCCCTTGTTTGGCAGAAGGAGCATTGGAACGATATAGATCCCACCGTCTTCATCGATACTGACGGGCAGGCATACATGTATTGGGGCAATCCTCACACTTATTATGCCAAGCTGGGCGAGGACATGGTGTCACTGACCAGTGGCATTACTCAATTGCCACACATAGAACACTACCAAGAGGGTCCCTGGTTCTATAAGCGCGATAGCCATTACTATCTTGCCTACGCATCGACATGTTGCCCCGAAGCGCTTGGCTATGCTATGAGCGACGGCCCAGAGGGACCGTGGGTAGCTAAGGGTTACATCATGAGACCTACTCCGAGAGACCGTGGCAACCATCCGGGCATTTGTGACTACAAAGGGCGTTCATACGTGTTCGGACAGAACTATGACTTGATGCACCTCGACACATTCGTTCACCATGAGCGTCGTTCTGTATCGGCTACAGAAATCACCTACAAGGAAGACGGCACCATTGAAGAAGTACCCTATTGGTTAGACCAACAGCCCATGCAGCAGTTGCAGTGGCTCAACCCCTTCAACCGTGTCGAAGCCGAAACGATGGCCTGGGGCTACGGTTTGAAGTCGGCAAAGATGGGTATTGAAAATACGGGGGTAGTGGCCGACATGCCTTCTTCTACGGGAAAGAAAAATATGTATGTATATGATTTGGACAATGGCGAGTATATACGCCTCCGTGGTGTAGACTTCGGTACTGGTGCCCGTCAACTTGCCATCACAGCTGCATCCACTGGAAGTTGCACAATTACCGTGCACATTGACCAGCAGGACGGCCCGGTAATTGCAAGTGTTGACATCAAGCCGACAACGTCAGCCAACGACTACCAGGCCTTCCGCTCGAAGGTGAAGAAAACCAGCGGCGTTCACGATCTCTATTTCTGCTTTGACAAAGTCAACGGCGACGTGAGACTCGATTGTTGGCAGTTCGAAAAATAGTCAATCAATAGTCATTTTTCATCATCTCAAACTTTTTTTCAAACTTTTGTACAAAAAGATGTCGCTATCAGATTTTTTTTCCGTACTTTTGCATTGCAAACAACAAAACACTTCTCTACAATGAAACTAAATGACATATTTAGCGGTAACTTCAATGCTGCAGAATGGGAAGCAAAAGGCTATCAGCTTCCGAAATTTGACATTAAGGCTGTGCGTGAGAAAACTGCAAGCGAACCAACGTGGGTTCACTTTGGCGGTGGTAACATTTTCAGGGCTTTTCCCGCAGCCATTCTGAATGATGCCCTGAACACAGGCAAGTATGACCATGGTGTCATCGTAGCCGAAACATTCGACTTTGAAGTCATTGACAAAGCCTACACCCCATATAACAATCTGTCACTTCTCGTTAGCCTCCAGTCATCTGGCACCATTGAAAAAAAAGTGATTGCCAGCGTTACCGAGACTTTGAAAGCCGATCCTCAGTTTCCTGACTGGAAGCGGTTGGTAGAAATCTTCCGCAATCCGTCCTTGCAGATGATTTCTTTCACCATCACAGAAAAAGGATACTCTTTCAATGAAACGGATTTAGCACGCGGCATGAAGCCCCTCTTCGCCATGGGCAAGGTATGTGCATTGCTCTACGAACGCTGGCAAGCAGGAGCTCTGCCACTGACAGTACAGAGCATGGACAACTGCTCACACAATGGAGACAAGGTTAAGACTGGCGTATTCGCATACGCTGAGCGCTGGGTAGCCGACGGCTTAGTCGAAAAGGCCTTCCTCGACTACTTGAAGGACGAATCAAAAATCACATTCCCATGGTCAATGATTGACAAAATTACTCCACGGCCTCATGAGAAGGTGAAGGAATTGTTGGCGGCCGACGGCTTTGAGGACAACAACTACATTGAGACCGAAAAACACACTTTTACGGCTCCCTTTGTTAATGCTGAAGAAGTGCAGTATCTGGTCATTGAAGACCATTACACCAACGGTCGTCCCCCACTCGACCTTGGTGGAGCCCTCTATACCACACGGGATACGGTCGACAAGGTCGAAACGATGAAGGTTACCACATGTCTGAACCCTCTTCACACTGCCATGTCAATCTACGGCTGTATGCTGGGATACACACTCATTTCTGCAGAGATGGCCGATGAGGACTTACGCCCATTCATCCAAAAAATTGGCTATATAGAGGCAATGCCTGTTGTCGTTGACCCAGGAGTCCTAAACCCGTACGAATTTGTTGGTGCCGTTATCAACCGTCGTTTGCCAAATCCCTTCATGCCTGACGCACCACAGCGCATTGCCATGGACACCAGTCAGAAACTACCCATCCGTTTCGGTGAGACTATTAAGAAATATATTGCCAGAGACCTCGACATCTCAAACCTTATCCTCATTCCCCTTACTCTGGCTGGCTACGCTCGCTACTTGAAAGGTATCAAGGATGACGGGACTCCTTTTGAACCTTCACCAGATCCGATGCTTTCAGAATTACAGGCTATCGTTGCACCGCTTGAGATAGGCAAGCCCGATCAAGACTGGAGTTGTCTTAAGTCGCTCTACAACCGCAAAGATGTTTTCGGATTGAACCTCTATGAAGCTGGACTTGGCGAACAGATAGAAGGAATGGTGAAAGAACTATTTGCAGGAAAAGGTGCTGTTCGAAGCACTTTACACAAATATGTAAAAGCACGATAAATCGCAGCGCCTGCCATCATTAATTACAGCTGTCCAATTTGTTAACAGCAAATTGGACAGCTTTGCTAAAGCGTTCATTATGACAATCAAAGAGGTTTTTGGTCTTCGTAATCAAGGCCGTAAAGAGGAGGCCTATGAAGCTGCCAAGGCCATCTATGCCACAGACAAAAGCCCTTATGCCTCAACGGCTATGTTCTGGACAGCTGTTGATATTTTAAAGATGCGGGTAAACGAGGACAAGATGGATGAGGCCAAGAAGATATACATGGCACTGGAACGATTATTGCTTAATGTAAAAGACGAAAAGGGATGGATGCACGATGCAATGAAGAAATACCAAATACTTCTGGAAAGAGGTGAGAGCAGGAAAAGATTATTAAATGATGGCCCTGAGCATCTACAAATGGGTATATGGGGTGAAGAGCTTGCTGCAGCCTATCTGTGTGAAAAAGGTTACATTATCTTGGAGCGCGACTGGCACTCAAAGCATCGTGACATCGACATCATTGCCCAGAAGGATGACTTGATTGTTTTCTTTGAGGTTAAGACACGACGAAATCGTGTATTTACCGATCCTTTGCAGGCTATAAACTATAATAAGAGGAAAAACCTTCTACGTGCCATCAACCATTACATACACTATCGAAACTTCGACAACCCATGGAGATTTGACGTCATAACTATCGTTGGAGAAATGGGTTGTACCATGCCTGAGATGGATCACATTAAGAACTTTCGCCTGATTTAGCATTATTTTGCAATCTCCGCTTTGCAATTCAGGTTTTTATTCGTACCTTTGCACGCGTTTTAAAACAAATCCTCATTTTTAGGTATTATTCCGGACAATTGTTATTTCATTTATATTCTAAACAAATGGCAAAAGAAAAGAAATTTATCACCTGTGATGGTAACGAGGCTGCGGCTCACGTGAGTTATATGTTCTCTGAGGTAGCAGCTATCTACCCCATCACCCCGTCTTCGCCTATGGCGGAGCATGTTGACGAGTGGGCCGCCCGTGGTCGTAAGAACCTCTGGGGTCAGACCGTTAGTGTTCAGGAAATGCAGTCTGAGGCTGGTGCTGCCGGTGCCGTTCACGGTTCGCTGCAGGCTGGTGCTTTGACCACCACCTTTACTGCTTCTCAGGGTCTGCTCCTGATGATTCCTAACATGTACAAGATTGCCGGTGAGCTGATTCCCTGCGTGTTCGACGTTTCTGCACGTACACTTGCTTCTCACTCTCTGTGTATCTTCGGTGACCATCAGGACGTGATGGCTTGCCGTCAGACTGGTTTCGCTATGCTCTGCGAGGGTTCTGTACAGGAGGTGATGGATATGACTGCCGCCGCTCACCTGGCTTCTCTCGAGACCTGCGTGCCCTTCGTTAACTTCTTCGACGGTTTCCGCACCTCTCACGAGTATCACAAGATTGAGCTGCTCGACCAGGAGGATGTTCGTCCGCTCGTAAAGGAAGAATACATCAAGCGTTTCCGCGATCGTGCTATGTCGCCTGAGCGTCCTATCACCCGTGGTACCGCTGAGAACCCCGAGACCTTCTTCACTCACCGTGAGGCTTGCAACCCCTACTACGATGCAGTGCCCGAGGTTGTTGAGAAGTATCTGGGCGAGCTCTCGAAGATTACAGGTCGTGAGTATCACCTCTTCTCTTACTACGGAGCCGAGGATGCCGACCGCATGATCATCCTGATGGGTTCTGCTACCGATGCTGCCCGCGAGGCCATCGACTACCTGAACGCTCAGGGTCAGAAGGTTGGTATGATCTCTGTTCACCTCTATCGTCCGTTCAGCGTGAAGCACCTGCTGGCCGCTGTTCCCAAGAGCGTGAAGAAGATTGCCGTTCTCGACCGCACGAAGGAGCCCGGTGCCAACGGCGAGCCTCTGTACCTCGACGTGAAGGATGCCTTCTTCGATGTTCAGGATCGTCCTGTTATCGTTGGTGGCCGCTACGGTCTCGGTTCTCACGACACCACTCCCGCTCAGATCATCAGCGTGTTCAACAACCTCGCTATGCCCGAGCCCAAGAACCACTTCACGATTGGTATCGTAGACGACGTGACCTTCACCTCTCTGCCTGAGGTTGAAGAGATTGCCCTCGGTGGCGCTGGCATGTTCCAGGCTAAGTTCTATGGTCTAGGTGCCGATGGTACCGTTGGTGCCAACAAGAACTCCGTGAAGATCATTGGTGACAACACCGACAAGTACTGCCAGGCTTACTTCTCTTACGACTCTAAGAAGTCGGGAGGCTTCACCTGCTCTCACCTGCGTTTCGGCGATACGCCCATTCGCTCTACCTACCTGGTGACCACACCTAACTTCGTGGCTTGCCACGTTCAGGCTTATCTCCACATGTACGACGTGACCCGCGGTCTGCAGAAGAACGGTCAGTTCCTGCTGAACACCATCTTCGACGCCGACGAGCTGGAGAAGTTCATGCCTAACAAGGTAAAGCGCTACTTCGCACAGAACAACATCACCGTCTATACCATCAACGCTACCAAGATTGCACAGGAGATTGGTCTGGGCAACCGCACCAACACCATCCTGCAGAGTGCCTTCTTCCGCATCACCGGCGTCATCCCCGTGGAGCTGGCTGTTGAGAAGATGAAGGCTGCCGCCCTGAAGTCTTATGGTGCTAAGGGTCAGGACGTTGTTGACAAGAACTACGCCGCTATCGACCGTGGTGGTGAGTATGTTCAGCTGACCGTGAAGCCCGAGTGGGCCAACCTGCCCGACGACGCTGAGAAGGTCGACGACGCTCCCGCATTCGTCAAGGAGGTGGTTCGTCCCATCAACGCCCAGGCCGGCGACCTGCTGCCCGTCAGCGCATTCACCAAGTTCAATACCGTTGACGGTTCTTGGGAAGTCGGTACTGCCGCTTACGAGAAGCGTGGTGTTGAGGCCTTCGTTCCCGTATGGAACAAGGACAACTGTATCCAGTGTAACCAGTGTGCTTACATCTGTCCTCACGCTGCCATCCGTCCGTTCGTTCTCGACGACGAGGAGCTGAAGGGCTTCGCCGCTGCCGACGACACACTCGAGATGAAGGCTCCCGCCGCTATGAAGGGCATGCACTTCCGTATCGAGACTTCAGTTCTCGACTGTCTGGGTTGCGGCAACTGCGCCGACATCTGCCCGGGCAACCCGAAGACTGGTAAGGCTCTCACGATGGCTCCGTTCAATCCCGATGCTGAGGATATGAAGCAGGAGGCTAAGAACTGGGAGTACCTCGTTAAGAACGTTGCTACCAAGCAGAACCTCGTTGACATCCGTTCGAACGTGAAGAACTCACAGTTCGCTACGCCGCTCTTCGAGTTCTCTGGCGCTTGCTCTGGTTGCGGTGAGACTCCTTACGTGAAGCTCATCAGCCAGCTGTTCGGAGACCGTCAGATGGTTGCCAACGCTACCGGTTGCTCGTCCATCTACTCTGCTTCTATCCCCTCTACGCCTTACACCAAGAACGAGAAGGGTCAGGGCCCATGCTTCAACAACTCTCTGTTCGAGGACTTCTGCGAGTTCGGTCTCGGTATGGCTCTCGGTAACAAGAAGATGAAGGAGCGCGTGGCCAAGCTGCTGCAGGAGATGATTGACGGCGACAAGGCCAGCGCAGAGTACAAAGAGCTCGCTGCTGAGTGGATTGCCAACAAGGAGGATGCCGACAAAACCAAGGAGATTGCTCCGAAGCTCCGCAAGTGCATCGCCGAGAGCGCTGCCGCCGGTTGCCCCGTTTGCAAGGAACTCCAGACCCTCGACCACTACCTCGTGAAGCGCAGCCAGTGGATCATCGGTGGTGACGGTGCCTCTTACGACATCGGTTACGGCGGTCTCGACCACGTCATCGCCAGCGGCGAAGATGTAAACATCCTCGTGCTCGATACTGAGGTTTACTCCAACACCGGCGGTCAGGCCTCTAAGGCTACTCCTCTCGGTGCTATCGCACAGTTCGCTGCTCAGGGTAAGCGCATCCGCAAGAAGGATCTGGGTATGATTGCTACCACCTATGGCTACGTCTATGTCGCTCAGATTGCTATGGGCGCTGACCACGCACAGACCCTCAAGGCTATCCGCGAGGCTGAGGCTTGGCACGGACCTTCAATCATCATCGCCTACGCTCCCTGTATCAACCACGGTCTGAAGGCCAAGGGCGGTATGGGTAAGAGCCAGGCCGAGGAGAAGAAGGCTGTCGAGTGCGGTTACTGGCACCTGTGGCGTTACAACCCCGCCCTTGCTGAGGAAGGCAAGAACCCGTTCTCTCTCGACTCTAAGGAGCCCAACTGGGAGAACTTCCACGACTTCCTGCTCGGTGAGGTTCGTTACCTGTCAGTTAAGAAGGCTTATCCCAACGAGGCCGAGGAACTCTTCGCCGAGGCTCAGAAGATGGCCCAGCTCCGCTACAAGTCTTACGTCCGCAAGACGCAAGAGAATTGGGAAGACTAAGAGCGATTAGGAGGATTTATCCCCTACTCTATTATATTAAAGAGGTGGAACTGCAATGGTTTTACCTCTTTTTTTGTGAATCACACTCAAATTTTTGCATTAAAAGTTGCTTGATTTGAAAACTTTTCGTATCTTTGCGGCCATGAAACACGAAAGAATCATATCGGCGTACAAGACGTACTTCAAGGACTTTATTAACACGCTCAATGAGGCTGAGGCCCGTAAAGTCTTCTACGTCATCGACATGCTGAAAACACAGGAGCGAGTCAATGCAAAGTTCGTCAAATACCTACGCGATGAGATATTTGAACTTCGTGCCGAGCATGGCGGCAATATCTTCCGAGTGTTCTTTATCTTCGATGATGGAAACGTGGTGATGCTCTTCAATGGTTTCCAAAAGAAGACACAGAAGACACCCGAAAAGGAAATAAACAAGGCAATACAATTAAAAAAGGAATATTATGCAGGAAAGAAATGACATAATGAGCGTTGACGCCATGATGGACGAACGCTTTGGAAAAGTGGGAACGCCTGAGCGCGAGGCCTTCCGCAAGGAGGCATACGCCTATTGTGTAGGTCAGATTATCAGCGATGCACGTAAACGTGAGAAGGTTACCCAGCAAGAACTGGCTCAGCGTGTAGGTACTAATAAGTCGTATATCTCACGTATCGAGAATGGTAGCGTAGAACCCGGTGCAGGCATGTTCCTTAGAATCCTTAGTGCACTCGGTCTTCGCTTCGAGGTTTCACAGCCGTTGGCGTTTGGATAAGGATTCATCATTACCTCCAATTTGAAGGGACGCAAGGTAGAAATAGACTTCTATACGGCAAAACATTCGGACGAAAAATGATCTGTAGAACTGTCCCCTGATCCTTATATAGTATGTATTACTAGGGTATGTCAACTGAACTGTGTCAGCGTTAATTGCTGCTGACCAGCCAAGAACTGCTGGGGGACAAGCCTGAGCGTCACTTTCTTGGCAAACTCTGGCTGGGCTCGATGCCCAGTCAGAGTTTACT
>Ga0247611_10001055_pt1 | contig 51424 bp, 46 predicted proteins | sample 177DNAGHGhighgp2_FD_192422 | JGI IMG/M metagenome (GOLD analysis project Ga0247611, IMG submission 192422) | Sheep rumen microbial communities from Palmerston North, Manawatu-Wanganui, New Zealand - 1770 DNA GHGhigh gp2 | ecosystem: Host-associated > Mammals > Digestive system > Stomach > Rumen... | reverse complement strand
AGACTACGAGGTTGATAGGCACCGAGTGTAAGTGCGGTAACGCATTCAGCTGAGGTGTACTAATAGGTCGAGGGCTTATTCAAAGAAAGATGAACGTTTAAGTATGTGATACTAGGAAGTCGAGTCATTAGATTTCGGTGTTTGTATGAGGTTTTGAGTGTACATGAAAAATGTATAACTTGGCTTATTCCTCGATAGCTCAATGGTAGAGCACTCGGCTGTTAACCGAGGGGTTGTTGGTTCGAGCCCAACTCGGGGAGCTTTTTGTTATAAGGCCCTGTGGTCAAGAGGTTAAGACATCGCCCTTTCACGGCGGTAACACGGGTTCAATTCCCGTCAGGGTCATTTCCGATAGTTTTGATTGTCTTTTAAGGCTATAATTGGGCAATCTTGACTGTCGAATTTTAAGTATATGGACGTTTAGCTCAGTTGGTTAGAGCAACCGGCTCATAACCGGTCGGTCCTGGGTTCGAGTCCCCGAACGTCCACTCAAGGCCCAGTGGCTCAGTTGGTTAGAGCGCCGCCCTGTCACGGCGGAGGTCGACGGTTCAAGTCCGTTCTGGGTCGTTTCTGATAGATTTTTCATTGATCATACGATCAATCAATTCGTTGTCACTGAGAAGGTACAGTGGCTTTTTTTTAAGAAATATCCTTGTGGGTTCATTGTGGGTACATATTGGGTGGTGAATTGACAAGGTAATTACGCCGGCGTGGCGGAACTGGCAGACGCCCGGGACTTAAAATCCCGTGGGTAGCGATACCCGTACCGGTTCGATCCCGGTCGCCGGCATAATTAATTAGCTCAGATCTCAAGAAAGATCTGAGCTACTTTTATTTTCAGGCTTCTTGACATTTACTGTATAAATATGGTCATATATAGATACTGAATAGTACCTGATGATAAGCAGGGTGAATTGTTGGACTAAGAAAGGGTTATGTAAATGTATAATGCAAGTGAAAACCGATATGATAATATGATATACAGAAGATGTGGCAAAAGCGGTTTAAAGCTGCCTGCAATATCACTGGGGCTTTGGCAGAATTTCGGCTATGGTTCAGTTTTTGCAAATGCTGAAAAAATGTGCCGTACTGCATTTGATCTGGGGATAACACATTTTGATCTGGCAAATAATTACGGCCATCCATATAATGGATCGGCTGAGGAAAACTTTGGCAGGATACTTGACGGAGGTCTTAGAGCATACCGCGATGAGCTTTGTATTTCTACCAAGGCGGGATACGAGATGTGGGACGGACCTTACGGGGATAGAAATGGCAGCCGTAAGTATCTTATCTCATCGCTTGATCAGAGTCTGAAACGCATGGGACTTGAATATGTTGATATTTATTATCACCATATTTTCGATCCGTATACTCCTCTTGAAGAAACTGCCGTGGCTCTGGATCAGATAGTAAGACAGGGCAAGGCACTTTATGTAGGCGTATCAAATTATAATAAAGCACAGACGGAAGAAATATCGAAAATATTTAAGGAGCTTCATACTCCATTTATAGTAAATCAGCCTTCATATTCAATGCTTAACAGATGGATAGAGGATGATGGACTTGACAGCTGGGCTAGGGAAAATGGTGTAGGAATATCTGTATTTTCACCGCTCTATCAGGGATTATTGACAGACAGATATCTGAAGGGTATACCGGAGGACTCACGAGTAGGAAAGGGAAATACCTGGATTGGTGATTTGCTTACAGATAAGATGGTCAATAAGCTGAACAGGCTGAATGATATTGCTGAAAAAAGAGGCCAGAAGCTTTCGCAGATGGCTATAGCATGGATACTTCATAATTCTGCGATAACGACGGTTCTTATAGGAGCAAGCAGACCGGAACAGATAATCGATAATGTGAAGGCTCTTGAAATGCTTGACTTTACAGAAGAAGAACTGGATGAAATTAATAAGATATTGGCGGAGTAATGCATGCCACGGTTGAAGACGAGTAGTTTTTCCAGAAAAAACTTGTAGTAGTATGCTTATTGGAAGAGTTTAGTATCCGGGAGGGCAGTCTATGGAGAATGAAAAAAAAAGAGATAATATTAATGCAGACGATCAGTATATGTCTGAAGCTATCAAAGAAGCTCTTGAAGGGATTTACAATAAGCATGGCGGCCCTTTTGGCAGCGTTATAGTAAAGGACGGGAAGATTGTAGGAAGAGGGCACAATATGGTGCTCGTAAATAATGATTCGACTGCTCACGGAGAGATCAGTGCGATCCGCAATGCAGAGAGGAATCTGGGTACCTATGATCTTTCGGGATGTGTGCTTTATACCACGGGTGAACCGTGTCCGATGTGTCTTTATGCTATACTTTGGGCAAATATTGACAAGGTATATTATGGTTGTACCATAGAGGATAATGCAGATATCGGCTTTCGTGACCAAAAGTTTGACGAACTCTCAGGCGGCAGAGAAAGCCTTAAGGATTTCCTCGTATGTATTGATCGTGAAGCCTGCCTTAAGCTGTTTCATGAATATAAAAAAACAGAGCATATGATCTATTAATCTCTGTGGTCAAACATGATATTAAATATGAAATCAAAAGATGATATCAAACACAACAGCAAAAAAGATTTCAAACGTGAAAGTAAACACGAAAGCAAAAAATGATATCAAATGTAAAAGTAAACATGAAATCAAACACGAAACAAACATTGAAGAAGACATTAAAGCAACATCATTTATAAATTTATTCATAATTACAGGCGTATTTAGCAGCTCAGATCACTATAGGATCTGGGCTGTCTTTAATATTTTTAAAATAAATATAATTTTGATATAATCCGGATGTAACCTTAACGTTTCAAATGGTGCTATATAGAGTGAAGGCCTTAATTAATCACAGAAAGGAGCAGTAAAAAATGGATGACGATAAAATCGTGGAGCTCTACTTATCCAGAGATGAAAATGCAATAAAAGAGACTGCTGACAAGTATGGTGCAAGGCTCAGAAATATAGCAAACAATATACTTAACGATAGAGAAAGTGTTGAGGAATGTGAAAATGATGCTTATTTTGAGGTATGGAATCTGATCCCGCCGCATGAGCCGAGAAACTATCTTTTTGCATTTGCTGCAAGGATCGTTAGACATTTGGCGCTGAATATCTGCAGAAGCAGCAGTGCAAAGAAAAGGAGCGCTGTATATATTGAGCTTACAGAGGAAATGCAGGAATGCATTCCGGCTGCAGATGACACAGAGGCGCATATTGAGGCGAAGTACCTGAGGAGTCTGATAAATGAATACTTAGAGGACTGTTCGGAAGTGCAGCAGAATGTATTTGTCAGACGTTACTGGTATTTTGACTCCGTAAAGGAGATTGCGGAAGATTTCGGAATGTCTGAAAGCAGGGTAAAGACCATGCTCTTCAGGATGAGAGCAGCATTAAAAAAACATTTGGGAAAAGGAGGTTACAGCTTATGAAGGAACATGATCTTCTGGATGCAATAGGCGAAATAGATGAAAAGTTTATAAAACAAGCCGGAGAGACAAAAGGCGTTAAAAATGAGAGTATAGAAAGTATAAAAGAAAACGACAACAGAGGCAGTAACGAAAAAAGCAGCAGAGGCGACAATGGAAGCAGCAAAATAGGCGGCAACAGTAAAAACACTGGTATAAGAAGCGGCAATAGGAATTATTTTAAATGGGGGCTGGCTGCGGCGGCAGTAATGTGCGCTCTTATTGCAGGAGGAATCATTTTTAAGCATTCGACGAATTCTAATAATAACTCTTTGGGAGGTACTGCATCAGATAAAACCGATACTCTTCTATACGGCGGTGATGACAATACTGAAACAGCAACATATGACGGAGAAGAAACTGCAGTAACAACAGAGGAAGAAGCTTCGGAATCAGAGGATGGAGGAGCTACAGAAGGCGGAGAGAGCGGCACTGAAGCGTATGTATCAGATGACGAAGAGGGTGTTTATATACCGATGGTTGAACTGCCGAAAAACACTTCAGAAGGCTCTATGGATATGGTAGGTCTTATTGTATATAAGGGACGTATATATATTCAGGGCGAAGAATATGTTGGAGAGGCTGCAGAGCAGGTGTCAAAGCTTGTGGGAGAGCATTTAGGCACTGCAAAGGGCAACATAGATGAATGGTCTTCGCAGGAGAAATGGGCGACTGAATTTGCGTCTACAATAGCCGGAGAGGTTTATTCTGTGGATGGATATAATGAATCCTTCCGTATATGCATGATGTATGGATATAAGGACGAAGAAAATGCGGAGGCTACATTTATTCAGTTTTACAACTGCCTGAATGGCATCACATTAATGTATGGCAAGGGGATTTTTGAAGACAGGCTTCATATCGCCGGAAACGTGGAAGAAATCCTGTGGCAGGAGCATTCTGACTGGAATAACGCTATCGGAAAATATCAGACGGCAGAGCTTGATGATGAGACCTGGGAAGAGTTTCTGGATCAGATCGATGCGGGTGAATTCATAAATACAAGGGATCCGTATAATGATATGTATTATGATACTGATAAGACGGCGCACGTTATCCTGAAGCTGAAGGATGGTACTACGGTTCATCTTAGACTGATCGAGGGAGGATATGTAGGCTATGATATGCTTTCCTGGTATTTTGTAAAGATACCAGAGGAAATATTCAACAAAGTCTATGATGCGTGCGGAGGAACTCATTAAGAACAAGATTCATTGAAAAACAGAATGAATTGAGGAAGACAACGCGTTGATGAACCAAATGGATTGATAGGCTGAAAGAATTGAAGAACTGAATGCATTAAAAAGCTGCATGGTTTGATTAATTTTGTTTTAAGGTTTCTTTTTATCAATTATATGTTATGATATAAGTGTCATTTTTCAAAATGTATTTTCTGCAAGGCTTTTCTGGAGCTGTTGTTTCAAAGGCTTTTCTGCAGAAATAGTCCTGAGGGTATTTACGGAAGGAACGCATTTTGAACTTTGGCACTTATGTTATTTTATATAATTGGAGAACAAAATGAGTATATTAAATGTTGAACATCTGACTCACGGTTTCGGAGACAGGGCTATCTTTGATGATGTTTCTTTCAGACTTCTGAAGGGTGAACATATCGGACTTATCGGCGCAAATGGCGAAGGTAAGTCTACATTTATGAATATTATCACAGGCAGGCTTATGCCTGATGAGGGTAAGATCGAATGGTCGAAAAATGTTAAAGCAGGCTATCTGGACCAGCATGCGGTGCTTGAAAAGGGAATGACCATAAGGGATGTCCTTGCGAGCGCATTTCAGCCTCTCTACGCTATGGAAGAGAGAATGAATGAGATCTACATGCAGATGGGTGATGCAGATGGTGATGAGATGACAGCTCTTATGGATGAGGTCGGTACGATCCAGGAGCTTCTGACCAGCCATGATTTTTATCTTATAGATTCCAAGGTAGAGGAGGTTGCGAGAGCGCTGGGACTGCTTGATCTCGGCCTTGACCGCGATGTTACGGAGCTTTCGGGCGGCCAGAGAACCAAGATACTTCTTGGAAAGCTTCTTCTTGAGAAGCCTGATATCCTGCTTCTGGACGAGCCTACAAACTATCTTGATGCAGAACATATAGCATGGCTTACAAGGTATCTGCAGGAGTATGAGAATGCGTTTATACTCATTTCTCATGATATTCCTTTCTTAAATTCAGTTATAAATATCATTTATCATATGGACGGCAATACTCATAAGCTGGAGCGTTATGTCGGCGATTACGACAAGTTCCAGGAGGTTTACGCGATGAAGAAGTCTCAGGCTGAGGCAGCGTACAACAGACAGCAGCAGGAGATCGCGGAGCTTAAGGATTTCGTTGCGAGAAATAAAGCCAGAGTTGCAACGAGAAATATGGCCATGTCCAGACAGAAGAAGCTTGATAACATGGAGGTTATCGAGAAGATATACGATAAGCCGAAGCCGGAGTTCAGGTTTAAGGAAGCAAGGGCCTCGGGCAAGGTTATCTTTGAGACAAATGATCTTGTGATCGGCTACGGCGAACCGCTTTCCAAGCCTATCAATTTCCGCATGGAGAGGAACGATAAGATCGTTCTTACAGGTTCAAACGGAATTGGTAAGACAACCCTCCTAAAGAGCCTTCTGGGGCTTATAAAGCCTGTTTCCGGCAGCACAACGAGGGGAGATTACCTTGAGATAGGATATTTCGAGCAGGAAATGTCTCCTGACATCGATACAACCTGCCTGCAGGAGATCTGGAATGAATTTCCGGGCTATACGCAGTATGAAGTCAGGGCTGCTCTTGCAAAATGCGGTCTTACAACAAAGCATATCGAGAGTAAATGCAAGGTGCTTTCCGGCGGTGAACAGGCGAAGGTAAGACTCTGCAAGCTGATCAACAGAGAATCAAATCTGCTGGTATTGGACGAGCCTACTAATCATCTTGATCAGGATGCCAAGGATGAGCTGAAAAGGGCTCTTACTGAATATAAGGGCAGTATTATCATGGTCTGCCATGAACCGGAGTTCTACGACGGACTTGCAACAGAGGTATGGGACTGCTCAAAGTGGACAACTAAGCTTTAGAGAGATCGATCGAAAGGGGAACAGATGTATTTTCTGATAAAGTCAACGCTTGAGGAATGCAGCCTCGAGGAAGTACATAAGGGAGAATATCAGTATGTGGTTGTTCTTACTCCTGAAGAATGGAAGAAAGAACAGGGCAGCTTTGATATCGGTATAGAAATGGACCTCAGTACCGAAGAGATCCACAATACCAAGGCGGAAGTAAACTATGATTCGCTGACCGGAACCTTCTGTATTCCAAGCAGAAGAAATATAACCGAAAATGATTACAGATATGCGTTTGCCATTGATGAAAAGGGTATAGTCTTTATCGATCCGACAGGAGTTGTCAACAGGATGGTAAAGAAGATATCTCTCAGAAAGAAATGGAAGGTGCCGTGTCTTGAGAGATTTATCTATGATTTTCTCGAACTTATAATAGCAAGGGATCTTTCCATACTTGAAGGTTATGAAAGAGAGCTTGACGATATCGAGGGTGATATCCTGGATGATGCAAAGACAGCGGATCTAGGCAGGGTGAATGAGATCCGCGGCGATATAAGGGATCTGAGACGTCATTATGATCAGCTGATAGACCTTGGACAGGAGCTTGAGGAAAATGAAAACAATTTCTTCAAGCCTGAGAACACAAGATATTTCAGGCTCTTCACGGACAGAATGTCAAGGCTTCACGATACCGCCAACTCAATTCGTGATTATACCGTGCAGATCAGGGATCTTTATCACACGCAGATGGAGATAAAGCAGAACAGGATCATGACACTCCTAACGGTCGTAACTACGATATTCATGCCGCTTACACTTATAGTTGGCTGGTACGGAATGAATTTCAGATACATGCCGGAGCTTGAGTCACGGTGGGGATATCCGATAGTCATCATCATAAGCTTAGCTATCATTATTTTCAGCCTTCTTTTCTTCAAAAAGAAAAAATGGCTGTAACCAAAAGTGAAAAATGAAAGATATTTTCAGAGGATCTGAGGTATCTGTAAATAAAAAAATGTAAGATGTATGGAAAAATCCTGTAAGCGTCTTACATTTTTTTGTTATTTTCAGAAGAATTTTCATGAAAAAAAGAAAAATTTATACGTTTTCGGTAAAATATATAGTTGATTTTCTAGTCCGGATTTATTATATTTATTAATGGATTCAGAGTTTTTTTAGTTTTTTGAAGGTAAAATGATTACAGTATTCAGAAAACCGAGGATTGATATGAAAGGGGTTACATTTTAATGAACATTTATGATATAGCGCAGATTGCAAATGTATCTATAGCTACGGTGTCCAGAGTTGTAAACAACAGTCCGAAGGTTAGTGAGAAGACCAGAAAGAAAGTACTTGATATTATTGAGACTTATGGTTATACACCGAATGTATTTGCACAGGGACTCGGCCTTAATACCATGCACACTATAGGTATCCTTGTTCCTACTATAGCGGATCTTTACATTTCAAGAGCTGTTGCGTGCCTTGAAGAGAGCCTTCATGAGATGGGCTATGATATTATTCTCGGCTGCAGCGGATATGCTGCAAAACAGAAGGAGATCCATATCGAAATGATGCTTTCAAAGCGTATAGATGCGCTTATTCTCGTAGGTTCCACCTATGCAGGCTCAGATGATGAGACTCATAATACAAGTTATATTTCAAAGGCAGCTGAGGAGATACCGGTATTTCTTATTAACGGACTTATCGAAGGCAAGAATATCTATTGCAATGCAGCAGAGGATTACAGAGCAAGCTACGAGGTTACAACGGAGCTTATAAAAAGAGGCAGAAAGAGGATAGTATTCCTATTCGATTCAAGATCTTACAGCGCTAACCAGAAGAAGAGCGGTTACGAGCATGCACTCCTGGATGCAGGCATCGAGTTCGTTCCTGAGCTTGAGATATTCATGAAAAATGATATCGACACCGTAAGAAGCATTTTCTGCAATTACGATTATCTTGATTATGATGCAGTATTTGCAACAGATGATGCTATGGCCATAGGTGCCATGAAATATCTTAAGGCGATCGGAAAGAACATTCCGGAAGACGTAAGCATCGTTGGATACAACAATTCAATGTTCTGCAAATGCACGTCTCCTGAGCTTTCTTCAGTGGACAATAAGGTAGAACTTGTTGCATCTCAGACAGTTAAATCACTCAAAACCGTGCTTGGAAAAGAGGGCAATGTCCTTCACAAAAACATGGTTGCATGTGAGCTTGTAAGGCGCGCTACAATTTAATAAAAAAAAATAAAAATTTTTGTTGACAAATGTAAGCGCTTACATTATATTCATTATAGACAAAGAAAAAATCCCATGATCAGAGAGTACTTTCAGACGAGGATCCGGGCGGGCAAAATGAAGAAAAAGCACCAAAGGTTTTCATTTATGCTTAACGGTTATGGCCGGTGGTTTGGATTGAAAATGAAAGCGCTTTAGGAAGCTGATCAAGATGGGAAATGTAAAAAATATTTTTTTTTCGAATAAAGGGAGGTAGTCATGGAATTAGGTCTTAAGAGTAAAGAGGAATGTACATTTGATGCGGTAAGTCTTGGAGAGGTAATGCTCAGACTTGACCCGGGCGAAGGAAGAATCAAAACAGCACGTTCATTTAAAGCTTGGGAAGGCGGCGGAGAGTACAATGTTATCAGAGGACTTAGAAGATGCTTCGGTATGAAGACAGCCGTTATTACAGCATTTGCAGATAATGAAGTTGGTAAGCTTATGGAGGATTTCATCCTTCAGGGCGGTGTTGATACATCACTTATCAAGTGGATGAAGACAGATGGTATCGGAAGAGTTTGCAGAAACGGTATCAACTTTACAGAGAGAGGCTTCGGTATCCGTGGTGCTCTCGGATGCTCAGACAGAGCTAATACAGCTATTTCAAAGGCTACAGCAGAAGATTTCGATTTTGAATACATTTTTGGTGAGCTTGGAGTTAGATGGCTTCACACAGGCGGTATCTACGCAGCACTTTCAGAGACAAGCTCACAGACAGTTATTGACGCAATCAAGACAGCTAAGAAGTACGGAACAATCGTTTCATACGACCTTAACTACAGACCTTCAATGTGGAGCGCAATCGGCGGACAGGCTAAGGCTCAGGAAGTTAACAAGGAGATCGCTAAGTACGTTGACGTAATGATCGGTAACGAGGAAGACTTCACAGCATGCCTTGGTTTCGAGGTTGAAGGAAATGATGAGAATCTCAAGGAGCTTAACCTTGACGGTTACAAGAAGATGATAAATGAAGCTGCAAAGACATATCCTAACTTTAAGGTAGTAGCAACAACTCTTAGAACAGTTAAGACAGCAACAGTTAATGACTGGAGTGCAATCTGCTGGGCTAACGGAGAGATCTACAAGGCAGCACAGTATGACGGACTTGAGATCATGGACCGTGTAGGCGGTGGTGATTCATTCGCATCAGGACTTGTTTATGGTCTTATGACAACAGGTGATCCTGAGAAGGCTGTTAATTACGGTGCAGCACACGGTGCTCTTGCAATGACAACACCTGGTGATACAACAATGGCTTCCCTTAAGGAAGTTGAAGGCATCATGAGCGGTGCTGGCGCAAGAGTTAAGAGATAAGAGAATAAAGTTACTATTTCTTAAGAGGTGATAAAATGGAACTCAGAACAGCAGCATCTCCAAAGGATGTTAAATATTATACAACAGAAAGACTCAGAGAAGAGTTTCTTATCGAGAAGGTTTTCTTTGAGGATGAGATAAGACTTGTTTACAGTCATATTGACAGGATCATAACCGGAGCGGCTATGCCTGTTAAGAAAGAGCTTAAGCTTGAAGCAGGAGACGAGCTTCGTGCAAAGTATTTCCTTGAGAGAAGAGAGATGGGCGTTATCAATATCGGTGGCGACGGAATTATCTCAGTAGATGGTAAGGAATATACAGTAGCTCACAGAAACGGAATGTACATCGGAATGGGCAAGCAGGACATTGTATTTAAGGCAATCGATCCGGCAAATCCTCCAAAGTTCTACATCAACAGTGCACCTGCACACAGAGAATGTCCTACAGTACTCATCAAAGTAAGCGGTGAGCCTGAAGAGGGTGTTGTAATAATCAAGGATGAGAACAAGAAGGAGCTTGGTTCCCTTGAGCAGTCAAATCACAGAACAATCTGCAAATATATCCTTCCTGGACAGGTTGAGAGCTGTCAGCTTGAAATGGGCATGACACATCTTGAACCGGGCAGCGTATGGAATACAATGCCATGTCATACACATGACAGAAGAATGGAAGTTTATATGTATTTTGAGATACCTGAGGATGCATTTGTAATGCACTTCATGGGTGAGCCACAGCAGACAAGACATATAGTTATGAGAAATGAACAGGCTGTCATTTCACCAAGCTGGTCAATTCATTCAGGCTGCGGATCACAGAACTATACCTTCATCTGGGGTATGGTTGGCGAGAATCAGGATTTCGATGACATGGATGATGTCAGAAATCAGGATCTCTTATAATCACTAATGGTTTTTATACTTCCTAAGAAATGAGCTGATTTCGTGGATTATATACCATCGAGGCATAATATAAGGACATAATAAACGGTATATAATTCCATGGAAAAGGCGAAAAAAAGGGTTAACAGGGTATTAATATATATAATACGAAAAGGAGAACAGGTATGAGCGATTTTCTTCAGAAGTTTGCACTTAATGGTAAGGTAGCATGGGTAACAGGCGCATCTTACGGACTTGGATTTGCATATGCACAGGCTTTTGCCGAAGTTGGAGCAAAGGTAGTTTTCAATGATATAAATGAGGAACTCGTAGCAAGAGGTATTGAGAATTATAAGGCAGCAGGTATCGAAGTATACGGAGCTGTTTGTGACGTTACTAAGGAAGATCAGGTACAGAAGTTCGTTGCAGATGTTGCAGAGAAGGTTGGACCTATCGATATCCTTGTAAATAATGCAGGTATCATCAGAAGAATACCTATGCATGAAATGGAAGTTAAGGATTGGAACCTTGTTATAAATATCGACCTTACAGGTCCATTTATCTGCTCTAAGGCAGTTATCCCAAGCATGATGGAAAGAGGCGGCGGAAAGATCATTAACGCTTGCTCAATGATGAGTGAGTTTGGTCGTGAGACAGTTTCAGCATACGCTGCAGCTAAGGGCGGTCTCAAGATGCTTACGAGAAATATCTGTTCAGAATACGGACAGTACAATATCCAGTGTAACGCTATAGGACCTGGTTATATAGCTACACCACAGACAGCACCACTTCGTGAGAGACAGGCTGACGGATCTATGAATCCATTTGACAGATTCATCCGTTCAAAGACACCTGCTCAGAGATGGGGACGTACAGAGGACCTTCAGGGTCTTGCAGTATTCCTTGCATCAGAAGCTTCTGACTTTATCAATGGTCAGGTAGTATACATCGATGGTGGTATCTCAGCTTACATCGGACAGGACCCAAGCAACCTTGATGAGTCAAAGTTCGCAGAAGAAGTTGAGACAGATACAGACGTAAAGACAGCTGATAAATAGTTTGAATAAATAGGAGAATATCATGAACAGCGAGAAGACAGTAAAAGCTTTAGAGAAATTTTCAGAGGTTGGTATAATCCCTGTTGTTGTACTTAATGACGCTAAGAATGCAGAGCCACTTGGCAAGGCACTTATGGAAGGCGGACTTCCTGCAGCAGAAGTAACATTCAGAACAGAAGCTGCTGAGGAATCAATCAGAATAATGGCAGAGAAGTTTCCTGATATGCTCGTAGGAGCTGGAACAGTTCTTACAATTGAGCAGGTTGACAGAGCAGTTGCTGCAGGTGCAAAATTCATCGTTTCACCTGGTTTCGATGCAGATATTGTTAAATATTGTTTAGAGAAGGATATCCCGGTTTGTCCTGGTATCCAGACACCAACAGAGCTTATTCAGGCAGTTAAGCTTGGACTTGACCACGTTAAGTTCTTCCCTGCTGAGAATGCAGGCGGACTCAGCATGATTAATGCAGTTGGCGCAGCTTTCCCTAAGGTAAAGTTCATGCCAACAGGCGGAATCAATGCTTCAAATGTAGTTGAGTATCTTAAGTCATCAAAGATCTTCTGCTGCGGCGGAAGCTGGATGGTTAAGGGCGCTCTTATCGATGCAGGTGATTTCAATAAGATCAAAGAGCTTACTGCAGAGGCTGCAGAGATCGTTAAGAGTCTCAGATAGGCAGCATTTTAATCAGTCCACAAGTTATGTCTAATACAGACAAACTTCCCTTTATTGCCCTGGATGCTCCACCATCCAGGGTACTCTCTTAAAGATTTGGTCGGAAGACTTTAGATAATATACCGGAGGATAAAACATGGAATTTGGTTTTGGTTCAATGATCGAAAAGTTAAAGAAGGATCCTAAGAAGATAGTTCTTACCGAAGGATCTGACCCAAGAATACTAGAAGCTGCTTCAAGACTTCTTGCCAGCAACTTCCTTCATCCTGTGCTCCTGGGTAACAGAGATGAGATATGGACAGCGGCAGAGGATGCAGGCTTCAATATCAGAGGAGCAGAGATAATCGATCCTGAAAATTACGATAGATTTGATGAAATGGTAGATGCCTTCGTAGAAATCCGTAAGGCAAAGGGTATGACAAAGGAAAAGGCGGAGAAGATTCTTCGCGGAGCTAATTATTTTGGTACCATGCTTGTTAAGATGGGTGTTGCAGACTGCCTTCTGGGAGGAGCAACTTATTCCACAGCTGATACTGTAAGACCGGCTCTCCAGATCATTAAGACCAAACCGGGTAATTCTATTGTATCTTCGTGCTTTATACTTGTTCGTCCATCTGCTACAGGTGGAAATGAAGTTATCGCTATGGCTGACTGCGCTATCAATATCAGTCCGTCAGAGGATGAGCTTGTTGAGATCTGCGGTGAAACTATCCGCTGTGCAAAGGTATTTGGTATCGACCCTAAGGTTGCCTTCCTTTCATACTCAACCCACGGCTCAGGCTCAGGTGATACAGTTACAAAGATGAGAAATGCAACCCAGAAAGCTATCGAGGAGTATCCTGATACACCTATCGACGGAGAGTTCCAGTTCGATTCAGCAGTTTCTCCTAGAGTAGCTCGTCAGAAGTGTCCTGATTCACCGGTAGCAGGATACGCAAATACATTTATCTTCCCTGACATCAATGCAGGAAATATCGGTTACAAGATCGCACAGAGAATGGGTAACTTTGAAGCATACGGTCCAATCCTCCTCGGACTTAATGCGCAGATCAATGACCTTTCAAGAGGATGCAACGCTATCGAGGTATACTCAATGGCTATCATCACAGCTTCTCTGGCATAATATTTATTAATTTAAAACACAAGAAAACTTCTAATAAAAGCCGCTTTGTATTACGCTACACAAGAGCGGCTTTTATGATTTTTGCGGGCCGCTTTATCTCTTGGATTATTGGCGGATTGCCTGCGGTTTATGAGTGCTTTTGCTGGATTTTACGGGCTGCTTTATCTGTAGATTATTGGTGGTTTTGCTGGTGTTTCGCCGGTGTTTTGCTTTGACATATATGAGGGAAAATGGTACAATAGGTTCGTTTTTAGAATCATTTTTTTTGCAGCATTTGTTTAGTTAATAAAGGGTACGGGTACACAATATGGCAGGATATTCAGAAGAACAGTTATCGCAGTTTACATATTTTAAAAATCTTCTTGAGGTAAAGGAATTGTCGGGAGTCATAGATTCACTGACAGGAGTTGTATCGCGTCCTTATATCATAGGATTCATACATTCTCTGATCGAAAGCAAGATTCGTTTCACGGTAGCAATGCTTGATCTTGATAATTTCAAGTTCATAAATGACACCTACGGACATAAAGTTGGAGATGGTGTGCTTAGCAATGTTTCCGCTGATCTTATGAGATATTATGACGGAGTCGGCCTTATAGGAAGATTCGGAGGAGATGAGTTCATCCTTGTTAATCTCAGGGATATAGAATACGCAGATAAGAAGATATTCTATCAGCAGCTGTATGCGAATTACAATGTTATGAGGAAAAATATCAAGCTTGAAACGTGTGCGCCTTTCATTACGGGAACGCTTGGAAGTGCGACATTTCCTATTGACGCAGACAATTATGATGATCTTTTTGCAATGATGGATAAGACTCTTTACAGAGGTAAGACTAAGGGCAGAAACTGCTACATCATCTATCTTGAATCAAAGCATAAGAACCTTCAGCTGAAGGAACTTGTAAAGCACGGTATATATGAAAACCTGCATAATGTTGTTGAAAAATATGAACTCCATAAGGAGTTTCAGGAGAAGGTAAGATCCGTTTATTCGGTGCTCGAGGAGTCACTTCGTATCACGAATCTGTATATTATTGATTCCGAAAATATGCTGAAGGATGTGATGAACCGTCATGAACCGACGATAATCACCGATATAAAAGCGGTGATGGAGGAGGATATGTTCCACACCAATTCTGTTGATGAGGTGAGAACCTTAAGTCCTTCATTTTACAGCTTCCTAAGGGAAAATGATATGGAAGCTGTCCTGATAGTAAGGATGCGTATCGAGCAGGAGGTTTACGGATATCTGATGTGTGCCGAGCCTCGAAACATGAGGATCTGGCAGGAGGATGAAGCTGCTATACTTTTCTTTGCAGCAAGACTTTTTGCACAGTATATTCGTGATAACGGAAAAGGATTCTAGAAAACCCCGTGGTCAGGGAAGATTACCTTGATCACGGGGCTTTTATTATATTACATAAATTTATTATTTATGATTTTTGTTAAGGAATCAATGACATTTACAACCGGTGATAGACCTGTGTTTTGATTCCTGAAGTTTTCAGCTTACATATACTGCTTTTTATATCTCGGTATGACGATCAGTGCAGTGACAATAGCCATTATAGCTACGGAAACGTTACTTACCATCATTACGATACCAACGCTTTTTTCTCCATAGGAGGTAAAATGCTGGAGGAACCAGAATACAGGTATTCTGAATACAAATATTCTGCTGACATTCAGTACCATGGTCAGTCTGGTCTTTCCGAGTCCGTAGAGCATGGCCATTACGGCTGCAAAGACGCCGAGAGGAACTCCGCCGACTGCCTCGAATTTGTATACTGAAATGATCAGCTTCTGGAACTCCGGATCGCCGCCGTCAAAAAGGTGACTGAAGAAGTTCAGGTTCAGCACAGTTATTCCGCAGATAAAGGTACTCATGATAACATTTACGAGTACGGTACTGTAGAAGGCGGAAAGAACTCTTTTATAATTCTTTGCACCGAAATTCTGACTGATTATGGCAGAGGTTCCGTCCTGAAAACCGTTCTGCGGGTTTGTGGTTATGCCGCCGAGGTTGTTTGAAACGCCCATAGCGCCTACCATCAACGGACCGTAAACATTACACATTGAATTTACTACGGTTTTTCCTGAAGCAAAAAGCATTTTTTCCATAATGATCGGGATGGAAGTCTTGATCATCGGGAGATTAACATCCTTCGATACAGTGATACATTTTTTTGAAAATCCAAAAGCATTATCTCCGGCAATACTGTTCTTTATCGCAAAAGCAAAAAGTATAAGCTGCGATATAAGAGATGCTGCAGCTATCATTTCCAGACCGCATTTGAAAACATATACAAATATAGCTGTAAGTGAAAGCTTGGATACTATAACTGACAGATTCAGGTAAAGGATTCTCTTGGAATAACCTCTTGCACGTTCAACAGCAATATAAATATTGTTAAGGAAGGTGAAGACCATAACGATAAGCTGGATTCGGAAGTAAGATACGCCTTCGGTTATAAGTTCTGCAGGCGTTCCGGCAAGCTTAAGGAAAAGTCCGGCAAATGGGAAGATCACAACGAGGAGGAGAAGTCCGATGACCAGGCAGAGAGTGTAAATACTGCTGATACGCTTCTTAACCATCATGAAGTCTCCCTCACCATAGGCTCTGCTTATCTGTATGCCGGCTCCGGTTGCGAGACCGCCGCCGATTGCAGAGAGAAGGAAGTTGATCTGTGTGAGATAGGCCACTGCCGAAACAGAAGTCGGACTTATGTGGGAGGCCATCATTGTATCAAGGATCGCAAAGAGCTGGTTAAGACTCTGGAAGAGTGCCAGCGGGATGCCGATATAAAGAACAACACGGAGCATAGAGCCTTTAAGAATCTTTTCTCTGTAATAAATGTCCTTTTCAGTTAAATCAGCGTGGACAGTTTCCTGCCCACGCTGATCATCATTTTTTTTAATTTGTTGAAACTCATTATTCATAAAAAATATATGAAATCTAAGCTACATCAATACTTTGGAATCATGCTGGTGTACTGGAAATATTCCTCCTTTCCGGAACCGTCCGCTTTAGTTACGGTTACAGTTGTATCCGGAAATTTGTTCTTTTCCCTTTCGTTACATTTTTTCAGCTTGACCTTATATAGGTTATGCATCATTTCGTCAACAAATTCCTGCGCAGCATCTTTTGAATTCTTTGAATCAACAAGCATTGATGTACTAGTAGATTTGCAAAGAAAACGTGTATACCCCATAATACCACCCCTTATACATCTCTTTATTTTCGCCGATCTGCAAATCAACTAAAAAAACTTTTAAAAATTCCTTAAAGTTTCTAGATGTATATAATATAAACGGAAAAGGGGGTAAAATCAATATGTTTTTTTAAAGCACAACTCCATCCTTGAAGATAGAGATCTCTCTGAAGCCTCTTTCCTCGGTTTTTGTCTTCTTGCCGCTGGCAATTTCCATAACAAAATCAAGGAGTCTGTCGCCTGCAACATCAAGAGATTCGCCTTCTGCAACTGTTCCTGCGTTGAAATCTATCCATCCGCCCTTCTTCTCATAGAGAGGAGTGTTGGTAGAGATCTTAACGGTTGGAGCAGGAGCACCGAAAGGAGTTCCTCTTCCTGTAGTGAAGAGAATAAGGTGAGCGCCGGCAGCAGTAAGATCGGTTGCACTTACAAGATCATTTCCAGGACCTGACAGAAGAGTAAGACCCTTCTTCTTAACCTGAGATCCGTATGTCAGAACATCTACTACCTGTGCGGAACCGCCCTTCTGAACACATCCGCAGGATTTATCTTCAAGAGTTGTGATACCGCCGGCCTTATTTCCAGGACTTGGATTTTCGTAAACAACCTGTCCGTGTGATACGAAATAGTCCTTGAAATTGTTGACCATATCGACAGCATCGTTAAATACTGACTCATCGGCACATCTGTCGAAGAGTATTGACTCGGCTCCGAACATTTCCGGAACCTCTGTAAGTATAGTTGAACCACCGAGAGCAATAAGTCTGTCTGAAAATCTTCCGACTGTTGGGTTTGCTGTGATGCCGGATAAACCATCCGAACCACCGCATTTCATACCGACTATAAGCTCGCTTGCTGGAATTTCTTCTCTCTTAAATGAACCTGCGTAATCAGCAAGCTCCTTAAGGATTTTGCTTCCTTCTTCAATCTCATCGCTGACATTCTGGCAGATAAGGAATTTGACTCTGTCATTATCCCACTCGCCGAGAGCTTCCTGGAACTGCGACATTGTGAGGTTCTCACAGCCGAGTCCGAGAACAAGAACAGCTCCTGCATTTGGATGTTTAACCAATGCTGTAAGAAGCTTTTTGGTCTGCTCATGGTCGCCGCCGAGCTGGCTGCAGCCAAAAGGATGAGGGAAGGTATAAAGACCATCTATAGTGCCGCTTACCAGAGACTGATTCTCTCTGACAAGCTGAGCTGCAATGGAATTGACGCATCCAACGGTAGGAATGATCCAGATTTCATTTCTGATACCTACCTTGCCGTCTTTTCTTCTGAAGCCCATAAAGCTTCTGTCCTTAACCTCCGGAAGAGGGAAGGTTTTATGATCGTAGCTATAGCTTCCGCCCTCTTTGAGGTTGGTGTGGGCGTTATGGGTATGAACCCAGCTTCCTGAAGTTATAGGGGCAGACGCTTTGGCGATTACATTTCCATACTTAACGATATCTCCGTCCTGCGGGATATCACAGAGGGCAATCTTATGGCCTCTCGGGACCGGCTCCTCTGAAGTAACGGAAAATTCATCTGTAGTTATTGTTTCACCTTTGGCGATATCCTGAAGAGCAACTGCAACGTTGTCTCTTGGACTGATACGGATAAGTTTCATAAAGAAATGACCCTTTCTTATTTCTGAATCTCTTTCATTGCTTCATACATGCCCTTCTCATGGATAAGAGCAAGATAACCTGCTACAGCATCCTCGAAGCCTTCAAGAGAAGAAAGTGAGTTATCCCACATCTTTTCGTTATTGACTACTGCCTTTGTGATAGCTGCGTCATCATCATCCTTGTGATCGTAGAAGAAATCAAGTACCCACTGATCATCATGGATCTCGTAAGTATTGTCGCCTCTCTTAGCGATGAGACAGTGCTCACCCTGCTCAACTCCTCTGTGATAGAAATCGATATAAGCTGCAAATGAGAAAGTAAGGCACTTTGCGAGTGCACCGTTATTACGCTTTGCAAACTCAAGAAGAGAAGGCATACATCTTGCTTTCCACTTAGATGTAGAGTTAAGTGAGATAGAAAGCAGCTGATGATCAACAAAAGGATTTGCGAATCTTTCTGTTACATCTGAAGCAAACTGCATGAGGTTATCCTTTGGAAGATCCAGTGTAGGAATTACCTCGTCGTAAATAGTCTTGTTCATGAAACCATGGATTACTTCATCCTTCATGCAGTCACGCACGATATCCTTGCCTGCAAGATATGCAGCCATGATAAATGAAGTATGTGCACCGTTAAGGATACGAACCTTACGCTGCTTATAAGGTGTTACATCATCGACAACTATGATAGGAAGTCCGGCCTTCTCGAAAGGAAGCTCTCTCTTGATAGAGTCAGGTCCTTCGATAACCCAGAAGCCAAATACTTCACCGGTATCGATAAGGTTGTCCTTGTAGCCGAGTTCTTCGCAGATAGCGTCAACTTCATTTCTTGGGTAACCAGGAACGATACGGTCAACAAGAGTAGAGCAGAAAATGTTTTCTGAATCAACCCAGAGTCTGAAATCGCTGCCAAGCTGCCACTGGTCTATATACTGGTGAACGCACTTTCTAAGTTCGTCACCGTTATGGTCTATAAGCTCGCAGGAAAGGATTATGAATCCAGGAAGCTTATTCTGATATCTTCTGTAAAGAAATGCTGTAAGCTTAGCCGGGAAGCTTGCTGGTGGAGCATCATCCTTCTGGCATGATGGATCATAAGTGATACCTGCTTCTGTTGTATTCGAAACTATAAATCTGAGTGACTTGTTTGAAGCACATTCCAAAAGTGCTTCGTAATTCTCATATGGATTAAGGCATCTTGAAATGGTTGAGATAACACGCTTCTTGTTTACCTTCTGGCCATTCTCTGAACCGCGGAGGAAGAGTGTGTAAAGACCTTCCTGCTCATTTATTACAGATGCCATACCGCCTCCGATAGGCTGTGTGATAACGACCTTGCCGTTAAAGCCGGTCTTTTCATTCATTACATCAAAGAAATAATCTACGAATGCTCTGAGGAAATTTCCCTCTCCGAACTGGAGAACCTTTTCAGGAGCATCCTTTAAAATGTATCCGTCATAATTTACCTTTTCAAGGGTAGCATAATTCAATTTGTCCATAAGAAACCTCTCTTAATCTTATTTATATCAGTCAATATTGAAATATCTCACTGCGTTGTTGTAGCTGATTCCTTCAACTATCTTCTTGAGTGATGATTCGTTTGCAGGATATTCACCGTCTTCAACCCACTGTCCGATAAGGTTGCACATAATACGACGGAAATAGTCATGCCTTGTGTATGAAAGGAATGAACGTGAGTCTGTAAGCATTCCTACGAAGTTGCCAAGAAGTCCTAAGTTTGCAAGTGAACGCATCTGCTCTTCCATACCGTCTCTTGTATCAAGGAACCACCATGCTGCACCCATCTGGATCTTAGATGGTACTTCTGCAGACTGGAATGCTCCCATACATGTACCGATCACGTTGAAGTCATTGTGATCAAGTGAGAAGATGATAGTCTTTGGAAGCTCTTCTGACTTATCAAGCTCAGAAAGGAGCATTGCAAGCTGATCACCGCAGCTGCTCTTTGCTATCATATCAAAGCCTGTATCAGGTCCCTCAAGACCGAACATTCTCTGATTTACGTTACGGGTGCATGAGTAGTGAATCTCCATAACGATATTTTCCTTGTGATATTTGCGAGCAAGGTGAAGAAGAATGGTCGTCTGGTATTTCTCGACCTCTTCAGCTGAGAGGGTTTCACCACGAAGGGATTTTGCGAAGATTTCATTTGCTTCTTCGATGCTGCAAAGCTTAAATGGAACAAAATCAATTCCGTGGTCAGACGCACGGCAGCCGTGCTTCTTGAAGTAATCAATTCTTTCATCAAGTGCTGCCATTACGTCCTCAGCGGAATCCAGGCTGTCCTTTCCTACTGAGTGTGCAAGGCTTATAATGTATTCCTTGAAGCCTGCCTTGCTGATGTTGATTGCCTTATCTGGTCTGAAGGAAGGGCAAACCATAAAATCGATGTCAGGATCTGCAGCTATCTTTTCGTGCCACTCGAGTGTATCTACTGGATCGTCTGTTGTACCGATATATTTTACATTGGACTGCCTGATGATACCCCTTACCGAAAGAGAGGGATCGGTAAGAAGCATTTCGTTTGCTTTGTCCCATATAGCTTTTGCATTCTCTGCTGTAAGAGGTTCGTTGATACCGAAATACTTCTTAAGCTCGAGATTGCACCAGTGATACATCGGGTTTCCGATGGCCATTTCAAGGGCCTCCGCAAACCTGACAAATTTATCATAAGGATCGGCACCACCGGTAACCTGATCCTCAGGAACTGCGTTAGAGCGCATTACACGCCATTTATAATGATCTCCGAAATAGCTGCCGTCGTCATTCCTTCCGCCGAGCCAAACCTCAGCAAGATTGTTGTAACGTCTGTCCTCATAAATCTCCTTTGGAGAGATGTGACAGTGGTAGTCTACAAGCGGCATCTTCTCTGCATAGTTATGAAAAAGCTTCTTAGCTGTTTCATTCTTTAACATAAAGTCTTCATTCATGAATGAATTCATTGTAATTGGACCTCCCTTAGGTTTTTTCTCATACTAAATTAATATGCTTACAGTGTAAGCGCTTACATTATTTTTAACACGAGCGGTGTATATTGTCAAGAAGTAAGTTTGCAAAAATGTATAAAAATATATTATTTTTTTCTTTCGATGTGATCGAAGGGGGATTTTCGTAAAAATAAAATGTCCTGTTGACAAATCGGCCGGAAATGGCATATTTAAAATATATAAAAGGCGTTCCGGGATGAAAGAAGAGGGCGGGAGAAGAAGTGTAAAAAGCGGATTTCTTTCATTATAAGGGAAGCTTTTGTAAAAGGGTTACAATTTACATTCTGCTTACAGATATAGGAGAAGAATTATGAAAGTATTTACAGAATTTGATGCTGATTCTGATGAAATGATTAAAAAGTACGGTATCAGAAAATATGATGAGAACCAGTATATCCTTTCGGGAGAAGATATCTCTGTTGAAGACGTTAAGTTTTCCGGAGCAAGAGGAGCGTATCAGATGCATGAGGACGGAAAGCCTTATCATACCTTCCGTACCTTTACGCTTATGGTGGATGGAAAAAATATAAGATTTAAAAACTGCGAATTTGAGAACACTATCGGATCCGGATCAGAGTTCGGACAGGCGATAGCTCTCTATCTTGACGGAGACGATATAATCCTTGAGGACTGTGTGATAAAAGGTTATCAGGATTCACTCTTTTTAGCGCCGCTTCCGCCTAAGGAATATGAGAAGGACGGCTTCCTCGGACCGGGGCAGTTTACTCCGAGAAAAATGAGAAGCTTCATATTTAATAGATGTCGTATAGAGGGTAGTGTCGACTTTATCTTCGGAGGGGCAAAAGCGCTTTTTAAGGACTGTGAATTTGTGAGTGTGGAAAAGGGCTGGATATTTGCACCCTGCACGCCAGAAGGAAGCGAGGAAGGCTTCGTTGCGGAGAACTGCAGATTTACGCATACGGAAAGCGTTCCGGAGGGCAGCTGCCATATCGGAAGACCGTGGAGAGAGTTTGCAAAGATCAAGCTTATAAACTGTTATCTGGGTGATCATATCGCTTCTGCCGGCTGGGATGACTGGGGCAAAGAAAAAGCACACGAAACCGTGTGCTTTGAAGAAATTGGTTCATATGGTCCGGGTGCCGACCCGGCAGGAAGACCTTCGTGGGTAAAGGTCAGGTCTTGTTAAATTCGGTTGGCAAAGATCAGGTCTTGTTGAATTCATTTAAGATATACTTTTCGAGTACGGTCTTTCTGTATTCTCTTGGAGGCATGTTATATACCTTCTTGAATATATCTTTAAAATGATTGCTGTCGCCGAAGCCGGAGTTCATCGCGATCTCAGTGATGCTGTGGCTGGTTGACAACAGCTCATTTACCGCATGGGCAAGACGCACGTCTGTAAGATATTCCTTCATTCCGGTACCGGTGGTCTGGCGGAACTTCTTGCTGAAATAGCTCGGGCTGAAGCCTGCATATTCAGCGAGTGCCGAAAGAGTCAGCGGCTGGTTGTAGTTTTCATTTATATATCTTACAGTCTCAAGTATCTTATCAACCTTCTTCTCGGCATCGGATTCGGTACGGAATATGCAGTATCTGTTGCAGTAGAGCAGCAGCTGGCGGAGAAGAAGCTTCATTATAGAGCTTGTAAGCGAATCGTTGGCATTTTCCTCTGCGATCATTGAATCGATGATACCATTTATGCTGTCCCTGTAGATCTTTGGAACCTGCATAAGAATAGGTGTAAGGAAAACCTCCTCGAGGAAATCCATGAAAGGCTTACCGGCATCATAGAGCTCTTCTTTATTGAAATATATATTTACCCTTGTACACTGTGCAAGGTAGTTGGCGAAATGATTGGAGCCTGCAGGGATGACCATGAAGTCGCCGCTCTGCAGCGTGAAAAACTGATTATCCACGCAGAGCCTGACCTTGCCGTGACGCAGATAATACAGCTCATAATAGTTGTGCGAATGATCAGTCATCATCTGAAATTCCGATCCTCTGATCGCACTGTTGATATATATTCTGTCTATAGCTTTGTCTGATATTCTCATAAAAACTCCTGTAAAAATGCGTATTATTGTCTATCTTTATATAGAATAACATATATATGACAAAAAAACAGTATTTTTTTTATCAAAATAGCTAAAAAGATGTAGAAAAAAACGGAGAAAATGTGTATTTTTAATGTACAAGTAATGAAAACGCTTACATTTATGCTTGGCGGATTAAGAGAGGGGATGCCGGGGATTTATGGTAGGCACAAGAAAAATGTAAAAGTTTTAGGAGGAATACTCAATGAAGAAAAAATTCTTACGTACAGCAGTAGCTACACTGCTTGTAGGAAGTATGGCTTTAACAGGTTGTGGAAAAGATGATGATTCTACAACAGCAGCACCAAAGACAGAAGCAACAAAGACAGAGGCAGCTACAACAGAAGCAGCTATAACAGAAGCAGCTACAAACGGCGGAGATACTTCTGCATCATCAGAGGCACCTACAGAAGCTCCTGCAGCAAGTTATGAAGAGTGTACACTTACATTCGACTGGTGGGGCGGTGACTCAAGACATGAAGCTACACAGGCAGCTGTAGACGCATTCATGGCTAAGTATCCTGGTATCAAGGTTGAAGTTAACTTTGGTGCTTGGAGTGATTGGGAGACAGCTAAGGCAGCTGAGTACCTTTCAGGCAACAATCCTGATATCCAGCAGACAAACTTCGACTGGATTGGAAAGTACGATGCAGACGGAACAACATATCTTGATCTTAACACAGTAGCTGATGTTCTTGACCTTTCTCAGTACTCAGCAGACGTTCTCAGCAAGACAGTTGATTCAAAGGGTGGACTTGCAGGTATCCCTGTATCACTCACAGGACGTACATTCTACTGGAACAAGGCAACATTTGAGCAGGCTGGAATTTCAACACCTACAACACTTGATGAGCTTATCGCAGCAGGTGCTACATTTAAGGAGAAGCTTGGTGATGACTACTATCCACTTGTAGTCGGTGAGTACGATAGAGCAATCCTTATGACATACTACATGCAGGCTAAGACAGGTGAGCCAATCATCAACGAGGAAGGCAAATTCACATTAACAGAGGATCAGGTTAAGGAAGGTCTTGCATGGATCAAGTCTCTTGAAGATGCACACGTAATTCCTACAATCGCTTACATCCTTGGTGAGGGTGCAGATTCTATGGATAAGTCACAGAGATTCATCTCTGGTCAGTATGCAGGTATCTTCGAGTGGGATTCATCTCCAAAGAAGTACATCACAGCACTTGGCGACAATGGTTCAAACCTTGTAGTTGGTAACGTATTCCCAGAACTTAAGTCTTACACAAAGGTTTCACTTATGTTCTCTATCAGCGCTAACTCAAAGCATCCTCATGAGGCTGCTATGCTCCTTAACTACATGCTCAACGATCCAGAAGGTATCGCTATCATGAAGACAGAGCGTGGTATCCCAGAGTCAAAGATCGCTTACGATACACTTAAGGATGCTGGTAAGCTTGATGCAGTTTCAGCAGAAGCACATGAAGCAGTTATGAACTCAGCTCCACTTTACTGGAATCCTAAGTTTGATGATTCATCACTTAAGGGTGGTTCAGCAGCTTACACAACAGTATTCCAGCAGTTCTCATACGGTATGGATGCAGGCGGATCAAGCTACTCACTTGATGACGCAGCTAAGGAACTTTACAACGCATTCATCGCTGTAGCTCCTGCTAAGTAATTTTTTCAAAACAGCAATAATTAAAACCTCATTAAAGTAGCCTGTTGTATAAGCCTGCAGCTTAATGTTCTTATATAACAGGCTATAATAAAAAGTAAGACAAAATCGGGAGATAGAGGTATGAGTAAATTTAAAAAATTTAGGAAAAAGAATGTGGGATTTCTGTATATTATTCCATGGTTAATCGGATTTCTCATATTCAAATTATATCCGTTCTTATCTTCGCTTTACTACAGCTTTACCGATTACAATCTGTTCAAGGGAAAGTCAGACGGCTTTACCTTACAGAACTACAAAGATGTATTTAATGTTCCATTAGAGAAAAGAGCACTCATAACAACATTTAAGTATGCTTTTATGACAGTACCTCTTAAGTTGGTATTTGCTCTTTTCATAGCTTATATCCTTAATTATAAGTTAAAGGGAGTTAACTTATACCGTACAGCATACTACATTCCATCAATCCTTGGTGGTTCTGTAGCTATCGCAGTTCTTTGGAAGGCTCTCTTCAGTGATAACGGACTTATCAGAAGCGGTTTTAAAGCGATAGGTGTGGATGCTCCACACTTCATGTCAGATCCAAAGTGGGCACTGCTCATGATCTCCATACTCCGTGTATGGCAGTTCGGATCTGCAATGGTTATTTTCCTGGCGGCATTGAAGGGTGTTCCAACGGAATTATACGAAGCGGCATCTATTGACGGTGCGAGCAAGTCAAGACAGTTCTTCAGCATTACACTTCCGCTTATTACACCGGTTGTATTCTACAATCTGGTTACACAGCTTGTACAGGCATTCCAGGAATTCAACGGACCTTACATTATTACAAGAGGTGGCCCTCTTGGATCAACAACACTTATGTCACTTCTCATTTACAACAATGCGTTTACTTCATACAACATGGGTAAGGCAAGTGCTCAGGCTTGGGTACTCTTCATTATCCTTCTTGTATTTACACTTATCGCATTTGCAAGCCAGAAGTACTGGGTATACTATTCTGATGATGAAGGAGGTAAATAAATATGCCAATAGTTAGTATTGATAACGAAGATGATAAGAATACTACCGGCAGTACAACTTCATTACAGGGAACAGGTGCCACAGAGAAGGTTGTAATTAAGAGATCTTCTTCAGCTCAGCTGAGAGCAGCTAACAAGAAGCTCCAGAGAAGGAGAAGAACAAGCACGATCATACGTTATACAGTACTTACCGTTGTAGGTCTCATAATGATATATCCGCTTGTATGGATGGTTGGTGCCACATTTAAGGAAAACAGTGAGATATTCACTTCTATGAATCCGATTCCATTAAAGGCAACCTTTAATGGTTATAAGAATGCGATAAAGAGCTATGGTGGAAATATCAATATCTGGAAAGCTATGCTTAATACATATTCATATGTTGTTCCTGAAGTAATCCTTACAGTTATTTCTTCAGTTCTTACAGCATATGGCTTTGCAAGATTTAAGTTTATAGGTCATAAAGTTCTTTTCGCTTTTATGATGGCAATGCTTTTCCTTCCACAGGTTGTACTTAACATTCCTCAGTACATGCTCTTCAATAAGTTCGGATGGGTTGGTTCAAACCTTTACCTTCCGCTTATTGTTCCTACAGCATTTGCTGTTGAATCATATTTCATATTTATGCTTATTCAGTTCCTGAGAGGTGTACCAAAGGAAATGGAAGAAGCTGCTCAGATCGACGGATGTAACTCTATTAAGACACTTATTAAGATCATCATCCCTATGATCCTTCCAGCTATTGTATCCTGCGCACTTTTCAAGTTCATGTGGACATCAAATGATTTCATTGGTCCACTCCTTTATGTAAATACTCCAGCTAAATATCCGGCTACGATCTTCGTTAAGCTGTCTATGGATAGTGATGCGGGATTTGATTGGAACCGAGTTCTTGCAACATCACTCATTTCAATCTTACCAAATATCATCATATTCTTCGCAGCTCAGAACCAGTTCGTTGAAGGTGTTTCAGCAGGTGGTGTTAAGGGTTAATAATAATCCTATAATTTTAAATTCTGATTAAATAAGAGGTGGCAGTATGTTGAGAGCGATATTTAGTCCTGATAATCCTGTTTGGAGATTTTTCATCCTGGTAGGAAGAATATGGTGGCTGAATATCCTATGGCTTGTATGTTCACTCCCTATAGTGACCATAGGAGCCTCAACTACTGCCCTTATTTATAGCTGTATGAAGCTTAGGAAGGACGAAGGTTATCCAACGAACAACTTCTTTAAGTCTTTCAAGGAAAACTTTCGTCAGTCCACAGCTTTATGGCTGATCTATCTTGTGGTTGGAGCTGTCATCGGAGCAGGTCTTATCTTCTGGAATTACAGTACGATTCCGGGATCGAAGATTGCCTGGGCGATACTGCTTGCGATCGGAATTCTTTATTTTATATCATTAATGTATGTTTTCGCCATACAGTCCAAATTTGTAAATACTATCAAAGATACGATCCGTTATTCAATCTTCATAGCCTTTGCTAATTTCAAGAATACACTTATGATATTCCTTGTTCTGGCCGGACTTATCCTTGCAAATATTTTTACAGTTTTTCTCGTTAATTTTCTAACAATTAATATTGGATTTGCCATCGTTATCTATTGGATATCATTCCATTATCAGATCGTTTTTGACAGATATATTCCGGAACAGGAACATGAAGAATCTTATCTCGACAAGCTCGAGAGAGAAGGTACACAGGAAAAAAAGAAAAGAAGATAACGAAGAGGAGTAATGACGATGCAGATCGGACTTAGATTACATGACGCAAAGAAGCTTCCGCTTCCGGAGTGTCTTAAAACAGTTAAAGAGCAGGGCTTTGCCTGCACACATATAGCACTGTCCAAGCTTGACGGACAGACGGCTGATCCGGTAGCACTTACACCGGGTTATGCTATGTATCTTAAACATGAATTCGAAAGATCAGGACTTGATATAGCAGTCCTTGGAAATTATCTGAATCTCGCTCATCCGGACAAGGATAAGCTTAAGGAGATACAGAATAAATATATGGCACATATAAGATTCGCTTCGATACTCGGCTGCAGTGTAGTCGGTACAGAGACCGGAGCGCCGAATCCAACCTACAGCTATGACAAGGAAGCAAATCATAGCAAAGAGGCTCTGGAGATCTTCATAGAGAATCTTAAGCCAGTCGTTGAATATGCAGAGAAAATGGGTGTTATCCTTGCGATAGAACCTGTATATAAACATATAGTTTATAATCCTGAGAGAGCAAGAATCGTTCTTGACAGGATAGCTTCACCGAATCTTCAGATCATCTTCGATGCGGTAAATCTGTTGCATCCGGATAACCTTTCAAGAAGGGACGAAGTGATCAAAGAGGCGATCAGCCTTCTCGGACCTGATATAGCAATAATCCACCTTAAGGATTATATCTTAAAGGATGGAGAGATGGTTAGCGTGGGATGCGGTCTGGGAGAAATGTCTTATGACGATATCATAAGATTTGCAGTAAAGAGCAAACCATATATTCAGGCAACACTCGAGAATACTTTCCCTGAAAATGCAGTACAGTGCAGAGAATTCATTCAGGGTATTGAACAACAGATCAAAGCAGAGGTATAGATGATGGATAACAAGACAAATGAAAAGATAAGAGCATATTTTGAATATCTTCTTGATAATTCCACAGCTGCAGCTCCTATGTGGAACAAGGAGAGAATACTTTACGGAGTTCCAAACAAGTGGAACTACATCGACGGCTGTATGATCACAGCTGTTCTCGCACTTTATGAGATGACAGGCGAGGAGAGATATTTTCAGTTTGCAAAGGATTTTGTAGATTTTTTTGTTAAGGAAGACGGACATATCGAAACCTATAATGTCAAGGAGCATAACATTGATAATGTAAATGCTGCAAGAAACCTGTTCTATATCTATGATAAGACAGGCGATGAGAAGTATAAGACAGCCATTACTCAGGTAAGAAGCCAGCTTGATTCAATGCCTCGTACCAAGGAGGGCAATTTCTGGCACAAGAATATCTATCCATGGCAGGTATGGCTTGACGGACTTTACATGGCACAGCCTTTCTATATGCAGTATGAGACAAGATTCAATCATATGGAGAACTGTCTTGACAGCATACACCAGTTTGAAAATGTAGTCAGACTCATGAAGGATCCTAAGACAGGTCTGTACTATCATGGCTACGATGAAAGCAGGGAAATGTACTGGGCAGATAAGGAAACAGGCTGCAGCCCGAATTTCTGGGTACGCGCTATCGGCTGGTTCTGTATGGCACTGGTTGATACAGCAAGCGTTATTGATGAAAGCCTGTATTATGAGTTCAGATTCCTTACGAAAACATTAGAGGAACTCGTGGATGCTCTTCAGCCATATCAGGATAAGAGCGGAATGTTCTGGCAGGTAGTTGACAGAGCGGATGCAGAGGGCAACTATCTGGAGACCTCAGGAACAGCTCTTATTGCCTGTGCAATACTTAAGGGCGTAAGACTCGGATATCTTCCGAAGAAGTATGAAAAGATCGGTCTGGATGCATTTAACGGTATCGTAGACAAATACCTGACAATAGATGATGATGGAAATCTTAATCTCGGCGGGATCTGTCTTGTAGCAGGTCTTGGAGGACCTACTAAGAGAGACGGATCGCTTGAATATTATTTCAGCGAGCCTGTTGTCAGCAATGAGGCCAAGGGTGTAGCACCATTTTTACTTGCATATACTGAGGTCTTAAGGAGAGGGCAGTAGAAAATGAAGTTTAGTATTGTAGGGATCTTTAAGCGTAGTATTACGATAGAGATCGAAAATGAAAAACCATATAATCTTGACGTACCTTATACGGTACTCGTAAACGGTGAGGCAGTTAAAACATCAAAGCTTAATGTTACTACAGTTAACGGCCTCCTTCCGGGAACAGAATATGAGATCGCAGTCGAGCAGGACGGCGTTACAGAAAAGACAGTATTTACAACACTTGAGGAGACATTTCTTCTTGACGTTCGTGCTTACGGTGCGGTTGGAGACGGTAAGACAAATGATACAGCAAAGCTTCAGGCAGCTATAACAACCTGCCCGGCTGGCGGAACTGTTCATTTTACCAAGGGCATATATTACAGCGGACCGCTTTTCCTTAAAAGCGACATCACTCTGTGGTTTGATAAGAATGCAGTGATCCTTGGAGATACAGACCGTTCACACTATCCGGTACTTCCGGGAATGGTCAAGGCCGAGGATGATTTTGATAAGGAATTCAGTATGGCCTCATGGGAGGGAAATCCGCTGGATTCATTTGCTTCTCTTATTACAGGTATCGGTGTTAAAAATGTAGATATCATCGGAGAGGGTCTCATCGATGGTAATGCACCAAATTCTGACTGGTGGGTTGATGTAAGAACGAAGAGAACTGCATGGAGACCGAGAACGATCTTCTTAAACAACTGCAGCAACATCAGAATTCAGCAGCTTTCAATACAGAATTCACCGTCATGGACAGTACATCCGTATTATTCTGACGATATCAAATTCATTGATATGGATGTCTATAATCCGGACAATTCGCCGAATACCGATGGTTTTGATGCAGAGAGCTGCAAGAACCTTGAGATCATAGGTACGAGAATATCAGTTGGTGACGACTGTATCGCTCTTAAGAGCGGCAAGATATATATGGGCACAACCCATTACAAGAGATCTGAGAATATTGTGATCAGAAACTGCAGACTTGCAAGAGGCCACGGTGCCGTTACAGTGGGCAGCGAGGTAGCAGGCGGAGTAGCTGATGTGCATATCGAGAAGTGCCTTTTCAGCGGCACTGACAGAGGTCTCAGAGTAAAGACCAGACGAGGCAGAGGCGTAAGAAGCATTATAGATAACATTTTTATAGATAATGTTGATATGGAAGAGGTAAAGATGCCATTTACCGTAAATATGTTTTATTTCTGCGATCCGGACGGTCATACAAGCTATGTACAGGATCAGGAGCTTAAGCCTGTTGATGATAAGACACCAAGCATCGGAAGTCTGTATATCAGAAATATCAGATGTACCGGAATAAATGCCGTACTCGGCTGTGTATATGCGCTTCCGGAAATGCCTGCAAAGCTTATCCATCTTGAGAATATCAAAGCCTCCTTCCTTCCTGAGATTGAGAGAAATGCAGAATGTCCTATCATGATGGACAACTTCTACGATATGAAGGGTAAGTCGCTTTATCTCAGAAATGTTGAAAAGCTTGAGATCAAGAATGTTGATATCTGCGGCAGTGAGGATGAAAAACCTGATCTGATCAATATTAACGATGTAGAGATAGAAGGGCTGAATTATGCATAATTTTGATTTGATTACATTGGGGGAGATCATGCTCAGACTTTCTCCTCCGGGATATGAAAGAATCTCACGCGGCGAGGAATTTGATAAGAGAGCCGGTGGTTCGGAGCTGAATGTTGCTGCTGGTGCAGCGCTTCTCGGACTCCGCACAGGAGTTATATCAAAGCTTCCTCAGAGTGAGCTTGGAAAATTCATCAAGAACAGAATACGTTTCGAAGGCGTTTCAGATGATTATCTTCTCTATGATGATACAGAGGATGCAAGACTTGGAATCTATTATTATGAATCCGGAGCTGCACCTAGAAAACCGTCGATCATTTACGACAGAAGAGGATCTTCTTTCACAAAGATCAGTCTCGAAGAGATTCCTGACGAGATCTATACTTCGACAAGAATGTTCCACACCAGCGGCATCACTCTTGCGCTCTGCAAGAATTCGAGAGATGTTGCCTTAGAGCTCATCAGACGTTTTAAGGCAGCCGGCGCGCTGATATCATTTGACGTTAACTACAGAGCTAATCTCTGGAGTGAGGAAGAAGCAAGAGAGGTAATAAATGAAGTCCTCCCTTATGTGGATGTACTCTTTGTTTCAGAGGAGACAAGCCGCAGAATGATGCAGCGTACAGGTGAACTTGAAGACATCATGAAGGGCTATACAAAGGATTACAATGTAAGCCTTGTATGTACGACACAGAGAACGGTCAAGAGCCCTAAGAAGCATGATTTTACATCAACTATCTACAGCTCGGCCGATGATAAATTCTATTCGGAGAAGCCATATACCGATATCGATGTTATCGACAGGATTGGTTCCGGAGATGCCTATGTATCAGGCGTTCTCTTCGGCTATCTGAAGTATAATGATCCGCTTACAGCACTTCAGTTTGGAAATGCAACCTCAAGCGTTAAGAATACTATTCCGGGAGATCTTCCTGCAAGTGATTTCAGAGAGATCAAGGGAATCATCAAGAATCATAACGCAAGCGGCATTGTAAGTGAGTTAAACAGATAAATGAGTAAAAATATACCGCAGCAGGTTTTTATGAAACCATGCTGCGGTTTTTTGTTTATCTATTCGTCAAATTCTGCAAGACGTTTTTCCCATTCGGTCTGTTCAGGCCAGCCGGTTGTGTCAAAGCCCTCGCGAAGCTTGTTGAAGAAATATAAGCATTTTGCTCTCATGCGAGAACTCTTATAATATGCAGGAGTGCCCTCGATATCCATAAGATTACTCATAAGATCCGCAAGATCCTCGGTCATATATGTTTTTGAGTAGGCTCTGTTAAAGTAAACCTGATCGATATCATTTTCATGACCAACGTAGAACAGCATATCAGCTGTATAATCATCATTTGGAAGCTCTGATTCATCGTAAGTGAAACCATACTCAAAATCAGGTGGATTTAGGGCGTTCCACTCATCAGAGCCGTCAGTCATGAAGCCGTCATTCAGAAGCTTATCGTAGATGACGTGAGTTGTCTCGTGGAAAATGACGGTGCTGTCAAATGAGGCGAGAAGTATAACCGAACCGTTCTCATCTCCTGTGGCAAGACCGCCTGCAGAGGATACTGTACCGTCCTGGTTACCGAACATACTGTCAACTATGCCTATCCTGAAAGGCGTATCGGACCAAGCGAGCTGCTCGAAGAAGCCGGAAGGATACATAGAATAGCAGGTATCTATCATGGTGAGAGCTGAGTAAATCTCGTTGTTATCATATTTTCTGGTAATATCATATTCAGTTACTTCAGGGAGATAATCGTCCTTGATCAGTATCTGGATTCCTGTACGTTCTTCTATATCCTTTCTGTAGTCATTTACAGAGTCATCATTTATCTCAACAATGGTATGAGGAAAATGCTCCGGACCGGTTATAGCTGTTCTTTCATACTCGGAGAGATCCCAGAAGTAAAAGTTGGATTCGCAGTAGCCGACTGCCTCCGAGAAGAAAAAGTATTTATCATTCAGCGCAAACATTCCGACTTCAGGCCAGAGTGTAGAGTCACTCAGCCTCTGCAGGAAGCTGTCATCGCCGAGAGGAACAAGATTGTATCCGGTGCTGTCAGGGAAGATCAGCTGCAGGAAGAATTTTCCATTTTCGTCCGAAGGGTATTTGATCCTGGCTCTGTAGTTATAGCCGAAATATGTCTCATCCTTGCCCTCTTCGAGGGTATATGCGTCGGTTACTGAAAAGGTTTTCGCATCTATAGTCACATATGTCTGAGGGGCGCGGAGGTTCCATTCCTGCCTGACAAGAAAAGTAATGTTATCACCTGCCGAACTTACAGGGTTCAAGGCTGAATATGAAGATGGCAGTGCTCCAACGAATTCGGTTGAGAAGCCATCAGCTGTTTCGTCAACACGGTAAACATTTGTGGGCTCCATAATATAGTACAGGCTGCCGTTTGCACTGAAGACAGAAAAAACATACTTGTCGGTGTCGTGCTCAAGCTTTATGGTATTTCCACTGACAGGGTTATAAAATATCTCGGTAGTACTATCATAGAGGATAAGTGGATCGAGGCTCTTGAATTTGACATTTATGCCAACTATGTCTATACCGGTAGTATCCAGATTGGTATCAGGGATGAGAGTTTCCGTATCTCCTGTAGCCATATCAAGGCTTGTGATCGAATAGAAGGCTTCCATATTCTCATTTATCTCTGTAACGTACAGTATGAGGAGCTTGTCATCTTCCGTAACTGCAAAGTCACTTATATAAAAACCGGCCTTCTTCGGGAGGGCTTCATTTATATCATAAAGTGCAGTGCTGTCGCTGAGACGTTTTCCATGCTCCTTAAAAAATAAAGCTGCTTCCGGAACCTCGGTCGTAGGTTCTTCGGTAGTAAGCTCGGCTGTTGAAGAAAGTGGCGTAGAGCCGGTAGTGGCGGAGGTGCTGCTTTCTTCAGACTTTCCGCAGCCTGATAAAAATGCAGCCGGAATAAGCGAACAGGCCAGAAGCGCTGTACGCGCGAGACGTTTTCTAAGATTTTGATAAGGGATCTTTCTCATAGTGATGTATCCTTTTTCTTTCTGCAGCATTATTACCGCTGGTGTTTGGTAGAATATAACATAATGCGTATAATAAAACTACTTAAAAAATAATTAAGAAGAAATAAAATTTTACGATAGAAGAATACTGTGTTATTTTATATATATGTACTCATTGCAGAGGTGTAAAAAATGAACGAACAAAATGATCGTTCTTTCGAAGCTGTGCCGGAACTCGGAGAGCTTCATGAGAAGGCGGCAGGATCGAGATACAGAGGAAAATATCATATTCAGCCGGTAACGGGGCTTTTAAACGATCCTAATGGATTTGTCCGTTACAAGGGCCTGTGGCATCTTTTTTATCAGTGGTATCCGTGGGGAGCGGTCCATGGACTGAAGCACTGGTATCATATGGTTTCGGAGGACCTTGCAGAGTGGAGGCAGTCGGGCGTTTTTCTGATACCTGAGAAGGAATACGTCTACGATAATGACGGAGCATTTTCAGGGACGGCTGTTCCTTATGACGGAGGTTTGGGGATTTTTTATACCGGAAATAACAGGGACGATGAAGGAAAGGCACATCCTTATACCTGCTTTGCAACGATGGGCGAAAATGGCAGGGCCGTCAAGGCTGAGAAGCCGCTCTTCGGACCGCATCCTTCTTATACACATGATCAGAGGGATCCGAAGATAGTAGTTAGAGACGGCAGGAATTATCTGATACTGGGCGCAAGGCGAAGAAGTGATAAGACCGGGCATATCATCATTTATTCATCTGATAAGATCACGGAGGGCTGGAGCTTTCAGGGAGAGCTTTCTGTTCCGGGCTTTGAGGATTTTGGAGGAATGTGGGAGTGCCCTTCGATAGAGCATTTAGACGGTAAGGATTTACTTATGTTCTGTCCGCAGATGATCGAGCTTTCGGGAAGAGGTCCGAGCCGGAATCACTGCGGCTATATCATTGGAAAAATGGACTGGGACAGCCTTACGTTTACGCCGGAAAGCGGCTTTGATCTCTTTGACCATGGCTTTGACTTCTATGCACCGCAATGCGCCGGCATGGATAGTGGAAGCTTGAAAAATGGCGCACTTCCGTTTATAGGCTGGATGGGTTTACCTGCGGCGGATTATCCTACTGACCGTGAGGACTGGTCGGGCAGCCTCTCGCTGATGAGAGAGATAAGCATAAGAGACGGAAAGCTGATCCAGAAGCCTCTGGAAGGCTTGAAAGTTTTGAGAGAAGAGAAAGAACCGGAAGACCTTTCGCTCGACCGGCTTAATCCTATCGAGCCTACGGCAGAATATGAGATAGAGCTTTCCGGGGGAGAGTTTTCGATATCATTTTTTACAGATAAAGATGGATTGGGCGGAATAACTCTCAGCTTTGATCCAAAGGAGCAGAAGATAACTCTCGACAGAAGCGGAATGAAACAGAAATATAACCTTCATGAGGGCTTTATCAGAAAGGCAAAGACAAAGGCAGCGCCGAAGTCGATGCGGGTATTTATCGACAGTAGTACGCTGGAGATTTTTATAAATGAAGGGGAGATGGTTTTTTCTTCAAGAGTCTTCCCGACGGATGAAGAGAAGTATCTGAGAAGCATTGGGGCAGTGTCCGGAAGAGTCTGGAGACTGGGACGCGCCGTACAGGATGAGGCAGTATTTTAAAGGAGTATGATCAGAAAATGAAGAATAACGATAAAACAAATGTCATGCGTGTTCTTGACAGTAAGAAGATAAAATATGAAAGTCACAGCTATGATCCGGATCCGACAAAGACCGGTGAAGAGATAGCAGCAACCCTTGGAGAGGTTCCGGAGAGAGTGTTTAAGACACTTGTTACGGAAGGAAGGACAGGGCAGCATTATGTATTTGTTGTTCCGGTAAAGGCAGAGCTGGATCTAAAGAAGGCGGCCAAGGCAGCGGGCGAAAAATCCATAGCAATGATAAAGCAGAAGGATCTTCTGCCGCTTACAGGCTATGTTCACGGAGGCTGCTCGCCGGTAGGAATGAAGAAGCATTTTCCTACATTTATTCATGAGACTGCTGTTACGCTTGAGAAAATATATGTCAGTGCAGGCAAGGTGGGATTTCAGATTGAGCTCCTTCCGGAGGATCTTATCAAAGCGGCTGACTGCAAGGTCGCAGATATAGCAGCAGAGTAGAGAAAATTCTGAGCAGATGCAGCAGAGTAGAAAAAGATTGTGAAAATCTGAACAGATGCAGCAGAGCAAAAAAATGTGAAAGCACAGTGCAGATGAAGTGTGCGGAAAGCTGTGAGCAGGCAGGCATTCAGTCAGGTTGTTTAAGAAAAGCTTAACTAGGGCAGATTCAAAAAAGTGAGTTGTAGAAATGATATTTGCGATATTTGATAATTTAATAATACTGCTTGCGACAGCACTTAGTCTTTTCTCACCCCGGAAATTAGAGGTGCTTCTGATATTTACCGGGCTTTTGATGGTGCTGGTTACTTATGAATCAGTATGCGACAATGAGAAGAGCACAGCCCGTACAGCGGTAAAGCTTGCTCTGGCGGCAGGATTCGCATTTGTTTCCGGCGGCTTTGCGGGATTTTTTATATTTGCACTTATACATGAGTTTAAGTTTTATATTAGCGGATTTCTTGCAGCCGTTTATTTTGCAGTATTAAGCTTTATCAGTATGGACAGCGGTACGCATTCCGGAAGAGATACAGCCATTGTCATACTGGAATGTCTGGCAATTCTTTCAGCGGTCATACTTCTATGCCTGATAAGAGAGCTGATGAAAAAGCTTCAGCGTATGGCAGAGGAGGAGAGGATAAGGGTTCAGAATTCAAATATCAACGAAATGCATGAGAAAAGGCTGAACCGTGAGCTGATCAAGCAGAATTATCTTGCAGACAAAAATGCAAGGCTTGTGGAGCGCGAGAACATCAGCAGAAATATTCACAACAGTGTGGGCCATTCGATCACGGCTGCGATCATGACGCTTGATGCGGCGGATATGCTTTATGATGTGAAGCCGGACGAAGCAAGAAAGCGTATGAATGATGCAAATGAAAGGATCCGCGGCAGTCTGGAGTCCATCAGAAGGGCGGTCCGGACTCTGGATGCAGAGACCAAAATGCTTCCTGTAGCTGATCTTAAGGCAGCGATGGAAAGCATCATAAATGAATTCGTCATGGACACCGAGAGGCATGTGGAGATAATCTACGACCTGCCGGAGATAGTTGGAAACACAACCGAACCACCGGCCATAGCAACATCCAACTCATCATCCGGAGCAACAGCCGTTACAGGCTCAGCGGGTGAAACTGCATCGGTGAACACATCAGCCGGCCGGGAAGACACAACTGACGGACTTACAACCGCCATGTTACAGATCCCGCACGAGCATGCAGAATTCTTAACCGGTGTTCTTCAGGAAATGCTTACAAATGGCGTAAAGCACGGAAATGCAACCGAATTTGTTGTCATTTTATCAGGAGATTCGGCGCATATAAGGCTCGAGTCCAAGGATAACGGCAGAAGTGATTTTACGGCAGAGAACAGCGGTGCGCGTATCGAAAAGGGCTTCGGCGTAAAAAAGATCATATCTTATGCGGAGCGCTGCGGCGGAAAGACTTCATTTACGAATGAAGACGGTTTCAGGGCGATGGTTGAACTGCCTATCATAGATTTGGAAAGGAATGGCCTGAAAAATGTATAAAGTACTTTTGGTGGATGACGAAACCATGCTGCTTGACAGCCTGGAGATCATCCTTTCACTGAATAATATGGAGATAACCGGTAAGGCGCATGACGGAAATGAAGCCCTCACCGTTCTTGAAAAGACAAAATGCGATATTGCGCTTGTGGACCTTAACATGAAGGGAATGGGCGGAATCGAGCTGATAGGGCACATGAAGAAGCTTTATCCGGATATCAGGATACTGGTTCTGACTACATTTTATGATGATACAAATATCACGGATGCCATAAGTAACGGTGCGGACGGATACCTTCTTAAGGACAGCGGCAAGGACGCAATACTCGGAGCTGTGAATCAGATAATGGGCGGAAATACAGTTCTTGATCAGAAGGTTATGCAGAGACTCTCGAGCCTTGTAGCTGCAAATATGAATGCTAATACAGGAAAGCAGCCGGACGAGGGAGCAGGCTCCGGGGAAGAGAAGATTGCAAAGCTCAGTCCGGCTTTCGGCGAATTTACCGAGAGAGAGAAGGAAATTGCAGTCCTTATAGCTGAGGGTCTTACGAACAGGCAGATTGCTGACAGGCTGTATATTTCAGAGGGAACGGTTAAGAACTATATTTCAAGTATTTACGATAAAACAGGAATACATGACAGAGTAAAGCTGGCGGTGGTGCTGAAATGAACGACGGAGCATTGACTAAGATCAGAAAATGGATAATAAGACTTGCGTGGGTACCGCTTATTTTTGGTGTGGCCGGATACCATTTTGTAGGCGACGCCGTAAATGGTACCATGGGCTTTATGGAGTCGCTTTATGCAACGATAGCGCTATACTTCATGAATCCGGACAGCGACATAAGTAATATATATGTCATTGCCGCAAAATATACATCCTTTCTTGTGGTCGCCGATGTTATGTTTGCTGTGTTTGAAGCTCTTCAGCATTCGCTTCAGCATATCATTTCAAACCGTTTTCAGGATTCGACGGCGGTTTATACCGATAATGAAGACATGAGAAGAGCCATAACGGATCATTTCAGACACAGTTATCCGGGAGATACAGAGAGGCATCAGTACAGGCTTGAGAACGCAAAGGATCACATCATCATGTTTGAGGATGATATGAAGAACCTGGAGATCTACAAAAGGTGCAGGGAGAATCTCTCGGGCAGAAATGTGTATCTCATGCTGAACAATACGGATCCTTTTCTTATGAAAAAAACTGATGATCCGAACCTCCATTTTTTTAATATCTATGAGATGATGGCGAGGAAATACTGGAAGGATCATGATATTTACGATAAGATCATCGGTTCGGAGGAGGACGTATTCAGGATAGCGATAACCGATTTCGGAATGGCGGGCGAGGCGCTGTTCAGATACGGATATATGAATAATGTTTACAGCTCGAAGCAGCATATAGAATATCATATATGGGGCGCTGAGGAATATCAGAAGCGGACGCTTGAGGAGATAAATGAAAAGGCGCGGGAGATAGAGGGCTGCGACGATATTATCCTCCACGAAGGAAGAGCTATCGATGCGGCTTTGGAGCTTCGGGAAATGTCAAGGATCATCATTTCCGGTCTGGATGACAGGGCGCTTCTTCAGGAACTCCTGCATATAGGAGTAAAGGGAGAGATATATTATTTCAGTGACAGAAATGTCAGCATAGATGAGATATACAGAAAAAATGTCATAAGCTTCGGCCAGATAAAGAGTATACTTACTAAGGAATATCTGAAGCGTGACATTTTATCTCGTCAGGGCATGCTCTTCAATTATGACTATATCCTGCGGAGCGAAGGAAAGAATGCACCTTCTGATTATGAGAAGGAAATGAAGAAAGCGTGGGCAGAGCTTGACGGATTTCTCAAGGGATCAAATCTTGCGCGTGCAGATCATTACTGGATAGAGAAAAAGCTGCTGGACGAAGGTTGGGCGGATATAAAAGAGATATGTATTATCGAACATAACAGATGGTGCAGGTTCCATCTGATAAACAGATGGACTTACGGTGAGAAGAAGGATAAGGATAACAGGACTCATCCGTTGCTGGTATCTTTTGACCGCCTTTCGAAAGAAGAACAGGATAAGGATGACATTTACGATCCAGAGATCAAGAAAGAGATCGAGAAGCTGATCTAGGCGTTATAGCGGTGCAGAGAGTGCATTTGCTATATGAATGATAGACTGATCATTTTATAAGATATGACCGCAGTCATATTACCTTGTATGGTAAAATATGACCGCGGTCACTTTTTTTAGCCTTCAGCGGATGCTATCATAACGTCAGAAAATGCAGAAGGTTAATTTTGCAGAATACATTTTATATTTGCTGCGATGCATAAAAAGGAAGGACAAAATCATGAAAAAGTTAAAGATCACTATAATATCGTTATTACTTCTCCTAAGCGTTTCGCTTACAGGATGCGGAAAATATGTATCAAGCTATTCGGCAGCGGCTTTAGTTAAGTCCAACACTTCAAAATCTGCGTCAATAAGCTTTCTCGAGTTAAAAGGAACAGTTGTTTATACTCTGAAATGTAAAAGCGGTGATGAAGGAAGACTTGTTTACAGCGGAAATCTGGATGGAGGGAGCATGACAGTTTATTATGACTGTGACGGTGAAAAAAAGGAGCTTTTTAGCCTGAATGGTAAAGAATTAGTCAGCTCTTCACTGGAGGATCTGAAGGAAGGAAAGGTGTATATCATTATTGAAACTGATGGAAGATGCGAAAACGGCAGTTTAAGCTTTAAGTTGAAATAATGAAACGGAAGGAGTTTATGATGAAAAGTCGTTTATCGGCCATGAAATATATTAAAAATAATAAGCGTGCCAGCTTCGTTCTGATATTGGCCTTGGCGCTGACATTTATGGCTATGTATGTGGTTGCATTTTGTTTTATCGTTACGATAGAAAGCTTTAAACCTTTTACGCAGGAGCTTCCGAAGAAGATAATCTATGTAAATCTTATCCCGGAGAGTCTGGGGGTTGATCAGGAAGACTTTGAGGACAGCGAGGAATTTGCAAAGGCTTATTTGGAAGCAAGAAGCAAATTTTCGGATGATCTTGAAGCACTGGATGGCATAAGCAAGGTGTATTACACACAGGTGCTCCATGCAGAGTATAAGGGTATAGTCGGCGATTTCGGATATTCATTTCCTCTTGTCGAGCCGTCGGAGGTGCCTTTCATCGCAAATCATCTGGGAGCAAAGCTGATAGACGGAAGATTTCCTGAAGGCGACGGTGAGATCGTAGTCGATGAGCATATTATGAAGAATAATGATATGAAGATCGGTGACTGGTACCTTCGCGACAATTACGGAGAAGTCTTTAAGGTCGTGGGAGTTTTAAGGTCAGACAACATGGCTGTCATCGGAACGCCGAACGGGTTTTACAATAACGGCTGGTATCACGTAATACTCTGCAACGAGAAAAATGCGGTTTTCAGCGATGTAGCCGATAAGCTGGGAATTACGCTGCATGAGCTTGATGATATTGATGATCTGGAGGAAAGCAGAAAAACATATGATGAAAAGGTAGTAGATGTTGTTGAGACCGTAATTGATGTGGTCATTCTGGTGATAATGATATTTCTTACTATAGCGGTCATTGTGGCTTATATCTCATTTATGAGAAACAGGGTAAATGAGTACTGTCTGTACGCTTCGCTGGGTTATTCCAGAAAGAATATATACGGCCTGATAATGAGAGAGATGATGATCATTTTTATCACCGGAATCATTATCGGAGCGATAATATCAATAGGCGTTATGGAACTGGTATATTTCTTAGTGATAGAACCGCGCGGCCTGATTGCAAAATGGTTCCTTCCGGAACAGCTGCTTCGTATATTTGCCGCATTTGCAGTGATCGTTGGTATACTTCAGATACCTGTACTGATCGCCATTAACAAGATTAAAACCATAGATTTGATGGAGGACTAAAAAATGTTTGAAGTAAAAAATATCAGTATGATCTATGACATGGATACAGATGAGAAAATGTATGCGCTTGACGGCTTTGATCTTAAGCTTCCGGACAAAGGACTTGTCGGTATCATAGGCCCTTCCGGCAGCGGCAAGAGTACTCTTATGTACTGTCTCTCAACACTGAAAAGGCCTACAGAGGGAAGCATTATATATAACGGAAATGATATCACCCAGATATCCGATAAGGACAGAGAGGAACTGAGAAGGAAGGAATTCGGATTTGTATTCCAGAAGCATTATCTGGTGCCGTATATGAATGCAGTTGATAATGTGATGGTTGCGGGAACCATGCCGCCGAAGGAATCAGAGAAAAAGGCGAAGGAGAAGCTTTCCGTACTCGGACTGAAGGAGAGAGAGTTCGGCAAGAAGCCGGCAAAGCTTTCCGGAGGACAGTGCCAGAGAGTTGCCATCGCAAGAGCCATGGTGAATGATCCGAAGGTTATCTTTGCTGATGAACCTACAGCCTCTCTCGACCATGAAAATGCATATAATGTTATGAAGATATTTAAAAAATATTCAGAGGACAGGCTGGTCATAGTAGTAACGCACGACCGTTCAGTACTTAAGGATGTGGACATGATGATCGAAATGTGGGACGGCAGGATCAGCAGCATCACCGGTGAAGTGTAGAACGGCAGCAGAAGAAAGGAATATAAAAATGAAGCCATTATCAGCATGGTATTATATTAAATCGAATAAGAGCAGGTCGATCATTATCATTTTTATGATGTTCATTACTACATTCATGTATATCGGCGGCAATTATATCTCCAGCCTCTACTGGTTTTATGAAAAGTCGGATGAATACGGTGACAAGATAATCCTTACCGAGTGTATCCCTACAGATACTGATGCGGCGGATTATAACAGCTTTGTGAAGGATATTAAAAATGATGATAAGCTTATAACGCTTGGAAGAAACGGTCTGGGCTACGGAACGGGCGGTCTTGTGATACATGATACGTTAGGCTTTGAGACAGGAGCGCAGAGCTATGTGTTTAATTCAAAGGAGGATCTTCAGACGGCTTTTGATCATCTGGGAATAGATTATGATTGCAGCGGGCTTTCCGATTACAGTGCGGTCATAAGTAAAAAATTTGCAGATAACCTGAAGCTTAAGGTCGGAGATATAATATGCGATGAAACATTTACGCTTGAAGGACTTATCGATGATGACAGTTATATCTTCTTCTTTATAGTAAATTCTCCGGAGGATAAGCTTTATCGTACGATGATACTCAGTAATGAAATGAGCGGCGCTGAGCTCAGAAGCTATATTGAAAATATCAGGGGAGACAGAAAGGTTAATATAGCGAGAAAATTCACAGATGAGGTTTATAAGGAAATGAGTATTGCGTGGATCATGTTCTTTATAGCGCTTATCATAGTTTCTGTAATCCTTGCGGTTACGCTCAATTCGGTCGTTACAGGCCAGTATATCAAGAGAAATCCTGAATTTGCGATATACAGAGCTCTTGGTCTCAGGAAGAAGCAGATAAGGAGAAAGATCGCCTCAGAGCTGCTCCTTATGGATCTGATCGCGGTTGCAGCAGGACTTTTTGTAAATTTAGCTCTGGAATATCTCTTAAATGAACTTGTTTACATTCCTGTCGGAAAGTATCTTCCGTATTTTTCATGGATAGGAGTTGCAGGAATACTTATAGCAAATGTGCTCACAGTCATTCCGCTCATCTTACTTAAGGGCAGAAGAATGTGCAAGATGGATGTGACAGAGTTTTAGAGTCTGTGCAGCAGCTGAGCATGGGTTTTTTGATAAAGTGAAGGTTTTAATTATACTATTAGTATAATATATATGCGATTTAGTTGTTGCAATAAATAAAAAATTCTGTTAAATTCGGTAAATACCGGTGCATTAAATGCGTCGGTATTTATTGCTTTTTATATGATCGGTTCAGCCCGTGGGGCGGCCGCGGATGATGCAGAATTTTAAGATGACGGTAAAAGAAAATGATGGACAGTTTTACTAAAGACAACAGCATATATAAAAAGGCACTGGTGCTTGCGGTTCCGATGATGATACAGAACGGTATCACAAATGCAGTCGGCCTTGTGGACAACCTTATGGTAGGAAGCCTTGGTACGGAAAGCATGACAGCTGTTTCTATCGTAGGGCAGCTTATATTTGTATTCTTTCTTGCTATATTCGGAGGCTTGTCAGGTCCGGGCATCTACAGCGCTCAGTATTTTGGTAAGGGCGATCTTGAGGGCGTAAGGAGGATATTCAGACTGAAGTTCTGGATAGGAATCATCTGTGTTATAGCCGGTACTATAGTATTTCTTCTGTTTGGAAGTAATCTGATAAAGCTTTATCTTCATGGAGAAAGCGCAGATATTGATAGTGTAAAGACATTGAAGCATGGTATGGATTATCTTGGGATCATGCTTTTCGGCTTCCTGCCATTTTGTCTTACACAGGTTTATTCATCAAGCCTTAGAGAGACCGGTGAAAGCATCAAGCCTATGGTGGCAGGTATCTGTTCTGTCGCAACTGATGTCGTACTGAATTACATTTTGATATATGGTAAATTCGGAGCGCCAAGACTTGAAGTTAAGGGTGCGGCTCTGGCAACAGTCATTTCCAGATTTGTAGAAATGAGTTTCCTTATAATATCTTCTCATTTAAGAAAAGATAAGTATGTGTTCCTGAAGGGTATTTACAGTACTCTCAAGGTGCCGCTTAAGGTTTGGTTTCCGGTTGTTAAAAGAGGCTTTCCGATATTCATAAATGAATTTACCTGGGCTGGCGGTATGGCTGTGCTCACACAGTGCTACTCATTAAGAGGACTTGATGTAGTCGCAGGTATCAATATTTCAAATGCGATCTGTAACCTTCTGAATGTTGTATTTATCGCAATGGGAGGTGCAGTTGGAATAATAATCGGACAGCTGCTTGGCGCAGAAAAGTATGATGAGGCAGAGAAGAGTGGTACTAAGCTCATGTGGTTTACCGGCGGTATATGCATTATCCTTTCGGTAATTCTGATAGCACTTTCGGGAGTCTTTCCGAAGGCGTATGATACTACAGAGCTTGTCAGAAGCTATGGCACAAAATTTATTCTATTAACTGCCTGCTTCTTCCCGCTTCAGGGTTTTTTGAATTCGCTGTATTTTACCTTGAGGTCGGGAGGAAAGACTATAATAACTCTTCTTTTTGACAGCGGATATACCTGGACGGTTGCAGTGCCTATGGCACTCATCCTGTGCAACCTTACTGATCTTCCGATATTTACCATATATCTCATAGTGCAGTGCATGGATTTCGTAAAGGTTACGATAGGATACATCATGATCAAGAAGAAGATATGGCTGAACAATCTGGTATAGAAATCCGGCATAACTATCAGCTATAACGATCCGGTATGGTAATTCTTCATAAGTATTATTGTTACAATTCTGTTGGAAAAATATTACAAATTTGGATTTAAATTTCGTTCAGTTCTGCGAATTGACATGAAAGGGTTTTCATTTTAAAGTTTAAGTATAATGATTTAGGTGCGTGAATAAGTAGAAAACACGCTTTTATCGATTTGAATGATTTTGAAACATTTTGATATTACATAGTAACTTTAAAATGAGGAATCGGATTATACATATAGAGGGGATCGATATGAGTAAATTATGCAGAATGGCGAAGGTCACACTCGGTACTGCTTCGGACAGACTGAATGTTCTGAAGACCAAAGGGATTGATACGATCTACAGCGTGATCGGAATGAAAAACGGAATATATGATGAAGCTGCTCCAATCATAGGATTTGCAAACAGTGTAAAGTCACTTGGACTTAAATGGTGTGCAGGGATAGATCTTCTGCCGCTTTATCAGGGAGTTATCGCTGAAACCGGAAATGACAACAGAATGTTTGTCAGAAAGGCAGAGAGAGCAGGCTTCGAGAATACTCACAAGCTTTTTACAGCTCTTCAGGGAGCCGGTGTAAAGGCTTCATTTGCAAGGATTGACATTGATCTGTTTAATTCTCTGGGAGGTATATCTCTCAGCTTTGAAGAGCAGACAAGAATGCTTAATGCGGTAATAAATGGTGTTAAGGCAGTCGAGCCTGCCTGCAGGATCATTTTTAATTCCGTAGACAGTATAGATAACGAGAAGGCCAAGAAATGGTTTAACCGTTTCCAGGTTTCAGGCGGTAAGGGCTTTGACATTATATCGCTTTCTTATGAACTGAATGCTGAGACATTCTTCACTCTCAGTCAGAATATGAGCGACCTTTCGAGAAGATTTGACAAGGATATCATGATTGATATCTGCGGACACGAGAAGGTTGATGACCTGGATATCGGAGTTGCTGATCTGGACAGCGCCATCGAGCTTGTTCCTATGGAGAAGGGCTTCGGTGCGGTTTATGCGGATACAGCGCTTGATACCGCAGTTTTAGTTGCATAATTATAAGGACAATAAAGGGAAGAATTGTCTGATTTAGAGAGATCACCTTGGGTGGTCTCTTTTTTTGGTTTAATTATATTTTAATATTATAGTGTTATAATTTTATCATATTCAATAAAACACTTGACTATTATCGAAAATGATACTAATATCAAAAGTGATAATAATGTGAAGGCTGTATATTTTAGAAAGGATACTTATGAATATCATTGAAACAAATAAGCTTACTAAATATTACGGAAAAAGTAAGGGGATAGAGGGGCTTGATCTTAAAGTGGAGAAGGGAGATTTCTTCGGATTCATCGGACCGAACGGTGCCGGCAAATCCACCTGCATACGTACTCTTCTCGGACTTATAAAGCCAACTAGCGGAAGCGCTTCAGTGCTTGGACACGATATTGTCACCGGACACGATGAGATACTACGCTCTGTCGGATATCTTCCTTCCGAGATAAATTTTTACAGTGGAATGAAGGTTAAGGATGTTATAAAGTATTCTGCAGATATCAGGAAGGCTGAATGCAGTGAAATGGCAGCAAAGCTTGTTGACAGGCTCGGCCTAGACGTAGAGAAGAAGGTGGACGACCTCTCTCTCGGAAACAGAAAGAAGGCAGGTATAGTCTGTGCGCTTCAGCATAAGCCGGAGCTTCTCATCATGGATGAGCCGACCTCGGGCCTTGATCCTCTTATGCAGCATGAGTTTTTCAGGATACTGACAGAGCTGAATGCTGAGGGTTCGACTGTATTTCTATCCTCACACATCTTGTCAGAGGTGCAGGCGCACTGCAGAACGGCTGCATTTATCAAGGATGGACATATCATCATTTCTGACCGTGTAGATAAGCTTGAGAATACCGGTGCAAAGAAGATCGTTCTTCGCGGAACACTCAGTGATGGATTTATCGGAAGGCTGAAGGAGAAAAGATCGGACGTTACAGATCTTATCATTGAAGATAAGTATGTCAGCTATCTTTACAGCGGCGATATTGCGGAGCTTCTAAGTGTGCTTGCCGCTGAGAAGCCGAAGGATGTGAGCATCACAGAGCCGACGATGGAAGAGATCTTTATGAATTATTATGAGTAGGCGCAGGAGGTAGGATATGGTCATTTTAAAGAGAGAAATATTATCACAAAAGTTTACGATGCTGATCTGGGGGCTTGCGATGGGCTTCATGATCGCGCTGTGTGTCTTTATATATCCGCAGATGAAGTCCCAGATGGACCAAATGAGCGAAATGATGGCTTCAATGGGCAGCTTCACGAAGGCCTTTGGTATGGATCAGCTTAATTTCGGAACTCTGACCGGTTTCTATGCAGTTGAATGCGGAAATATGCTGGGTATCGGCGGCGCCTTCTTCTCGGCGATCATAGCCGTTTCGTCACTTATGAAAGAAGAGAAGGACCGTACTGCAGAGTTCCTGCTTACTCATCCGGTATCAAGGATAAATGTGATCACACAGAAGCTTATCAGTGTATTTGCGATGATCGTTATCGTAAATGTTATCGTTGTAGTATGCGCAGTAATACCGCTTCTCGTGATAAATGAAGACGTTGCCTGGGGGACCTTTATGCTGTTCCATCTTGCATATCTGATCCTTCAGTTTGAAATCGCGGGAATCTGCTTCGGCGTATCTGCATTTATCAGTAAATTCGGCGTTGGCATCGGTATCGGAATCGCAGCACTTTTCTACTTCATGAATATAATCAGCAATATCACTTCAGATGCGAGAGCACTGAAATATATCACTCCTTTCGGTTATACCGACGGCGGAAATATCGTAAACTGCAACAGCCTTGAAGGCGAATATATAGCTCCGGGTATGCTGTTTATGGTTGTGGGAATTGTCGTTGCATATATAAAATACAGCAAAAAGGATATCAGGGCGTAGGGGTTCTGGTCCGCATTTTTTTGAGTGACGAATGGGGCGGAATTTGGTATAATATTTAATTATCGCAGATGAACCGGTTCGGTAGTGCAAAAGGGGTGTTTTGCAGGTATGAACCGGGAGAAAAATGAGGAGGTAGGTATGCCATTTATTGATTCAAAGATCACTGTAAAAGTAAGTGAAGAGAAGCGTGAGAAGATCAAAGCTGAGCTTGGCAAGGCAGCGGCAATAATCGGCAAGCCGGAGAGCTTTCTGATGGTAGGCATCGAGGATGAGTACTGTCTGTATTTCGCAGGTGAGAAGCTCGAGAAGGGCGCTTATGTATCTGTTGATGTATTCGGTTCTGTAAGCAGCGCTGCAGCAGATAAAATGACAGCTAAGATCTGTGAGATCTATGAAACAGAGCTCGGAATACCGGGCAATAAGATATATGTAGAATACCGCGGCACAGGCGACTGGGGCTGGAACGGAAGAAACTTTTAGTGTCATTTGACACATAGTAATATCTTAAAAAATGGAGGGAAAAGATGGCAGAATTAGAAAGACGTCCGGACAATATGGAGCGTATTACGACTCCGGAGCTTGCAAAAGCATTTATTGATGAGAAGACAGCTGAGATCCGTGCTCAGGTTGGCGACAAGAAGGTTCTTCTCGCACTTTCAGGCGGTGTTGATTCGTCAGTAGTTGCAGCACTTCTTATCAAAGCAATAGGAAAGCAGCTTGTATGCGTGCATGTTAACCACGGCCTTCTCAGAAAGGGCGAGCCGGAGCAGGTTATCAAGGTTTTCAGAGATGAAATGGATGCAAACCTGATCTACGTTGATGCTACAGACCGTTTCCTTGATAAGCTTGCAGGAGTAACAGATCCTGAGCAGAAGAGGAAGATCATCGGCGGCGAGTTTATCGAGGTGTTTGCAGAAGAGGCACGTAAGCAGGATGGAATCGAATTCCTTGCACAGGGCACAATCTGGCCTGATATTCTTGAGAGCGACGCAGGAATAAAGGCACATCATAACGCAGGAGGACTTCCTGAGGATATGAATTTCGAACTTGTAGAGCCTGTTCGTATACTCTTCAAGGACGAGGTTCGTGTAGTAGGTAAGGAGCTTGGACTCCCTGACAATATGGTTTATCGTCAGCCATTCCCTGGCCCGGGACTTGGCGTAAGATGTCCGGGAGCAATCACAAGAGATCGTCTCGAGGCTGTTCGTGAGTCAGATGCGATCCTTCGTGAAGAGTTTGCCAAGAACGGACTTGAAGGCAAGGTATGGCAGTATTTCACAGTCGTTCCTGACTTCAAATCAACCGGCGTAAAGGATGGCAAGCGTACATTTGACTGGCCATGCATCATCCGTGCAATCAACACAACAGACGTTATGGAGGTTACCGTTGAGCACCTTCCAAATGAGCTCATCGATCACCTCGTTAAGAGAATCATCACCGAAGTTCCGGGCATCAACAGAGTGCTTTATGACTTCACACCGAAGCCGCCAGCTACGGTAGAGTACGAATAAAAAATATATCCCGCAAATCCACGCAAATGCGTGGTTTGCGGGATGCTTTTTTCGTGGGCGGTAACAAAATGGTCATGAAAGAATCATAATCTCACCATTGTGGATAGTTCAATTGTTGCTGTGAATCGATGGAATAACACAAAAAATTGTTTTTGAAATAAATGCAAAAAGATTAACTAATTGTTGAATTTTTTGAAATGATAGATTATAATAATCGCAACAGAACCCAACACGCCTCTCAACGATGCGGACCACGTTGGGTCTTTTAATTCTAAGGAGAAGAATGCATGGGAGAGTTGAAACAACATCAACCGTCGATGTCGATTGATGAACAGGTTGAAAACTTGAAGTCGCTTGGACTTATCATTAATGATGAAGAGTATGCCAAGAGGATATTAAATGACATTTCTTATTTCAGACTAATAAAAGCTTATAGTCTTGGCTTTAAGCCTAAAAATGGAAAGTATAATGAAGGTGTAACCTTTGAGCAGATTGTAGATTTGTACTTGTTCAATGCGAATTTTAGACAGATTACATTTTCAGTAATTGAAAAGATAGAAGTTAATGTACGATGTCGAATTGCGAATTACTTTGCTGACACATATGGAGTCCTGGGATATAAAGATCCGGCAAATTTTGTTGGTGAAGAGTACCATCATTCATTTTTAGCAGATATTGAAGAAGAAATTGGAAGAAACACAAGGGCGCCATTTGTCAGAAACTTCAAAGAAAACTATGAAGGCGGAGAATTGCCAATATATGCCTTGGTAGAGGTGTTTAGTTTTGGAACGCTTTCAAAGTTTTATAAGAATATGAAGAATGAGGACAAGAAAGCAGTTGCCAAAAGCTTTGGAATTGGATATACATACTTAGAAAGTTGGTTAGAGAGCATTTCCTATGTGCGTAATATTTGTGCACATTATGGAAGATTATATAACGCAAAGCTTTCAAAGACTCCGATGCTTTACAAAGAATATTCACAAGCCGGTATTGGTAATAACCGGATATTTGGAGTGCTACTTTGTATGAAACAGATTTTGAAAAACGATGCGCATTGGAATCAATATGTAGATCAGATAGATATGCTAATAGATAAATATGAAAAAGTGGACGTGAAAACAATGGGATTTCCTGGAAATTGGAAGGAATTGTTGAAGAATACATGGATTATTAACACGAAATAATGAATGCTTCCAAAA
>Ga0247611_10001054_pt1 | contig 51446 bp, 44 predicted proteins | sample 177DNAGHGhighgp2_FD_192422 | JGI IMG/M metagenome (GOLD analysis project Ga0247611, IMG submission 192422) | Sheep rumen microbial communities from Palmerston North, Manawatu-Wanganui, New Zealand - 1770 DNA GHGhigh gp2 | ecosystem: Host-associated > Mammals > Digestive system > Stomach > Rumen... | reverse complement strand
ATCGTTGTAAGGTAACATGCATTACCGGGTAAGTTTCGGATTTTTCGCATTAGTAATTTTACGCTTCTGCCCTTATGTGTAAAGGGCGGGGCGTAATTTTTCGCATTTGACATTTGACATTTAAGGGATGACAGGTACCAGGTCCCTGTCATGTCTCTCCGACTATTATCATCTGAGACTAAAAATAGAAGAAGATGAAGAAGTCAGAGTTGCTTTTCAAAGGTTACTGCATCTACAATTCGACAGGTGCCGACTTTATGCAGAACCAGCAAATCTAGGTCACCAGTGACCAAATAATGAGCATTCGCCTCCATAGCTAATGCCAAAAGATAATCATCGGCCTCGTCTCTACAAAGTTTTACATTTTGAGTGGGGGCAAATTTCTCGCTAATAATCTGCACAAATTCTATCAGAGACTCTACTTCCTCCTTTGGAAAGTACTTCTTAAACTTGGGGCGACTTGTTACTTCACGAATTTCATCAAGCAACTCATCGCATACAACCAATTGGACACGTTCGTCGCTCAACAAGTCAACAAGACGAGAAAGCCTTCTGCCAATCAGAAAGCTTATCCAACAATTGGTATCAACAATAACTCGAAGTTTATGCTTTCTTGGCATAACGCTTACGTCTTACAGCCTTTACTTCTGCCATTATGTCTGTCTCAGATAGTTCATCGGTGCGGAAAGTTTCCAAAAAATGATTTAGTTCTGCACGGATATTTTGACGCGTCAAAGCCTTGCCTATGCGCAGTTGAGAACGTACGGGCATTTGCTGAAGCAATAGCATCATCTGATTATAGCTAATGTCAATTGTAGCATTCATATTATATCCATAATTGATTTCTGCTGCAAAGATAAGAATAATTTCTGAATAAACAATAAAATCCGAAATAAAATGAAATCCTTTATCAGCGAAGACGATATTGAATGGGCGAGATGTCGCAAATACATGCAATAGAGAAAAAGAACACAGCCGAAAGTGTGAAACTTCCGGCTGATTCTTTTTATGCGGTATCAGTGTAATACCTTGATTAGTCGATGATGTCGAAGCCTGTGTAGGGCACGAGGGCTGCAGGAATCTTGATGCCGTTCTCTGTCTGGTTGTTCTCCAGCAGGGCTGCAACGATGCGGGGCAGAGCCAGGGCAGAGCCGTTCAGCGTGTGGCAGAGCTCAGTTTTCTTGTTGTCGGCACGACGGTAGCGGCACTTCAGGCGGTTAGCCTGATAGGTATCGAAGTTTGATACCGAAGATACCTCGAGCCAGCGGCCCTGAGCCTCACTGTAAACCTCAAAGTCGTAGCAGATGGCGCTGGTGAACGACTGGTCGCCACCACAAAGCAGCAGGATGCGGTAGGGCAGCTCCAGCTTCTTCAGCAGACCTTCGACGTGTGCCAGCATCTCCTTGTGGCTCTCCTTAGAGTGCTCGGGCTTATCGATGCGCACAATCTCAATCTTAGAGAACTCGTGCAGACGGTTCAGACCGCGAACGTCCTTACCATAGGAGCCGGCCTCGCGACGGAAGCACTCCGTGTAGGCGCAGTTCTTGATGGGCAGGTCCTTCTCGTCGAGAATGACGTCGCGATAGATATTCGTAACAGGCACCTCGGCCGTAGGGATGAGGTAGAAGTCGTCGACCTCGCAGTGGTACATCTGTCCTTCCTTGTCGGGCAGCTGACCAGTGCCGTAGCCTGAGGCAGCGTTGACCACTGTTGGCGGCATGATCTCGGTGTAACCGCTCTTGTTGGCCTCGGCCAGGAAGAAGTTGATGAGCGCACGCTGCAGCTGAGCACCCTTGCCGATGTAGACGGGGAAGCCGGCACCCGTGATCTTCACGCCCAGGTCGAAGTCGATGAGGTTGTATTTCTTGGCGAGCTCCCAGTGGGGCAGGGGATTGGCAATGCCCAGCTTGGGGTTCACGTCCCAGTTGCCGACGGTATCGCTGTCGGTGCACTCCTTCAGGTTGCTCTTTACTACGTGGTTATCCTCTGCGGCAGCGCCCTCGGGCACTTCGTCGTAGGGAATGTTGGGGATTTGGCAGAGCAGGGTGGTCATCTCGTCCTGAGCCTGGTTCATCTGCTCCTCCAGCTGCTTGTTGGTCTCCTTCATCTGAGCCACCGTCTCCTTGATGGTATTGGCCTCGTCCTTCTTGCCCTCCTTCATGAGTGCGCCAATCTGTGCTGCCATTTTCTTGGCTTCGCTCAGGTTGCTGTCCAGCTGCTGCTGGGCCTCACGACGGCGTTTGTCGATGGCGAGCACATTGTCTATAGCCTCCTTGGCATTGGGGAAATGCTTCTTCTCCAAGCCACGGATGACACGTTCTGTCTCCTCGTTGATGAGCTTCAGTGTTAACATAATTCGTATACGTTTTTTAATGAATATTCAATAGCAGGTGCAAAAGTACAAATAAATAGGCGAACAACAAAAGAATCAGGTGGTTTTTTGACTTTGTGCAACAAAAAAAGCCTCAGAGAATCTCTGAAGCTCTTTAGTAGTCGGTAAGGGAATCGAACCCTTATGCCAAGATTGAGAATCTTGTATCCTAACCGTTAGATGAACCGACCATTAGGACGTTCTCGAAACTCACCCCTGCGGAAGGAGGGGGATTCGAACCCCCGGTACGGGAACCCGTACGGCAGTTTAGCAAACTGCTGGTTTCAGCCACTCACCCATCCTTCCAAGAAGGCGCTTCGTTGACCTTAACCGAGGGGTTATCTCTCAAACGCGGTGCAAAGGTACGGCGAAAAATCGAGACTGCCAAATCTTTTCGCAACTTTTTTCGTAAAAAGTGCTATTTTTCCTCTTTTTCCTGCTTTCCGTTGGTCTTGAAGGCCACTACGCTGGTCAAATTCTCGTCCAGATAATAGGTGTCGCTGTATTCTGTGCCGTCAATAGTATAGGCGATGCGGGCGACAAAGAGCTTCTTGCCGGAAGCTGCGTCGGCATACTTCATGGGCTCGTTTCCACGCTTAGTGCTACGGTAACGCTGGATGGTGTCGGCATCGGTACGCATGCGATTGATGACGGAGTCGTTCAGCACGCGGGTTGAATCGAGCTTCGTGATGCTGATGGAGCTACAGGCCGAGGGTTCTGTGGCATACTGCTCGACGAAATCCTGGATGACCTGCTTAGCCTGATGCTGCTGCCCGCATGAGACGGACAGCAGCACAAGGGTTACACCTATTATAATATATAGGGCTTGACGTTTCATTTCTTGGGGATGTTTTTCAGGATGAGCAGCAGGTGGTCCCATACCATCTGGACGGTGGGGATGAGCAGGCGCTCGTCAGGCGTGTGGACGAAACGCAGGGTGGGGCCGAAGCTGACCATATCGAGGTTGGGGTAGCGCTCCGAGAAGAGACCGCACTCCAGACCGGCGTGGATGCCGCGAACGATGGGCTCTTTGCCGAAGAGCTGCTTGTAGGCATCGACGGTAATCTGCTGCAATTTCGAGTCGGCCTTCATCTTCCAGGCGGGATAGCCGTCGCTGCTGACAGCCTCTGCGCCAGCCAATTCGAAGACGGCCTGGATGGTGGCACACATATTGTCGAGGTTAGACATGACATTAGAACGCTGGCTCGACAGAATCTTGATCTCCGTCTCCTCGGTGTGGACGCTGGCGATGTTTGACGATGTCTCAACCATACCGCCCAGCGCCTCGTCCTGACAGATGGCGTAGATGCCGTTGTCGACGGCCTGCAGAGCCCAGATGAAGTTCTTGGCAACGGCAGGCTCGATAACCTTCTCGGCATCGGCGCTCTCCATGTGCCAAACCATCTGTGTGTCAGTTACATGGAACTCGTCCTCTACCTCTGCGGCGAAGACGTTCCAGTCAGCGCGCACATTCTCCTTCAGGTCGTTGGGGACTGCGATGACAAACTGGCCGTCGCGAGGAATGGCGTTGTGGAGCTTGCCCGAGTGGAACTGTGCCAAACGGACACCTTCGTAACGCTTCATGGTCTGGAACAGGAAACGGCCCAGCACCTTGATGGCATTGGCGCGTTTCTTGTTGATGTCGTCGCCAGAGTGTCCGCCGATAAGGCCCTTCAGCTGTCCGCGCATGAAGAAGGAACCTGCAGGTGCCTCTTCGCGACGGAAGGTGAACTTGGCCTGTGTATTACGGCCACCGGCGCAGCTGACGAAAATCTCTCCCTCGTCCTCAGAGTCAAGGTTGATGAGGTAGTCGCCTGTCATGAAACCGGCTTTCATGCCCTCGGCGCCGCTGAGTCCCGTTTCCTCGTCGCGTGTGAAGACACACTCGATGGGACCGTGTTCGATGTCGTCAGAGTCGAGGATGGCCAGCTCGATGGCGCAGCCGATGCCGTCGTCGGCACCCAGCGTGGTACCCTCGGCTGTCAGCCACTCGCCGTCGATGTAGGTCTTGATGGCGTCTTTGTCGAAGTCGAATTCAACGTCGACAAGCTTGTCGCAAACCATATCCATGTGGCTCTGCAGGATGACCGTCTGGCGGTCTTCGTATCCTTTGGTGGCCGGCTTGCGTATGATGACGTTGCCCGTCTCGTCCACTTTTGTGTCGAGACCGCGGCTCTCGCCCCAGTTCTTTAAGTACTCAATCATTTTCTCCTCGCGCTTTGACGGGCGGGGAATTTCGTTGATCTTCGCAAACTGCTCGAAGACAACGGCAGGTTTCAGTTCGTTCTTGTTCATATTGTTTGTTATGGTTTCTGGACGCAAAGTTAAGCACTTTTTCCGTAAGAAGCAACTTTTTCCGCAAGTTTTTTACATTTCTATCCTTCATCCTTCATCTTTCACCCTTAATCAGATACCCCATGAGTTTTTGAAAATACTCCATGACTTTTGCGAAATACTCCATGAGTATTTTTCAAAACTCGTGCACTATTTGAAAAACGGTCTGGGCGGGGCTTTGAAGGATTGTAAATGGCTGCTAAATTTTTTGAATAGTGTTGCGAAAAAAATGCGTCAACTGCTTGTTTCTCATTTTTTTTGTGTACCTTTGCAGTCGAAAATGACAGAGACCCTGCTCATAAGTGGCCTGCTGCTGGCAGTCGGCATGCTGCTGCTGCTGGTGAAAGTGCTTCTGCGAAAGGACGGTACGTTCTCTTCGCAGCATATTCATGATAGTGAGGCAATGAGGCAGCGGGGTATCCATTGTGTCATGGATCAGGACCGCGAAATGAGGCGCCAGAGCCCGTTTGCCGTCAAGGAGAAATGAAAACTAATTTATTATAATAGAAATGAAAAAGTATATTCTGAGCACCCTCGCCGTCGCCGCCATGATGGCATCGTGCAACAACGCCAGTCCCAAGATGGACGAGCAGCCCGCTGCTGCTGCAGCTACCGAAGGTATCAAGATTGCTTATGTAGAAGTTGATTCGCTGACGACTCAGTACAACTTTGCCAAGGACTATACCGCCAACTTGGAACGTAAGAGCACTAATGCTCGCAATACGGTGACGCAGAAAGGTAACCAGTTGCAAGCTGCCTTTGACAACTTCCAGAAGAAACTGAACAACAACGGCTTTACCAGTCGCGAGCAGGCTGAGAGCCAGCAGGCTGCCATTCAGCGTCAGCAGCGCGATCTGCAGGCTTTGCAGGCTCGTCTGGAGGGTGAGCTGGCCAACGAGACACAGCAGTTCAATGAGGCTCTGCGTGACTCGCTGAATAATTTCCTGGCAGACTACAATAAGGATAAAAAGTTTGATATTATCGTAAACAAGGCTGCCATTTTGTATGCCAATAAGAAGTTCGATATCACTCAGGACGTTATCAACGGTCTGAACAAGCGCTACAAGGCTCCTGCCAAGGATGCCAAGAAGGCTGAGAAGAAAGCTGAGAAGGAGTAAACCGTAAGGAGTAAAGGGAGTAAGTAGTAGATGGAGAACATCAGGAACTTCTGTATCATCGCCCATATCGACCACGGTAAGTCAACGCTCGCCGACCGTCTGTTGGAGTACACGAAGACCATTCAGGTGACTGAAGGTCAGATGCTCGACGACATGGACCTGGAACGCGAACGCGGCATTACCATTAAGAGTCACGCCATTCAGATGGAGTATGAGCGCGACGGCCAGAAGTATGTACTGAATCTCATCGACACCCCGGGACATGTTGACTTCTCGTACGAGGTCAGCCGTTCGATAGCAGCCTGCGAGGGCGCGCTGCTGGTGGTCGATGCCACACAGGGTGTGCAGGCGCAGACCATCTCGAACCTCTACATGGCTATCGACAACAACCTGGAGATTATTCCCGTCATCAACAAGATAGATATGCCGAGCGCTATGCCCGACGAGGTGGAGGACGAAATCATCGACCTCATCGGCTGCGACCGCGAGGATATCATCCGTGCCTCTGGCAAGACAGGCGAGGGCGTCAAGGAAATTCTCGATGCCGTCGTCACACGTATCCCGCATCCCGTGGGCGACGAGACGGCACCGCTGCAGGCCCTTATCTTCGATTCTGTCTTCAACTCGTTCCGTGGCATCATTGCCTACTTCAAAGTGCTGAACGGCGTTATCCGCAAGGGCGACAAAGTGAAGTTCTTCAATACAGGTATGGAGTACGACGCCGACGAGGTGGGCGTGCTGAAGATGGACATGATTCCCCGAAAGGAACTCCGCACGGGCGACGTGGGCTACATCATCAGTGGCATCAAGGAGTCGAAGGAGGTGAAGGTGGGCGACACCATCACCCACGTTGACCGTCCCTGCGAGAAGGCCATTGAGGGCTTCCAGGAAGTGAAGCCGATGGTGTTTGCCGGTGTCTATCCGATTGATCCCACCGATTACGAGAATCTGCGCGCATCGCTGGAGAAACTGCAGCTGAACGACGCCTCGCTGACGTTTATGCCGGAGTCCTCTGTGGCTCTGGGCTTCGGTTTCCGTTGCGGCTTCCTCGGTCTGCTCCACATGGAGATTGTGCAGGAGCGACTGGACCGCGAATTCAATATGGACGTTATCACCACCGTGCCCAACGTCTCCTATATGTGCTACACCAAGCAGAAAGAGGAGAAAGAGGTGCACAACCCCTCGGGACTGCCCGACCAGACGATGATTGACCATATTGAGGAACCCTATATCCGTGCCAGCATCATCACTGCTGCCGACTATATCGGCCCCATCATGACGCTGTGTCTGGACAAGCGCGGTGAACTCATTGACCAGCAGTATGTCAGCGGTAATCGCGTGGAGCTGCACTTCATGTTGCCGTTGGGTGAGATTGTGATTGACTTCTACGACAAGCTGAAGAGTATCTCCAAGGGCTATGCCTCGTTCGACTACTACGTTGACTGCTTCCGCCCGTCGAAGCTCGTGAAGCTTGATATCCTGCTTAACGGCGAGCCCGTCGACGCCCTGTCGACACTGACCCATCAGGACAATGCCGTCAGTTTCGGACGCCGCATGTGCGAGAAATTGAAGGAACTCATCCCGCGCCAGCAGTTCGATATTGCCATTCAGGCTGCCATTGGTGCCAAGATTATAGCCCGCGAGACAATCAAGCAGGTACGTAAGGACGTGACGGCAAAATGCTATGGCGGTGACGTCAGCCGTAAGCGCAAACTGCTTGAGAAACAGAAGCGCGGTAAGAAACGCATGAAACAAATCGGCAATGTGGAGGTGCCACAGAAGGCCTTCCTCGCTGTACTTAAATTAGACTAATATAAGACTAAGAATCCCAGAAAGACGACAATGCCAAATCTCAACTTTTCACCACGCGATGTGGCCCGCGAACTGGCCCGACGATATAGTACTATGACACACGAGGAGCTGGATATCCTCGAGAGCATTCTTGTACCCAAGAGATATGCCAAAGGCGAGAAGATTCTCGCAGAAGGCGAGGTCTGCACAGGTATCTATTGGATACTGAAGGGACTTGTGCGTCAGTACTATTATAAGAATGGTAAGGATCTTACAGAATATATGGCTACCGAGAACACCGTTTGCATGTGTATTGAGAGCCTGTTCAAGGAAGAACCGACCCACCTGCAGATTATGGCTATTGAGCCGACGGTGCTCTACTTTATTCCGAAAGCCGATCTTGAGGCTGTCGCCATGAAGAGCGTCAATATTCAAATCCTGTATCGTAAGATTCTGGAGGAGTCGCTAATCCTTAGCCAGAAACATGCAGATATGCTTCGTTTCGAAAGCGCGCAGGACCGCTATCAGAAACTGGTGAAGCACAATCCCCAGCTGGTGCTCCGCGCACCGCTGGTCTACATCGCCAGTTATCTGCAGATGACACCGGAGACGCTCTCCCGTGTCCGCAACAACGTTATCATCTAATATAATAGTAATAACATATAGGTATTTATGAATTTCACTTTGTTGATTACCGTCTTGCTGACGGCTTTGACACTGGTGGTAGCGGCTTACGTCGTAGCCAAGCTGATAGGACCGCGGTCCTACGCGAAGCTGAAGGGTGAGCCGTATGAGAGTGGTATTCCCACGCGAGGTAGCTCGTGGCTGCCAATGTCGGTGGGCTTCTATCTCTTTGCCATCTTGTTCCTCATGTTCGACGTGGAGACAGTGTTCCTGTACCCGTGGGCTGTGGTGGTGAAGGACTTCGGAGTGATGGCCCTGCTGTCCATCGGGTTCTTCTTAGTAGTATTGGTTTTAGGCCTGGCTTACGCTTGGCGGAAAGGAGACTTGGAATGGAAGTAAGAAAGCCCCACATCAAAAGTATTCCCTACGAGGAGTGGAATGATAATGCCTCGCTGGAGAAGATTGTCGACGAGCTTCATGAGGGTGGCGTTAATGTGATTACGGGTTCGCTGGACCAGCTGATAAACTGGGGCCGTTCGAACTCGCTGTGGTCACTGACTTTTGCTACTTCATGTTGCGGTATCGAGTTTATGGCTTGCGGCTGTGCCCGTTACGACTTCGCACGCTTCGGTTTCGAGGTAACACGTAACTCCCCTCGTCAGGCTGACCTTATCATGTGCGCAGGTACTATTACTCATAAGATGGCACCGGCTCTGAAGCGTCTCTATGATGAGATGGCTGAGCCAAAGTACGTGATTGCCGTCGGTGGTTGTGCCATCAGCGGTGGTCCGTTCAAGTCGAGTTATCACGTCGTGAAGGGCATCGAGGAGATTGTTCCCGTAGATGTTTTCATTCCCGGCTGCCCTCCACGCCCGGAGGCTATCATGTATGGCATGATGCAGCTGCAGCGTAAGGTGAAGATTGAGAAATTCTTCGGCGGTGCCAACCACAAGCAGACGGCTGAGGAGCGTGAACTTGGTGTGTCGAACGAGGAGCTGACGTTCCGTTCAAAGCACGGCGACCATCGCCGTGAGCCCATCGTGGTAACGGATGTTCCTAAGGAGTTTGTTGAAGAAATGAAGTCTGCCCAGGCAGAAGCAAAAGTAGAGGAGGAAAAGGCATGAAGTTAGAGTTCTTATCATTTGATTTTGACAAGTTCGCACAGGAGATGCAGAACTTGAAGGACAAGAAGGGCTTTGACTATCTTGTCACCATCGTGGGCGAGGACTTCGGTAAGGAAGAAGGTCTCGGCTGTATCTATATTCTTGAGAATACAAAGACACACGAGCGTTGCAGTGTGAAGATGATAGCCAAGAGCCAGGTATGTGGCGATGGCATAGCTTCAAACGGCACGGGTGAGACTGATGGTCAGACATTGGCCTATCTGCCTACCGTTTCAAACATCTGGCGTGTGGCTGATTTGCTGGAGCGTGAGGTCTATGACTTCTATGGAATCGTGTTCCTGGGACATAAGGATATGCGCCGTCTGTTCTTGCGTTCAGACTTCAAGGGCTATCCCTTCCGCAAGGATTGGCAGTTCAATGATAAGTATACGCTTGAAGACGATGCCGAGCCTGACTATGGCTTGGAATATTTTATTGATAAGGATGGTAATCTGCAGTCGAAGCAGAACCGCCTCTTCGGTCCTGATGACTATGTCATCAATATCGGTCCTCAGCACCCGGCTACTCACGGTGTGCTCCGCTTGCAGACCGTGCTCGACGGTGAGACTGTGAAGCACATTTATCCGCACCTCGGCTATATCCATCGTGCTATCGAGAAGATGTGGGAAGGTATGACCTATCCTCAAACTCTTGCTTTGACCGATCGTCTTAACTATCTGGGTGCCATGCAGCATCGCCATGCTCTCGTAGGTGTAATCGAAGAGGCTATGGAGGTTGAGTTGACCGACCGCATCAAGTATATCCGTACCATCATGGATGAGCTTCAGCGTCTCGACTCGCATCTGCTTTACACCTCGTGTGTGGCTCAGGACCTCGGTGCTCTCACAGGTATGCTCTACGGTATGCGTGACCGTGAGCACGTGCTGAACGTGATGGAGGAAACCACCGGAGGCCGCCTGATTCAGAATTACTACCGTATCGGTGGCTTGCAGGACGATATTGATCCGAACTTCGTAAAGAACTGTAAGGATCTTGTGAAGTATCTGCGTCCTACGATTCAGGAGTATATGGATATCTTCGGTGATAACATCATTACGCACAACCGTTTGGAGAACTGCGGTCCGATGAGTCTCGAGGATTGTATCAACTACGCTGTTACCGGTCCTGCCGGTCGTGCTTCTGGTTGGAAGAACGATGTTCGTAAGAACCACCCGTATGATATGTACGACAAGGTGGTGTGGGAGCAGTGCACGCTTAATGGCTGTGACTCTATGGACCGTTACCTTGTTCACATCAACGAGATGTACCAAAGCTTGAATATCATCGAACAGCTCATCGACAATATTCCGGAAGGCGACTTCTATGTGAAGCAGAAGCCTATCATCAAGGTTCCCGAAGGACAGTGGTACTATTCTGTCGAGGGGGTGGCCGGTGAGTTCGGTGTTTATCTTGACTCTCGTGGCGACAAGAGCCCCTATCGCATGAAAATGCGTCCGATGGGTCTCTCGCTGGTAGGTGCTTTCGACCCGATGCTGCGTGGTCAGAAGATTGCCGACCTCATTGCTACGTGTGCAGCTATTGATGTGGTTATTCCCGACATCGACCGTTAGTCGAAATTAAAAGTTTAGAATTAAGAATTAAGATAATATGTTCGACTTTTCTATAGTTACGCAATGGTTCGACCAGTTCCTCAGAGTCACTGTAGGGTGCCCTGACTGGTTCGCAATATTGATTGAGTGCATCTTGGTCGGCGCAGCTATCCTTGTAGGTTATGCGCTGATTGCGATTGTACTGATTTTTATGGAGCGTAAGGTTTGTGCCTACTTCCAGTGCCGTCTGGGCCCGATGCGAGTAGGCTATTGGGGCTTGCTCCAGGTGTTTGCTGACGTTCTGAAGATGCTCATCAAGGAGATCTTTATAGTTGACAAGGCCGACAAACTGCTCTATCTCGTGGCTCCGCTGCTGGTGATTATCGGTTCTGTTGGTGCCTTCTCGTTCCTGCCTTGGAACAATGGTGCTACAGTGCTCGACTTTAACGTAGGTGTATTCCTGCTCACCGCTATCTCTTCAATTGGTGTGGTAGGTATTTTCCTTGCCGGTTGGGGTTCTAACAATAAATACTCTGTGGTTTCTGCCATGCGTGGTGCTGTGCAGATGATTTCGTACGAGATGTCGCTCTGCCTCTGTCTGATTACAGCTGTTATTTTGACGGGTACGATGCAGATGTCAGGTATTGTTGAAGCGCAGACAGGTCCTTGGAAGTGGTTGATCTTCCAGGGTCATATCCCTGCCATCATTGCATTCTTCGTGTTCCTCATCGCTGGTAATGCTGAGGCCAACCGTGGTCCGTTCGATATGGCAGAGGCCGAGAGTGAGCTGACTGCCGGTCACCATACAGAGTATTCTGGTATGGGCTTTGGCTTCTTCTATCTTGCTGAGTTCCTGAACCTCTTCATCATCGCAGGTATCGCCGCTACGGTGTTCCTCGGTGGATGGGCTCCTGTGAATGTCGGTATCGACGCTTTCGATGAAGTAATGAACTACATCCCAGGTATCGTCTGGTTCATGGGTAAGGCTTTCTTCCTGGTTTGGATTCTGATGTGGATTAAGTGGACATTCCCCCGTCTGCGTATTGACCAGATTCTGAAACTGGAGTGGAAGTACCTGATGCCGCTGGCTCTCATCAACCTCGTGATTATGACTGTTGTTGTGGCCCTTGGCCTATATATTAAATAAGGTGTACTAGTCAGACTAGTAAAACTAGAAATACTAGAATATGGAAGATAACAAAACATATTTCAGAGAAATCGGGCACGGGCTCAAGACGCTGGCCGTTGGCATGAAGACCTCCTGGAAGGAATATTTCAAGGACTTCTTCACCAACAAGTCGACGGAGCAGTACCCCGAGAACCGCAAGACCACACTCCACGTGGCTAAGCGCCACCGCGGACGCCTCGTCTTCAAGCGCGACGAGAACGGCGCCTATAAGTGTACGGCTTGCACACTGTGCGAAAAGGCTTGTCCCAACGGTACCATCAAGATTACGGCCCACGTGGCCGAAGACCCGGAGACGGGAAAGAAGAAAAAGGTGCTCGACGACTATCAGTACGACCTGGGCGACTGCATGTTCTGCCAGCTCTGTACTAACGCCTGCAATTTCGACGCTATTGAGTTCACCAACGACTTCGAGAACGCTACGTTCAACCGTGGCGGTCTGGTGCTCCACCTTGACAAGGAGCAGTATGACGGCGGCTCGCTGCCCAACCTGCTTGACGGTGGTGCCGAGTGGCAAGTCGGTAAGTTTAACACTAAAACGAAGTAAAGACTATGGGTAATACAGTAATGTTTGCTATCCTTGCTGTCCTCATCCTCGGTTCTGCCGTGATGTGTGTGACGACAACAAGGATTATGCGTGCCGCAACGTTCATGTTGTTCGTGCTCTTTGGTGTTGCAGGTCTTTACTTCCTGCTCGACTACACCTATCTGGGTGCCGCCCAGATTTCCGTCTATGCCGGCGGTGTGACGATGATCTATGTCTTCACCATCCAGCTGGTGTCGAAACAGACCCTGCAGGGCCTCGTGGAACGCCTCAAGGGCAGCCGCGTCGTCTTCGGCGCCCTCATGGCCGTCATCGGTCTGGCCACGGTGCTGTTTGTGTTCATGAAGAATGATTTCATCAACCGCGCCGCCGAGGTGGCCGACGCCGAGCTGCCCGTCCAGGCAGTAGGTCAGGCTCTCGTGGGTGCAGAGAAGTACCAGTATGTGCTCCCCTTCGAGTTCATCTCCATCTTCCTGCTGGCCTGCATCATCGGCGCTTTGGTTGTTTCACGTAAAGTAGAGGAGAAGTAAGCTATGGTACCAGTACAGTATTATTTCGTGCTCTCAGCACTCCTGTTCTTCATCGGCGTCTACGGCTTCGTCAGCCGTCGTAACCTGATTGCCATGCTCATCTCTATCGAGCTGGTGCTCAATGCCGTTGACATCAACTTTGCTGCTTTCAATCGTCTGCTTTTCCCCGATGGCATGGAGGGTATGTTCATGACGCTCTTCTCTATTGGCGTGTCTGCAGCCGAGTCGGCAGTGGCTATCGCGATTATCATCAATGTCTACCGTAACTTCAAGAGCGACAGCGTAGACAGTATTACGAATATGAAAAGATAAGTAAGCGCTATGGGATTCGAATTTACAGTTTTCATTCTACTGCTGCCGCTGCTGTCCTTCGTTGTGTTAGGACTCGCCGGCATGAAGATGTCCCATAAGACCGCCGGTCTTATCGGTACATGTTCGCTGGGACTGGTGACGATTCTGTCGTACACTGCGGCCTTCCAGTATTTCACGGCCGACCGCGTGAACGGCGTCTTCCAGACCATCGTCCCCTATAACATGACGTGGCTGCCGCTTGGCAACCTCCACTTCGACATGGGTATCCTGCTCGACCCCATCTCGGTGATGATGCTCATCGTCATCTCCACGGTGTCGTTCATGGTACACATCTACTCCTTTGGCTACATGCACGGTGAGAAGGGCTTCCAGCGCTACTACGCTTTCCTGAGCCTCTTCACCATGTCGATGCTGGGTCTGGTGCTCGCCACCAACATCTTCCAGATGTACATGTTCTGGGAGTTGGTGGGCGTCTCGTCTTACCTGCTCATCGGCTTCTACTATCCTTTGAAGCCCGCCATCGCAGCTTCTAAGAAGGCCTTCATCGTGACCCGCTTTGCCGATATGTTCTTCCTCATCGGTATCCTGACCTTCGGCTACTTCACCGATTCGTTCAGCTTCTCGTTTGCCGGCGACATCGTGATGGGGCAGGGGACAACGCCGTTCATCGAGGGTAACATGGCAAAGGCTGTGGCCGCTGGCGCCTTCATCATCCCCACGGCTCTGACGCTGATGTTCATCGGTGGTGCCGGTAAGTCGGCCATGTTCCCGTTGCACATCTGGCTGCCCGATGCCATGGAGGGCCCGACGCCTGTGTCTGCACTCATCCACGCTGCCACGATGGTGGTCGCTGGTGTGTTCCAGATTGCGCGTATGTTCCCCCTCTGGATTCAGTATGCATCTGAGGCTATGAGCATCGTTGTTTGGGTGGGTGTCTTCACCGCTTTCTATGCTGCTGCTGTGGCCTGCGCACAAAGCGACATCAAGCGTGTTCTCGCTTTCTCGACCATCTCGCAGATTGCCTTCATGATGGTGGCTCTCGGCGTTTCTCTGCCTGGTCACGAGGCTATTCTCGACAACCACGCACAGTTGGGTTACATGGCAGGCATGTTCCACTTGTTTACCCATGCAATGTTCAAGGCTTGTCTGTTCCTTGGTGCTGGCTGTATCATTCACGCTGTCCACAGCAACGAGATGGCTCTGATGGGTGGACTGCGCAAGTATATGCCTATCACCAATGCCACGTTCCTTATCAGCTGTCTGGCTATCGCAGGTATTCCTTTCTTCTCGGGCTTCAGTTCGAAGGATGAGATAATTACTGCCTGCTTCGCTTACAGTCCTGTGGTGGGATGGGTTATGACTGGCATCGCCGCCATGACCGCCTTCTACATGTTCCGTCTGTACTACGGCATCTTCTGGGGTACTGAGAATGTGGAGGCTCATGAGCACCACACGCCGCACGAGGCCCCGCTGACGATGACCATTCCTCTGATTGTACTCAGCGTCATTACTCTCGGCGTGGGTATCTACTCTACGCTGGCAGGCTTCCTTGGATGGGGCGGTTCGTTTGGCTCGTTCGTATCGGCTGCCGGTACTGACTATACCATTCACTTCGACACGCAGATTGCAGCTACTTCGACGATTATTGCTATCCTGAGCATCTGTCTCGCCACCTATATATATAAAGGTGAGAGTCAGCCTATCGCCGACCGCCTGTATAAGACATTCCCGCGTCTGCATCGTGCTGCCTATAAGCGTTTTTATCAGGACGAAATCTGGCAGTTCGTCACTCATAAGATTATCTTCCGCTGTGTCTCTACTCCTATCGCCTGGTTCGATCGTCACGTCGTTGACGGTACGTTCAATTTCATGGCATGGGGTGCCAATGAGGCTGGTGAGAGTCTGCGTCCTTGGCAGAGTGGCGATGTTCGCCAGTATGCAGTGTGGTTCCTCACAGGCTCTGTTGCCCTAACATTAATCCTTTTATGCATCTAAAGATATGAATATATTAAGTCTATTCGTAGTTATTCCCGCCCTGATGCTTCTGGGATTGTGGATTGCCCGTAACCTGAATCAGGTGCGTGGCGTGATGGTGGCTGGCGCCTCTTGTCTGCTGGCCCTGTCCGTATGGCTGACATACTATTTTGTGACGGAGCGTGCTGCCGGTAATACTGCCGACATGCTGCTCGTTGCTTCTACACCGTGGTTCAAGCCGCTGAACATTGCCTACGCTGTAGGTGTCGACGGCATCTCGGTGGTTATGCTGTTGCTGTCGAGTATCATCGTCTTCACGGGTACCTTCGCTTCGTGGCAGCTCAAGCCGCTGACCAAGGAGTATTTCCTGTGGTTTACGCTACTGTCGACGGGTGTTTATGGCTTCTTCATCTCAACAGACCTCTTCACGATGTTCATGTTCTATGAGGTAGCCCTGATTCCTATGTACCTGTTGATTGGTGTCTGGGGTTCTGGTCGTAAGGAGTATTCTGCCATGAAGCTGACGCTCATGCTGATGGGTGGTTCTGCTCTGCTGATTATCGGTATCTTGGGCATCTACTTCTTCAGTGGCGCTACGACGATGAACGTCAACGAGATTGCTGCTATGCATAACATCCCCGTTGATATCCAGAAGGTGTTCTTCCCCTTCATCTTCATCGGTTTCGGTGTACTGGGAGCCCTGTTCCCCTTCCACACATGGTCGCCCGACGGTCATGCTTCTGCCCCTACTGCAGTGTCGATGCTGCACGCTGGTGTGCTGATGAAGCTCGGTGGCTACGGCTGCTTCCGCGTGGCAATGTTCCTGTTGCCTGAGGCTGCCCAGGAACTCTCGTGGATATTCCTCATTCTGACGACTATCTCTGTCGTTTATGGTGCTCTGAGTGCTTGCGTACAGACCGACTTGAAGTACATCAACGCCTATTCGTCAGTGTCACACTGCGGTCTGGTGCTCTTCGCGTTGCTGATGATGAGCCAGACGGCTGTCACCGGTGCTATCCTGCAGATGCTGTCTCACGGTCTGATGACAGCCCTGTTCTTTGCCCTTATCGGAATGATCTATGGTCGTACCCATACCCGTGACATCCGCGAGTTGGCTGGTCTGATGAAGATCATGCCCTTCCTCGCTGTGGGTTATGTCATTGCCGGTCTTGCCAACCTCGGCCTTCCTGGCTTCTCGGGATTCATTGCCGAGATGACCATCTTCGTAGGTGCTTTCGGTGCTGAGCCTCTCAGCGGCGATCCCAACACCTCATTCCGCATGGTGGCTACCATCATCGCTTGTACGAGTATCGTTGTCACTGCAGTCTACATTCTGCGTGTCGTCGGCAAGATTCTCTATGGCGAGGTCGAGAACAAGCACTATCTGGAGCTGACCGACGCTACATGGGATGAGCGCGTCGCCGTTATCTGCCTCATCTTCTGTGTGGCTGGTCTCGGCTGTCTGCCGTTCTTCTTCAGCGATATGATTTCGCCGAGTGCCGGCAGCATCCTGCAATCAATTGGTGTCATGTAAAGAAAGGAGGATAAAGATATGAATTACGGACAATTCCTGAATATGATTCCCGAGTTTTATCTCGTCATCATTTTGTTGGCTGTTTTCGCAGTTGACTTCATTGCCCATAAGAGCGAGAAGAAGCATGATGTCCTCTATGCTGTGACTGTGGCTCTGTTGGCTGTGCTGCCTGTGCGCATTGCTTTCTTGTCAGAACCCACAGAGGCCTTTGGCGGTCTCTATGTCGCTTCAGCTATGGCAAATGTCATGAAGGTCATCCTGACTGTTGGTACGCTTATCGTGGTTATTATGGCTCAGCCCTGGCTCAAGACTGTCAAGAAGTATGAGGGTGAGTTCTATATGCTGGTTATTTCCACGTTGCTTGGTATGTATATCATGATTAGCAGCGGCAACTTCCTGATGTTCTTCCTCGGACTTGAGACCGCCTCTGTGCCTATGGCCTGTCTGGTGGCTTTCGACAAGATGAAGAAGCAGAGTGCTGAGGCTGCTGCCAAGTACATCCTCACTGCCACGTTCTCGAGCGGCGTTATGCTCTACGGCATCTCGTTCCTCTATGGCATCACCGGTACGCTCTATTTCGATGATATGGCTACGGCTATTTCAGACTGTGGTTCATGGACTGCCGACTGGGCAATGCTCATCGCTGGTCTGGTGTTCTTCTTCAGCGGTCTGGGCTTCAAGCTCTCGCTGGTACCCTTCCACTTCTGGACGGCTGACACCTACCAGGGCGCTCCCACGCCTGTCACCGGTTATCTGAGCGTTATCTCCAAGGGCGCTGCTGCCTTGGCTCTGTGCATCATCCTAACCAAGGTCTTCGGTTCGATGTTTGAGTATTGGCAGGTACTGCTGGGTACGGTCATCGTTCTCACCATCACCATTGGTAACCTCTTCGCTATCCGTCAGTCGGAGCTGAAGCGCTTCATGGCCTTCTCTTCTATATCGCAGGCCGGTTACATCATGCTGGCTGTAATGGGTGACCCGACGATGGGTGCCACGGCGCTGACCTACTACGTGCTGGTCTATGTGGCTGCCAATATGGCTGTCTTCACCGTCATCAACGCGGTGGAGCAGAATGGTGGCAACAGCCAGATGTCGTGCTACAACGGTTTCTATCAGACCAACCCCAAGCTGTCGTTCATCATGACACTGGCACTGTTCTCTTTGGCAGGTATCCCTCCTTTCGCAGGCATGTTCTCGAAATTCTTCGTCTTCATGGCCGCTGCTGCCGAGGGTTCATTTTGGGTATATTTCGTGGTGTTCATTGCATTGATAAATACGGTCGTATCACTCTACTACTACCTGCTCATTGTTAAGGCCATGTACATCACTAAGACTGATGCTCCTCGCCCCGCGTTCAAGAGCGACTGCTGGACTCGTACGGCGTTGGCTCTCTGCACGGCAGGTGTCGTAGCCTTCGGCATTGTGTCGTATGTCTATGGATGGATTTCTGCAGCTGCTGTCTGATACGATGATTAACAACTGATTGTCTTGAAGAAAATAATCAGTATATTCATTTCCCTTGCCATGATGTCGCCTGTTTTTGCTCAGGAACAGTTCGACAGCGTGGCAAGGGATTCTGTTAAGCCGCGAGCCTGGCTGGCTGCCATTGAAAATATTGGAGTCACGGGTTTTATTGTCGGCTATAATAACTCCGTGCTCAGTTCTTCGCCTTTCTCGAAGGTTACTTTCGAATCGATGAAACGTAATATAAAGGAGTTCAAGTGGTGGTGGGATGAGGATTACATGTACACTAACACGATAGAACACCCCTATCATGGTGCCATTTATTACCTTACAGCCCGTGAGAATGGCTTGGGTATGGGCACGTCAGCACTCTTTTCTGTTGGTGGTAGTCTTGTTTGGGAAATGTTCGGAGAGTCAGAGAAACCGGCGTATAATGACATGATAACCACTCCTATTGGTGGTGTCACCATTGGCGAACCCCTGCATCGCATTAGTAGTACTATCATTGACAACAGTGCTTGCGGACTTGAACGAGTAGGACGTGAGTTGCTGGCCACCATCGTCAACCCGATGTGTGGGCTGAACCGTCTGCTGCGTGGCGACAGCTGGCGTGTACATGGCGGACGTCCAATACGACATATGATGACATCTACGCTATCTGCCGGTTTCCGTTATCTGACTGTTCTCGAACAGCCAAATGTGTCGTCTGCTTATCTGCATTGGAATATCACTTATGGCGATGTTATGGGGGGTGATGGCAATGGACTCTTCGATTACTTTGACCTTAGTTTTACTGCTGCTATAGGCAGTCACCAGACGATGCTGAATCATACTCGCGTTACCAGTCAACTGTGGAGTGATGAGACCACAAGACATGGATTTCTGGAACGTACGTGGGGACTCTACAATCATTTCTATCATCTCTATGCAGAGCCAGACTATGCCACAGACGATTACCGGAAGTTCCGCAATTGTTTGGGGTATTCTGAGGTTGGTGCCATAGGTCCGGGCTTTGCCTACCGTGTGCAGACGCCACGTCTGCGCTGGGAGCAACAACTCTATGTGTCTGGCGTGTTGCTTGGTGCTACGCCGATGAAACTCGTCAACCGCCAACATTCAAAGGTTGGCTATTCATGGGGTAGTGGCTATGGTGCCAAGACCTATTCCCAACTCAAGGTTGGACATTGGTTGCATATAAGACTTGATGCCGACTATTCTCATCTCTTTACGTGGAAGGGATATGGCTGTCAAAATTCGGTGAATCTGAATCTGGTGGATGCTTCTGATATTCAGGGTGAAACTGGAAACACGTTGACGTTTATTGCGGCTCCGTTAATGGTGATTTGGCCGTGTCACCGTGTTGGCTTAGAGCTGCGCGGTCGGTATGTGTGGCATAAGTTCAACTATCTTTATCATAGACATACTACACAGAGCTACACAGAGTTCATGTTGGGAGCTGTAGTGGAAATGTGATAAATAAATCATTGTTTTGTTTTGTTTTTATCAAAGATATTTGTATCTTTGTACCCGATAATAAGAAATAAAAGATATACCTTGATATGCCTAATCCCTTTAGAAAGTTGCTAAACTGGTACTTCAGCCGTAATGCATTGCCTTATTGGGTGATGTTCTTGTTCGACTGTTTTATTATTTTTTTTGCAGGCTTTTTGTCTTTCTGGATTGAGAACAGGGGCTATGAAACTCTGATGCACTCATTTCGCCTTTCCAATATTTTGGTTCTCTATGTGGCTTTGAGCTGGGTAGGCATGCGCCTGTTCCATACGTATTCTGGTATTATGCGTTACTCGTCTTTTGTAGACTTGGCACGCGTGTTCTATGCCAACTTTGTGTCACTGGTGTTGGCTCTTGTATCACATTATACGCTTGAAAACTATCTGCCAGATGAGTACTTTGAGGACATGAACCTCTGGTGTGTTGTGAGGATTTATGTGGTAGCTACGTTGCTGATGTGGGCTGCTCGTATTTTGGTTAAGACTCTTTACGATACAATAACATTCAATAAGCATGCTTTGCGCGTTCTTATTTATGGTAATATGAGTGGCGCGGTATCATTAGCAAAGGGTATTCGAACAGAGGTACCTCAGCGATTCCTTCTTTGTGGATTCATCACTGATGATCCTCATGATGAGCATGATCAGTTGTTAGGCGAGCATATCTATGATACGAATGACAACTTGATGAGAATTATGGAGAAATTACGTATTGAGGCTGTTTTAATTCCGCCGATGTGCAACTATGAGTTCCGTCATAATCAGGCCTTGCAGGATTTACTGATAAATGCTGGTATCAGAATTTTCATGATGCCCTCTCCGGAACTTGCCTTTATGGATGCTGACAATAATAGCAAACAGAAGCATTTTGAGTCAACTGACTTGCGCGAGGTCAGCGTAGAAGACTTGTTGCCACGCGACGAGATAAAGGTTGATATGCACACAATCGGATGCGAATTGACAGACAAACGTATCTTGATTACTGGTGCGGCGGGTAGCATTGGTTCTGAAATGGTACGTCAGATCGCCGTCTATAAACCGGGTGCTTTGATGCTTATTGATCAGGCGGAGACACCCGAGCACGATGTTCGTCTGATGATGATGAGGGATTTTCCTGACATCCAGTGTGAGACCGTGGTCACTAGTATCTGTAATGCGGAACGTATGGAAAACATCTTCAAGATTTTCCGTCCTGCCGTTGTCCTGCATGCAGCTGCCTATAAGCATGTGCCTATGATGGAGGATAATCCTTCTGAGGCTGTGCAGAACAATATTCTTGGTACGAAGATTCTTGCTGACCTTAGTGTTAAGTATGGCGTTAATAAATTTGTTATGGTGTCTACCGACAAAGCCGTCAATCCCACGAATGTCATGGGATGTTCCAAACGTATCTGTGAAATCTACGTACAGTCGCTCAATCAAAAACTTGAGAACGAAGGAGGTGGAAAGACGCAGTTTGTAACCACCCGTTTTGGCAATGTCTTGGGCAGTAATGGCTCTGTCATCCCTCTGTTTAGGGAACAAATCCGAAAAGGTGGTCCTGTTACGGTGACACATCCTGAGATTATCCGCTATTTTATGCTAATTCCTGAGGCATGTAAACTTGTGCTTGAGGCAGGTGCCAAGGGCCATGGTGGCGAGATTTTCGTTTTTGATATGGGAAAACCCGTACGCATTGCAGCATTGGCACAACGCATGATTCGTCTAAGTGGTGCTAAGAATATGAAGATTGAGTACACTGGCCTACGTGAGGGAGAGAAACTCTATGAGGAAGTTTTAAACGATGCCGAAAATACTAAACCCTCATTCCACGAAAAGATACGTATAGCCGAGGTACGTGAGTATAACTACGATGATGTCAATCGCCAGATTCTGGAGCTTATCAATATTTCAAAATTGTTTGATAATATGGCGACAGTGAAGAAAATGAAAGAAATCGTACCTGAGTATAAGTCAAATAACTCCGTTTACGAAAAATTGGACAAGTAATGGACTATCGGTATCATATATTCTCTCCCTATCGTGTTTGTCCTTTGGGCGCACATGTTGACCACCAACATGGAATAGTGACCGGTTTTGCTATTGACAAGGGTGTTGACTTGTGGTTTAATGTGAGAAATGATGATGAGGTGAATCTTAAGTCGCTTTCGTTTGAAGGGGATGTGTCATTCCGCTTGAATGTGCCGACACAAGTGCGCGTACATCATTGGGGGGACTATGCTCGTGGAGCTAAGTTCGCACTACGCAAGCGTTTTGAATTAACACGCGGTATTGATGGCGTTATCCAAGGCTCGTTGCCTGTTGGCGGTTTGTCATCTAGTGCTGCAGTGCTTATTGCCTATGTTATGGCTTTTGCCAAGGCTAATGATATCACGTTGCAGCCTTTTGAGGTTGTCAAGATCGCATCAGAGGCTGAGCGCGAGTACATTGGATTGAACAATGGCCTACTTGATCAAGCCTGTATAGCCTTGGGCAAGAAGGATGGCCTCTTGTTCCTCGACTGTGATAGCAATGAATGGCGTGTCATCAAACGTAATCCAAAGATGCCTGATTTCGTTATTGGGATTTTCTTCTCTGGTCTGACGCGCTCGTTGGTAAACAGTGACTACAATCTGCGTGTCTATGAATGTAAGACGGCAGCATGGAATATGTTGGCTTATATGGACCAGCCACTTAAGACGTTCGACAAGACTTTTCTGCGTGATATTCCCAAGACGACCTTTGACAAGACGAAAATAGCTATGCCAACTCGCTTCGCCCGTCGTGCAGAGCATTTCTATTCGGAGTATCGCCGTGTACGTCAGGGAGTGACGGCGTGGGAGACTGGTAACCTGAGACTGTTCGGAAAATTGAGTTTCGATTCTTGTGAGTCGAGCATTCATAATTACGAGTGTGGTTCGCCAGAGCTCATAGCTATTTACGACATTATGCGTACATTGCCTGGTGTCTATGGTGGTCGTTTTAGTGGTGCAGGTTTCAAGGGAGCCTGTATTGCTTTGGTTGACCCCGTTCATAAGGATGAAATAGAGAAAACATTGACAGAGCGCTATCTCGCTCAGTTCCCAGAGTATGAACAAACATTCCAGGTCTTTTGGGTAAGACCAGACGATGGCGCACGATACGTTTAGTATACAGATTATCATTCATAGTTATGAAGAATATCGTTATTGCAGCAGGGTATGCAACAAGACTTGGTGAACTGACAAGGAACTTCCCGAAGCCGCTGTTGAAGATAGGTCATTCTACTATTCTCGGTAGGATGCTTGATGACATAGACCAAATCCCTGAGATAGATGAACATATAATCATTACGAACCACAAGTTTGCTCCAATCTTTGATGGGTGGGTTAGGGAACAGCACTACACTAAGCCCATCACGATTGTCGACGATGGTACAGAGACCAATGATACGCGTCTGGGCGCTGTTTGTGACTTGCTCTATGCAATAGAAAAACTGGGCATCAATGATAGTATGCTCGTTGTGGCTGCCGATAACTTGTTGTTCTTTAGCTTCAAGGAATTTGTCGATTTCGCAAGGGTGAAGGGAACGTCATGCATCATGTGTCATGAACAGCCTTGTATAGAAAAACTACAACGTACAGGCGTTGTTGAACTTGATGCAGACTATCGTGTGATTGGTATGGAGGAGAAACCACAAGTGCCAAAGAGTCACTGGGCTGTTCCACCGTTTTATATCTACCAGAAAAAAGATCTTGAGCTGGTTCGTCACTCTGTGGAAAATGGTTGTGGCAAGGATGCACCTGGTAATCTGGCTCATTATATGGTGGAGCATACTGTAATGCATGCTTGGCCGATGTCGGCCGACCGTTTTGATATTGGCTCATTAGACACCTATTATGAGGCAATTGAACGTTATGGAAAAGAGTAGGTAGTGACGCAAAATAGAGACAGGGTTATGAAGAGAATCTGTATTGTGGCCGGTGCCCGTCCCAACTTCGTAAAAGTTGCACCCTTGCTTCGGGCTTTTTCTAATTCTAAGGGGGCAGAATGTCAGCTTGTCTATGCTGGTCGTGAGGATGATCCTACGTTGGAACCATCGCTTTTTGATGATTTGCAAATGCCGAGTCCAGATGCCTATCTGGGTGTTGACAGTCAGAGCCTTAATGAGATTACTTCACAAGTCATGGGACGATTGGATGATTATTTAGAACGGCATCCTATGGATTTTGTCATTGTTGTTGATGACCTTGCTTCAACGATGGCTGCCGCTATCACGGCCAAGAAACGTGGTATCCGTGTGGCCCATCTTGTCGCTGGTACTCGTTCATTTGACATTTCTATGCCGAAGGAAATTAACCGTCTCGTTATCGATGCTTTGAGCGATTACCTCTTTACTGCTGGCGTCAAGAGCAATAGTGTGGCCACACGTGAACAACAGTCGGAATCGGCACAGACCTATATGGTGGGTAACATCTTGATGGATACCCTGCGTTACAATCTGCATAGATTCCGTAAACCATCACAGTTTCATCTTCTTCCATCCTCATATATCGTTCTGACGTTGAACCGACACGTGCTGCTTGGTGACGAGCTGCAGCTCAAACTGATGTTGCAGACGTTAATAGAGAAGACCGGCGATGTTCCTATTGTGTCACCATTGCGAGGACTTGCTCTTGGGATAGTTGTGCGTTTACTTACAGAACTCAACGTCTCTTCATCGAAGTTCCATGTGTTGGAATCGTTGCCGTATCTGGAGTTTGGCTGGCTCACAGCCAATGCACGTGGTATTGTCACCGACTCCGGTAATGTGGCAGAGGAGGCTACGTTCAACGCAGTGCCATGCATTACGTTAAATGATTATGTTGAACATCAGGAGACTGTTACTATTGGCACAAATGTATTGGTAGGAAATGACATTCCCAAATTTTTAGACGCGCTCAACCTGATGGTGTCTGGACAATGGAAAAAAGCAGCGCTTCCTGACCGTTGGGACGGCAGAAGCGCAGAAAGAATCTGTCAGATACTGCTTTCTCAGTAACAGATAGAATAGATATGGGAATTAGTAGTTTTCTGCTTTAATTTGGAAATAGCTTTGCGGATGGTTGCAAATGGGACACTCCTCGGGAGCTTTCTTGCCTACGACAATGTGACCACAGTTGGCGCACTGCCAAATGACATCGCCGTCTTTTGAGAATACACGTTCCTTCTTGACGTTATCAAGCAATTTACGGTAGCGCTCCTCGTGAGCTTTCTCAATAGCTGCTACGCCCTCGAATTTCTCGGCAATTTCGATGAACCCTTCCTCGCGAGCTTCTTTGGCCATACGGGCATACATGTCTGTCCATTCAAAGTTCTCACCACTGGCAGCAGCCTCTAAGTTCTCTTCTGTCGATTTGATGGCACCGCCTTCCAACAGCTTGAACCACATCTTGGCGTGCTCCTTCTCGTTAGCGGCAGTCTCCTCGAAGATGGCGGCTATCTGTACGAAACCATCCTTTTTGGCCTTCGAAGCCCAGTAGGTGTACTTGTTACGTGCCATGGACTCGCCTGCAAATGCCTCCTGCAGGTTCTTCTCAGTCTTTGTTCCTTTTAGTTCTTTCATGTTAGTAGGGTTTTGTTAATATGTTATGTAACAAGAACTGTAGGTTCTATAAATATATTTGCTACAGTTTCTTATATAGTGATTTCTCCTCGTATGCTCTGTTGCATGTAGTGGCGCACGGTTTCTGGGTCATTTGGATAGTGTGACTGCAGAAACATGAGTTTCGTGACGGCAGCCTCTACCGTAGAGTCGTGGCCACTGATGACGCCAGCCTCTTGCAGATGGTAGCCGCAGCCATAGCGCCCCATCTCTACAGTCCCCTGCATGCATTGGCTGATGTTTACAATAACTTTTCCTCCTCGCGTACCCTCCTTCAGCGCATTTAGCAACCAAGGATTTTGTGGGGCATTGCCGCTGCCAAAAGTACGCATGACAATTGACTTGAGATTGGGCGTATGTATAATGTGGCGTATCAAGTCTTCTCGTATACCTGGAAAAAGGGAGAAGATAATGACATTGTTGTCTAAACGAAAGTGTGGTGTCATCGGCTTGCCCCAATCTGGCTTCAGTATGCGGTTATGATGATAGCTGATATTCACACCTGCTACAGCCAGTTCTGGATAGTTGTATGATTCGAAGGCGTTGAACTCTTCTGCACTTTGTTTTGTCGTGCGGTTGCCACGTAATAATCGTGCGTTGAAGTAGATGCATACTTCTGGCACAAGAGCGTGCCCATCTATGTCTTTGGCAGATGCAATCTCTATCGACGTGATAAGGTTTTCTTTGCCGTCAGTGCGTAACAGGCCAATGGGCAGTTGACTGCCAGTTATGATGACGGGTTTCGTCAAGTTTTCCAGCATGTAGCTCAGTGCAGATGCTGTGTACGCCATGGTGTCGGTACCATGAAGCACCACAAAACCATCGTATAAGTCGTAATGGTCAGCAATGCAGTGGCTCAAATCTGTCCATCTGGCCGGTGACATGTCGCTGGAATCAATGGGTGGCTGGAATTGATAGGTGTCTATCATTGTGTCAAACTGCCTTAACTCCGGCACGTTGTTCAACAGATGCTCGAAGTCGAATGGTTCCAAGGCTCCCGTAGCAGGGTTCCTGTTCATACCGATGGTGCCACCAGTATAGATGAGAAGTACTTTCGTGTTGTACGTCATCGTTTGCGTTAATTTTTCGGCAAAGATAAGGAAAGTTTCGGAGAAAAGTGCTATCTTTGCACAAAAATAACACTTAAAAACTTATAAACACAAGAAAACCCATGAAACAATTCAACGACAAGAACTTCGTCTTAGAGACAGAGATTGCCCAGAACTTGTATCACAACTATGCGGCTAAGATGCCGATTATTGACTATCATTGCCATCTAAATCCTGAGATGGTGGCCAATGACCACCGTTTCAAGAGCATCACAGAACTGTGGTTGGGTGGTGACCATTACAAGTGGCGTGCTATGCGTACCAACGGCATTGACGAGAAATACTGTACCGGTAAGGATACTTCAGATTGGGAGAAATTTGAAAAGTGGGCTGAAACAGTTCCCTATACACTGCGTAACCCTCTGTACCACTGGACACATCTGGAATTGAAAACAGCTTTCGGTATAGACAAACTGCTGAGCCCCAAGACTGCACGTGAGATTTTCGATGAGTGTAATGAGAAACTGAAGCAACCAGAGTTCTCTGCTCGTGGACTGATGAAGCACTACCGTGTAGAATGCGTCTGCACGACTGATGACCCCGTCGATAATCTGCACAACCATATCGAATATGCTACTCATAAGGCTCAGGACGATCCTATGATGATTCCGGCATGGCGTCCCGATAAGGCTATGAATATAGAGAAATCAGAGTTTTCGAAATATGTGGAGCATTTGGCTGAAGTCAGTGGTGTAAATATCGTGAAGTTTGCAGACATGGTGGATGCCTTGCAGAAGCGTCATGACTTCTTTGCTGCTAACGGCTGTAAACTTAGTGATCATGGTATTGAGGAATTCTATGATGAGGAATACACAGACTCTCAGATTGAGACAATCTTTGAGAAAGCCATGCGTGGTCAACAACTCTCAAATATGGAAATCCGTCAGTACAAGAATTGCTTCCTGACGCGTATGGCCGAGATGGATGCTGAAAGTGACTGGACACAGCAGTTTCACTATGGTGCTATCCGTGATAATAATACCGCTATGTTCAACCAGTTAGGACCAGACACAGGCTTTGACAGCATTGGCGAGTTTAACACAGCCCGTGCTATGTCGACCTTCTTGAACAAGTTGAATATGGAAGGTAAACTCACGCGTACCATATTATATACATTGAATCCCTGTGCCAACGAGGTCATCGCAACGATGCTTGGTAACTTCCAGGGTGGTGAGCCCGGCAAGATTCAGTTTGGTTCTGGCTGGTGGTTTAACGACCAGATGGACGGTATGGTGAAGCAGATGAACGCTCTCTCGGTGCTTGGACTGCTGAGCCGTTTTGTTGGTATGCTCACCGACAGCCGCTCGTTTCTCAGCTATCCGCGTCATGAGTACTTCCGCCGTATTCTGTGTAACTTGCTGGGTAATGATGTTGAGAAGGGCTTACTGCCTGATGATCGTGAACTATTGGGCAAGATGGTGGAGGATATCTCTTACAATAACGCCCGTCGCTATTTCAAGTTCTATTAATAGTTAAAATAAAAAAATCGGCTAATCCTGCATCCGTTAGCCGATTTTTTTGTACCTTTGCAGCCGGAAACAAGCAAAACGATGGATAAGATGAAGAAGCTGATGTCCCCAACGATGCTGACAACTGCTGTATCAGAGCAAAGCAGTTGCGGGTGCTTTATCTCTTTGACGTCGCATCTGTATAAATTATTGAAGTATTAAAGAGAGGTTGAGATTTATTCTCAATCTCTTTTTTTAGATACAAGAAGAAAGAGACTATGTGTGGAATTGTAGGTTATATAGGAAAGAAAGAGGCATTCCCTATTCTTATCAAGGGATTGCGTCGGTTGGAGTATAGGGGATATGACTCGGCGGGTGTCGCCCTGATAAATGATAACGGTGAGTTGAACGTATGTAAGACAAAGGGTAAAGTTGACAATCTGGTAGACTATTGTCAGGACAAGGATGTTACAGGACATGTCGGCATTGCCCATACCCGTTGGGCTACCCATGGTGAACCCTCCGCTAAGAACGCCCATCCCCATTACTCGGAGTCGCGCAATTTGGCCATTATTCATAACGGCATCATAGAGAACTATGCCGAGCTTAAAACTAATTTGCAAGAGAAAGGCGTGACGTTTAAGTCTGACACTGATACTGAAGTGGTGGTTCAGCTTGTAGAATACATCATGAACAAGAAGGATGTTGACTTGTTGACGGCCGTCCAAGTAGCTTTGTTCCAGGTCATCGGTGCCTATGCCATTGCCATCATTGACAAGCGCGACCCTCAGCAAATTATTGCTGCACGCAAGCAGAGCCCGCTGGTGGTAGGTATCGGTGAAGACGAGTTCTTCCTTGGTTCTGACGCCAGCCCGATTATCGAGTACACCGACAAGGTGGTGTATCTTGAAGACGAAAACATCGCCGTTATCCGTCTTGGTAGTGAGCTGAAGGTAATGAGCCTTCTCGGCGAGGAACAGGAATTGGCAGTGAATCATGTCGATATTGACTTGGGACAGATTGAGAAAGGCGGCTATCCGCACTTCATGTTGAAAGAGATATTCGAACAACCTGAGTGTCTGACAAATTGCATGCGTGGCCGTGTAAATATAGAGGGTAATCATGTGACCCTCAGTGCGCTGATTGACCATCGTCGTCAGCTGCTTAATGCTAAGCGTGTGCTAATTGTGGCTTGTGGCACTTCATGGCATGCTGGCCTCATTGGAAAACAGCTCATTGAATCTTTCTGCCGCATTCCTGTTGAGGTGGAGTATGCGTCGGAATTCCGCTACCGTAATCCCGTTGTCGGCAAAGACGATGTGGTGATTGCAATCTCGCAGAGCGGAGAGACGGCAGATACTCTGGCTGCTGTACAACTGGCTAAGGAACGCGGAGCATTTATCTATGGTATCTGTAATGCTATCGGCAGTAGTATTCCCCGTGCCACGGATACAGGTACCTATATTCACGTGGGTCCGGAGATTGGTGTCGCCTCCACAAAAGCCTTTACCGGACAAGTAACGGTGCTCACGATGATAGCACTGGCCATGGGCGATGCTCGTGGTACCATTGGTCGCGACGATTACCTGCGGGTTGTGAAGGGACTGAGTGAGATACCCGATAAGATTCGCGAGGTGTTGAAGACCAATGATTGCGTGAAAGATCTCGCACGCACTTTTACATACGCTCATAACTTCCTTTATTTGGGACGTGGTTTCTCATACCCGGTAGCCTTGGAGGGAGCCTTGAAGTTGAAGGAGATATCTTATATCCATGCTGAAGGCTATCCTGCTGCAGAGATGAAACATGGACCAATCGCGCTCATCGACAGCGATATGCCTGTTGTTGTCATTGCTACGCATAACGCGATGTATGAGAAAGTGTTGTCAAATATTCAGGAAATCAAAGCCCGTAAGGGTAGGGTGATAGCCCTTGTGTCGAAAGGAGATCAAACGATATCCAAGATTGCTGATGAGGTAATCGAACTGCCCGACGTAGAGGAATGCCTGGAGCCATTGGTGGCTACCATCCCTCTCCAATTGTTGGCCTATCATGTGGCCGTCTGTAAGGGCAAGGATGTCGATCAACCAAGAAACTTAGCTAAATCAGTGACTGTAGAATAAATGAAAGATGTGACACTGGTCCTGTCTGACGGGACAACATTCAAAGGTAAGAGCTTCGGCTATGAGAAAGCTGTAGCAGGAGAAGTTGTTTTCAATACGGCGATGATGGGTTATCCTGAGTCGCTGACCGACCCTTCCTATGCCGGTCAGTTGATGACGTTAACCTTTCCGCTGGTAGGTAACTACGGCGTGCCGCCGTTCACGTTCGAAGAGAATGGTCTGCCGACTTTTATGGAGAGTGACCGAATTTACGCCTCGGCAATAATTGTGGCCGACTACAGCGAACAATTCTCTCATTGGAATGCCAAGGAAAGTTTGGCCGACTGGTTGAAACGCGAGCAAGTACCTGGCGTGACCGGTATTGACACACGTCAACTGACAAAATTACTCCGTGAGCATGGCGTTATGATGGGATGGCTGGAGTTCGAAGGAACGGAAAACCCAGAGTCCACGGTGTTCGACTATGGCGCTATCAACTGGGTGGAACGCGTAAGTTGCAAAGATGTCATCCGTTATAACGAAGGTGCTAGCAAGAAAGTTGTGTTGGTTGATTGTGGTGTGAAGGCCAACATTATTCGCTGTCTTATTAATCGTGGTGTCGAGGTTATTCGTGTTCCTTGGAACTATGACTACACTCAGATGGATTATGACGGTTTGTTCCTTGCGAATGGTCCTGGGGACCCTGATATGTGTGTAGATGCAGTGAATATACTGAAGAAACAGATGTCGATGAGTCGCAAGCCTATTTGTGGCATCTGTATGGGTAACCAGTTGTTGGCTAAGGCCGGTGGTGCAACCATCTATAAACTGAAGTATGGCCACCGTTCTCATAACCAACCGGTGCGTGAGGTCGGTACGAACCGCTGCTATGTCACATCACAGAACCACGGCTATGCGGTTGATGCTTCAACGCTGGGTAACGAATGGCGTGAGCTGTTTGTCAATATGAACGATGGCTCTAATGAGGGTATCCGTCATCAGACAAATCCCTGGTTCTCCAGCCAGTTCCATCCAGAGGCTAGTTCTGGTCCAGTTGACACCGAGTTTATTTTTGACCGTTTCATTGAGGCACTGTAAAAGTAACAAAGTAAAGAAGGAAAACAATGAGAGACCAAAATATAAAGAAAGTACTGCTGCTGGGTAGCGGCGCGTTAAAAATTGGCGAGGCCGGCGAGTTTGACTATAGTGGCTCACAGGCACTGAAAGCATTGCGTGAAGAGGGTATCAAGACGGTGCTCATTAATCCAAACATTGCTACGGTGCAAACATCAGAGGGTGTTGCTGACGAAATCTATTTCCTGCCAGTACAGCCCTATTTTGTTGAGAAAGTCATTGCAAAGGAACGTCCTGACGGAATCTTGTTAGCCTTTGGCGGACAGACGGCGCTGAACTGTGGTGTGGAGCTATATCAGAGCGGAGTACTTGAGAAATACAATGTTAAGGTTCTTGGTACCCCTGTTCAAGCCATCATGGATACAGAGGATCGCGAACTCTTTGTCAAGAAACTCGACGAGATAGGTGTAAAGACGATCAAGAGTGAGGCCTGTGAGACCATCGAACAAGCACGCGAGGCTGCCAACCGACTGGGCTATCCTATTATTATACGTGCGGCTTATGCATTGGGTGGACTCGGATCTGGATTCTGCGACAATGAGGAAGAGTTGAATCGTCTTGCAGAGAAAGCATTTGCTTTTTCACCGCAGGTGTTGGTAGAGAAGTCGCTGAAGGGCTGGAAGGAGATAGAGTATGAGGTGGTACGTGACCGTTACGACAACTGTATAACAGTTTGTAACATGGAGAATTTCGACCCGTTGGGTATCCATACTGGCGAGTCTATTGTCATTGCCCCTTCACAAACGCTTACTAATAGCGAATACCACAAACTGCGTGCATTGGCGATAAAGATTATCCGGCATATCGGCATAGTCGGCGAGTGTAATGTGCAGTATGCATTCGATCCACAGTCGGAGGATTATCGTGTTATCGAGGTGAATGCTCGTTTATCACGCTCGTCTGCATTGGCCTCGAAAGCTACGGGCTACCCCTTGGCATTCGTTGCTGCAAAGTTGGGTATGGGCTATGGTCTTTTTGAACTGAAAAATTCGGTAACGAAGACAACGTCTGCTTTCTTCGAACCTGCACTTGACTATGTCGTTTGTAAGATTCCCCGTTGGGATTTGTCGAAGTTCCATGGTGTAGACAAGGAATTAGGTTCCTCGATGAAGTCTGTTGGCGAAGTTATGGCTGTTGGTCGTACCTTTGAGGAGGCTATCCAGAAGGGCTTGCGTATGATTGGTCAAGGCATGCATGGTTTCGTGGAGAATAAAGAATTGAAAATTGCTGACATCGATGCCGCCTTGCGCGAACCGACGGACAAGCGTATTTTCGTCATCTCGAAAGCCATGCATCTGCCGCAATACACAATCGACAAGATTCATGAACTGACAAAAATTGATAAATGGTTCCTGGAGAAGCTGAAGCATATCATCGATATTGATGAACAGCTGAAGAAGCAGAATATCAATACCTTGGAACCCTCGTTGCTTCGCGATGCGAAAGTATATGGCTTTACGGACTTTCAGATAGCCCGTGCCATCGGACTGGAGAGCGAAATCCAGATCATGCATAAAGCCATGCTGTTGGTGCGTAACCACCGTAAGCAGTTTGGCATATTGCCTGTCGTGAAACAGATCGACACGTTGGCTGCAGAGTATCCTGCTCAGACAAATTATCTCTACGTTACCTATCAGGGAACAGCTTCTTGTTGTGGTGCGACGAATAACGACATACAGTATGAACACGATGGGCGCAGTATAATCGTATTGGGTTCAGGTGCCTATCGTATCGGCTCCAGTGTTGAGTTTGACTGGTGTGGTGTGCAGGCTCTGAACACCATCCGTAAGGAGGGTTGGCGCTCTGTCATGATCAACTATAATCCGGAGACAGTGTCTACGGATTATGATATGTGCGATCGCTTGTATTTCGACGAGTTGACATTTGAACGTGTCATGGATATTATCGATATGGAACAGCCTCATGGCGTCATTGTATCTACTGGCGGACAGATTCCCAATAATCTCGCCATGTATCTTGACGAACAGCATGTACCCATCCTTGGCACACAGGCTATCGATATCGACGGTGCAGAAGACCGTGCCAAGTTCTCTCAGATGCTTAATGAACTGGGTGTGAACCAGCCAGAGTGGTCGGCATTGACGTCTATGGCTGATATCGACCAATTTGTTGAGCGGGTTGGATTCCCCGTTTTGGTACGCCCCAGCTACGTACTTTCTGGTGCAGCAATGAATGTCTGCTCTAATAAGGAGGAATTGGAGAAATTCCTGCAACTGGCAGCGAACGTTTCAGAGGATCATCCTGTTGTCGTGTCTAAGTTTATTGAGCATGCCAAGGAGATAGAAATGGATGCTGTGGCACGTGACGGCGAAATTATGGCATATGCCATCTCAGAGCATATTGAGTTTGCCGGTGTGCATTCTGGCGATGCCACCATTCAGTTCCCGCCGCAGAAACTCTATGTTGAGACTGTCCGTCGTATCAAGCGAATCTCTCGACAGATAGCCAAGGCACTACATATCAATGGGCCGTTCAACATTCAGTTCATGGCTCGCGACAACGACATCCTTGTTATCGAATGTAACCTGCGTGCATCACGTTCATTCCCGTTTGTTTCGAAGGTATTGAAAATCAATCTCATAGAACTTGCTACTAAGGTGATGTTGGGATTGCCCGTGGAGCGTCCCTCGAAGAATCTCTTCGACCTCGACTACGTTGGAATCAAGGCCAGTCAGTTCAGCTTCAATCGTCTGCAAAAGGCTGATCCTGTCTTAGGCGTTGACATGGCCTCAACGGGTGAGGTGGGCTGTATCGGCGACAATACTGATACGGCTTTGTTGAAAGCCATGCTCTCTGTAGGTCACCGTATTCCGAAAAAGACGGTGCTTCTTTCTACGGGTTCGGCCAAACAAAAAGCCGATATGCTTGATGCTGCACGAATGCTGAAGGACTACGGCTACGATATCTATGCTACTGGCGGCACATCAACGTTTTTGACAGAGAACGGCGTTGACAATACGCTTGTCCATTGGCCGTCGGAAACTGGTCAACAGCCGCAGGCGCTGACGCTGCTTCATGAACATAAGATTGACATGGTGGTGAATATCCCGAAGAACCTGACAACACATGAGTTGACCAATGGTTACAAGATACGTCGCGCAGCAATCGACCTGAATGTGCCATTGATTACAAACTCGCGTCTGGCATCCGCATTTATCCATGCTTTCTGTACTGTTGGCATGGAGGGCATAGGTATTAAGTCGTGGCGCGAATACTAAAAATGTGTTGGAAATATTTGGCGGTATCAAATTAAAGTCTTATATTTGCAGTTGTAATCTAAATGACCGATAGTCTATGGATTTTGGCAATACACTGGAGTCCCAGATCAACCGTAGTGATTATAAGATCCTAATTGTTGATGATGTCGTGAGTAACGTACTGTTGCTCAAGATATTACTTACCAATGAAAAATTTCAGGTTTGTACCGCCAATTGTGGTAATATGTGCATTGAGCAGGCTAAGGCAGAGAAACCTGACCTTATCCTGCTCGATGTCATGATGCCTGATATCAGCGGTTTCGACACGGCTGCGATTCTAAAGAAAGATCCCGACACCAAGGATATTCCCATCATCTTCCTTACGGCATTGAATAATCCCAGCGATCTGGTACATGGTTTCCAGGTAGGTGCGAGTGATTTCTTGACAAAGCCTTTTAATAAGGAGGAGCTTGTTATCCGTGTGATGCACCAAGTCACGGTGGTCGCAGCCAAGCGTATCATTGAGAAACAGAACCGTGAGTTGTTGGCCACCATTAACAATCGTGACAAAATGTACTCGGTAATTGCCCATGACCTGCGTTCGCCGATGGCCAGTATCCGTATGGTGTTAAATCTCGTGGTGTCCGCGATGTCGCCGGATATCATTGGCCCAGAGCTTTACGAGTTATTGGACAAGGCAAACCGTGAGTCGGAGGAAGTGCACGATCTGTTGGACAACCTGCTGAAATGGACAAAGAGTCAGACGGGACGCTTGAATGTTGTTCTTCAGGATCTTGACCTGAATGATATTATTCCTGGTGTAGTGGATATCTTTGAGATGATTGCGCAAACAAAGAAGATTAAACTTTCACTTGAGATTCCAGACACACCACTGGTGGTACGTGCAGACAACGATATGTTGAAGACTGTCGTTCGAAACTTTATGTCGAATGCCATTAAGTTTTCGCCGGAAGAGTCTACTATTGAGATTTGCATGCGTGCTGAGGGCGACTTTTCCAAGATAAGTGTTACAGACCATGGCGTAGGTATTGCTGCTGACCGTATCGGCTCCATTTTCCATAAGGGAGAGACCACCTATGGTACGGGAGGCGAGGAAGGCTCTGGCCTTGGCCTGCAACTATGTCAGGACTTTGCCCGTAAGAATGGTGGTGATGTGATGGTTGAGTCGGTCGAGGGTAAGGGCTCTACGTTTAGTGTCTTGGTACCGTTGAAGAAGTAAGGCATAAAAAGTAGTTAAAGGATAATTATATTAATAAAACGAAAGAAAAACGAAATGAAAGCATTTGTATTTCCCGGACAGGGAGCACAGTTCGTGGGTATGGGCAAGGACCTCTACGACAACAATCCAAAAGCAAAAGAACTTTTTGAAAAGGCAAACGAGATTCTGGGTTACCGTATTACTGATATCATGTTCGCCGGTACCGACGACGATCTGAAGCAGACGAAGGTTACGCAGCCTGCAGTATTTCTGCATTCTGTCATCTCGGCAATCTGCATGGGTGATGCCTTTCAGCCTGCTATGACTGCTGGTCATTCGCTGGGTGAGTTCTCTGCACTTGTGGCTGCTGGTGCCCTCTCGTTCGAGGATGGCCTGAAGTTGGTTTATGCACGTGCCATGGCCATGCAGAAGGCTTGCGAGGCTGCCCCCTCAACAATGGCTGCCATCATTGGCCTGCCCGATGAGAAGGTCGAGGAGGTTTGCGCTGCCATCAACCGTGAAGGTAATATTGTTGTTTGTGCTAACTATAACAACCCCGGCCAGCTCGTTATTAGTGGTAATGTTGAGGCTATCAACGAGGCCTGTGAGCAGTTGAAGGCTGCTGGTGCCAAGCGTGCTCTGCCCCTAAAGGTTGGTGGCGCCTTCCACAGCCCCCTAATGCAGCCGGCCAAGGATGAATTGCAGGCTGCCATCGAGGCAACTGAGTTCCAGACACCGAAGTGCCCCGTCTACCAGAATGTTGACGGCAAACCCCACACGGATCCTGCTGAGATTAAGCAGAACCTCATTGCCCAGCTCACCTCTTCTGTATGCTGGACGCAGTGTGTACAGTCGATGATCGCTGATGGCGCAGACGACTTCACAGAGTGCGGTCCCGGTAAGGCTCTGCAGGGTATGATTGCCAAGATTAATCGCGATGTCACCGCTCATGGCATCGAGTAAAGGTTAAATCGATTCAAGGTGGAGAAAATAATCATCTATCAAGTTTTCACCCGACTCTACGGTAACCGCAATACTTCCCGCAAAGAGAACGGAACCATCGAAGAGAATGGTTGTGGAAAAATGAACGACTTCACGCCCGAGGCACTGAAACGACTCAGTGCTGCGGGCGTGAGTCATATTTGGTACACGGGTGTTATCCGTCATGCCACCCAGACAGACTACTCGGCCTATGGTATTCCGCGTAACCACCCAGCCATAGTTAAGGGCCGCGCAGGTTCGCCCTATGCCATTACCGACTATTATGATATTGACCCAGATCTGGCTGTTAGTGTGGAGAACCGTATGCAGGAGTTCTTGCAGCTTGTGGATCGAACCCATAAGGCAGGGCTGAAGGTTATTATCGACTTTGTTCCTAATCATGTTGCCCGCCAGTATCACAGTATATGCAAACCTGCAGGTGTTTTGGACTTGGGAGAAGGAGATGATCCGCAGAAAGGCTTCGATCCGCAGAATAATTTCTACTATTGTCCTGGACAGGCTTTTTCTCCTTATTTTGACCTATATCATGGCACACCGGAACCCTACCATGAGGAACCGGCCAAGGCAACGGGTAACGACTGTTTTAACAATGCGCCAGGACAGAACGACTGGTATGAAACGGTCAAATTGAACTATGGCGTCGACTACTATGCTGGTGGCGTTGACTGTTTCAATCCTGTGCCGTCTACATGGCATAAGATGCTTGATATCCTGCTTTTCTGGGCTGCTAAGGGCGTAGATGCATTTCGCTGCGATATGGCAGAGATGGTACCTGTGGCTTTCTGGGCCTGGGCTACGGCGCAGGTCAAGAAGAAATATAAGAACCTGCTCTTTATCGGTGAGGTCTACAATCCTGCCGAATATCGAAACTATATCGGTAGCGGATTCGACTATCTTTATGACAAGGTGGGAATGTACGATACTGTCCGTGATATTGTGTGCAGTCAGCGCTCCACACATGCCATCACTCAGGCTTGGCAGCAGACTGATGACATCCGTCAGCACATGCTCTACTTCCTAGAGAATCATGATGAGCAACGCATTGCCAGTGACTTTTTTGCCGGCGACGGTGCTAAGGCTATTCCTGCTCTTGTCACTCTGGTACTGCTTCAGCAAAATCCGTTGATGATTTATGCTGGACAGGAGTATGGCGAACGTGGTATGGACCACGAGGGTTTTAGCGGAGAGGACGGACGTACCACCATTTTTGACTATTGGTCTGTTGATACATTGGTTCGTGCTGCTCAACGCAAATTGACGTCAGAAGAGAAACGGCTGAAGGCTGTTTATGACCGTGTGCTGACTATCGCCCGTATGGAGAAAGCCGTTGCTAACGGTGTGATGTTCGACCTTATGTATGTTAATCCACAGTTGCAACGTCAGTATGCCTTTCTCCGCAAATCGGGTAGGGATGTGTTGTTGATTGTAACCAACTTCGATGCTCAGACTGTTGATGCCCCTGTTGTCATCCCCCAGCATGCCTTTGATTTTCTGAAACTGCGTCAGCGTGCTAATGTAGAGGCTCGTGACTTACTGACAGAAAAGGCTTGCTCTTTGTCGCTTAAGGCTGACGTTCCTTTAACATTGACTATACCCGGCTATTCGGCATTAGTGTTGAAGCTATAATGATGATGACAAACGATTACGTACTGAATGACCATAACAAAGAGGAGTTCCCGCCTGCGCATACAGCGGAACATCTCTTGAATAGGACGATGCAGTTGATGTTTGGCTGTGAACGTTCTTATAATGCGCACATTGAGAGGAAGAAAAGCAAAATGAGCTTCCATCTGGACAGCAAGCCGTCGCGTCAAGAGGAGAAGGAAATAGAACGTCGTATGTGTGAGTTGATTGATGAAGATCTGCCAGTGACGTTTGAGTTTGTGACGCGCGATAACCTTCCAGAAGGAGTTAATGCCGACCGTCTGCCGGAGAATGCTTCTGAGACAATACGGTTGGTACGTATTGGCGATTACGACGTTTGTCCGTGTATCGGCCGTCACGTTCGTTCGACAAGCCAGATTGGACGTTTTGAGATGTTGGGTACAAACTGGGACGAGCAGGAGCGGTCCTTCCGGGTACGTTTTAAGATTGTATAAAGAAAAAAGGAGTCAGACATGTCTGAACTCCTTTTTCTTTTCAAATATCTTTTTTTATATTTCCAACTTCATGAAGACGGGGAAGTGGTCAGAGTAAGTTAGACCATGTCTATAGTAGTCAAGACCTTTGAGAGCTTTGTCGTGGAAGATGTAGTCAATACGTACGGTTTTCTTACCGCCGCGGAAGGTGTACATCCATCCGTGACCGCACTCTTTGAAACCATCCACCAAATCGCCGAGTATGGTGTTGTACACATAGGAGTAGGGTACATCATTGAAGTCGCCGCAGACAATAGCTGGTGTTTTGGAATTCCTGATTTCCTGCGCAATAGTCTCTGCTTGTCTTGCTCGGACGACCATCTCCATGGTGTAGTTTCCGTATAGAGAACTAAACAGCCTGTTCTCTTGAAGGTTGAATCCCAACATTCTTTGTTTTGCTGCCCGGTGTAATGTGCCGTTGATGCCAGTTGTCTCCAAATGGACGTTGTAGACACGGAAAGGATGTCCGTTGACATCGATGTCAGCCCACATGGCGCTGTTATTAGTCATATCAAACTTGATGGTCTTATGTCTGATGATGGGATAGCGGCTGAAGATCATCATATCGTGGCGGCCTTGAGCCACGTAGGGGAAGTAATCCTTGTATTTCTCAGAGTTAATCTGGTCGCCACTGCGGTCATTGTATTCCTGTATACAGAACACTTCAACTTTCTGACGTCGCATTTCTGCGAGAATGTCCTGGGCAATGAAGCCTGTTGTTTCGCGTCCAAACATCGCAACGTTGTATGTGGCAACCTTGATGCCGGCTTTTGCATCAGCATCTTTCGGTTGTGAGCCAATCTGTACGATGGTGCCCATGTAGGGTATGCAGCACAGAATGGTTAGCGCAGGAATGACTGCCCAATGCCAACTGCGGCGGATAAGCCAGTAAGCCAACATGACGACATTGGCGATGATGAATAGTGGCAGAGCGTACACCAGTAAGGCGCGAGCCATGTTTCCTGCAGGTCGGACGTCACCTCCATAGAGACCATAGATGGTGAATCCTGCAATAGCGAATGTTGCTACGAGGAAGAGAAATGAAAAATATTTGTATACGGCTAATTTGCCCATGTAGTGATTGTTTTCAGTTTATGATTTTCCTGTGTATTTCTCACAAATCTCTATGAGGTCTTCAACCTTAAAGGGTTTTGCCAAGAATTCGTCGCATCCGGCAGCCAGCGCTTCGTTGACGTTCTCCTCGAATGCATAGGCGCTGAGCGCAATGACCGGGGTGCTGTGGTTAACTTCTTTGATAATGCGTGTGGCGTCGAGACCATTCATTTCAGGCATACGGATGTCCATAAGCACAAGGTCGGGATGTTCGTCTTCATTGATGGTGACAGCCTCAATGCCGTTATGTGCCCTCAGTAGGCGATAGCGCTTCTGCAGTACGATACGTATTAGTTCGAAGTTGCTTTCTTCATCTTCTGCCACAAGGATGGTCTTCAGGTTCTGCTCGTCGGGGCGGGTGCTCACTCGTAGAGTGCGTACGCCTGTTGTCGTGCGGTTGCTGGTGGCGACACCTCCGATAGTTCCGTGGAATGGCAGTATGAATGTAAATGTTGACCCCTTTCCCACTTTTGATTCAACCTTGATGGTGCCGCCCATCTTTTCAACGATGATACGACAAAGGGCAAGCCCCAATCCGTAGCCTTTCTGCTGTTCGGCATCCTTTGAGGCGTATGTCTCAAAAATGTGCTCTAGGAACTCAGGTTCAATGCCCGAGCCGGTATCGCTGACATAGAACTCAATGTTTAGTCCTTCGTCAATGATACGGTAACCATAGTTAATGCTGCCTTTTGTCGTGTGTTTAAGGGCGTTGCTGATGAGGTTCGAGAATATCTGAGTGATTCGGTTCTCATCTGTTGTCATCGTGATGGGCATATCCGGTTCTGTCCATGACAGGTTGACTGTTGGCGGACAGCGGAATTTGAAAATCTGCTTGATGTCGTTGCAGAGTTTCTTTAGATCGGTGGGTGCCTTCTTGATAGTAATCTCGCCTGCCTCGACACGTGAAAGGTCCAAAATTTCATTGATAAGACTCAGCAGACGAGCGTTGTTGCTATCAATGATTTCCAAATAGTTCATGCGCTCGCTAGGGGAGTCTGTCTCCGCCATGATGCGTGAAAATCCTTCGATAGCGTTGAGGGGAGTACGTATTTCGTGGCTCATGTTGGCAAGGAATAACGACTTCATGCGGCTGGCATTTTCTGCCTTAGCCGCTTTCTCTTCATATTCCTTCAGACGTGCATTTGCCTCATCCAACTGTTGCTTCGCCAACAATAACTGGCGATTAGCATCAGCAAATTTGCTGAGCAGGATTTCTCTTTCGTCTTTTTCCATGAAACCGTTAATTCGACTACGCCTGCAAAAATACAAAAAAGAATCCACATAAGCAAATTATTTGGCCTTTTTTTATCCTCTTTTTGCTTTTTCCCAAGTTCCACTGTGGCGATGGGTTCGTAGGTAGTTGATTCCACGGAATACGTTGATGTTCATGAACAAGAAGTAGCAGGGGACATTCAGGAGACTGATATTCTTGAGTCCTTTCTTGGCCACAATCCAGCCCCCGACAGCTGCAGCATAGAAGAGAAACTGTAGTGCCAAGACAAAGCGATAGATCGTGTCTGGGAGATAAATTGCCAGAAGAATATTCGACAATAATAGCGCCACCATGCAGAAGGGGGTGATGGTCCATCTCAGTACGCGGTGGCTGACGAATTGGAAGGCAACGACGGGGTGGCGCAGCGGGTTCATCAGCCCCCGTAGCCACCAGCTGCTTTGCAGTCCTCCGGCGGCAATGCGTCGCTTGCGTTTTGACTCTTCGGCCATGTTGGCAGAGCCGTATTCCACTGCGTAGGCTTCCGAGGTGTAGGCAATGCGGTAGCCGTCCTTCAGAATGAGCATCGACATCATGAAGTCATCAAGCAGAGCGTTCGATGGTGCTTCGCGATAGACGCTCATGCGGATGGCGAAAAGTTCGCCGGCGGCTCCCATGGCGGAGTACAGTTCGCTGTCCCATCGCTTCAGGGTGCTCTCGTATTTCCAATAGAGTCCTTCGCCTTCGGCAGCGGCTTCGCCGGCAACTCTGGCAGCTACACGTTTCTCGCCAGACACACATCCTACGTTAGGATTCATAAATAATTGAGCGATAATACGTATAGAACTGGGATTCAGCATAGTATTGGCGTCTGTAAACACCACAAACGGAGCCTTGTTCTCGTGTAGTCCGTGCTGAATGGCAGCCGCTTTTCCGCGTCGTTCCGGACTATAGACAAGTGTCACTTCGGGGTACTCACGTAGTAGTTCGTTAGAGTGATCACTGGAACCATCAGTGACCCACATGACGCAAAGTTTCTCTCGCGGGTAGTCCAGCTGTCGGATATTCTCCATCTTCGCACGTATGATGTCCTCCTCGTTGTAGGCACAAATCATGAGTGTCATCTGTGGCAGTTCGTCATCGGTCGCGACGGTAGCCTTGGGCTTTCCCTTCAGTAGCCGTTTCAGGGCCACCAGGAGGCAGAGCACCAGACCATATCCGATGTAAGTGTAGAAGACGATGAACAGGCAGAGCCAGAAGATGATTTCGAGTATAGTCATAGGTTTGGTAGATGGATGTTTGAAAAGGGAGCACACGCAGGGTGCGCTCCCTTTTTATTTGGTTTCGATTTCCTCTTTCATATCAATAAATTGGCGCTGCGTGTCGTAGAACTCGTATTGCAGGAAAGCCAGTTTCTGTGAGGGTACGATTCTGACGCCAAAACCATACTTCATCTGCCAACGGCGCTTCAGGCTGAAGACGCCTTGGTTAATGTAGGCAGCGACGTAGGGATGGACGTGCAGGTAGAATTTCTTGATGCCAATCTTGTTGACCAGGCGGTCAATTTTGCTCTCCAGTTGGTCTGTAAACAGGATGCTCGACTTGATTTTTCCTTTTCCGAAACAGGTGGGACAGTCTTCCTCCACGCTGACGTCCATGACGGGGCGTACACGCTGGCGGGTTATCTGCATGAGTCCGAACTTCGACAGGGGCAGAATGTTGTGGCGTGCGCGGTCTTTCTGCATGTTCTTGCACATGCGTTCGTAGAGCAATTGACGGTCCTCGGCCAGATTCATATCGACGAAATCGACGATAATGATACCGCCCATATCGCGCAGACGCAACTGGCGTGCCAGTTCGTCGGCAGCTCCCAGGTTGGTCTCCAGGGCGTTGGCTTCCTGTCCGTTCTCTTTCTTGACGCGTGTGCCGCTGTTCACGTCGACGACGTGCATGGCCTCTGTGTGTTCGATGATGAGGTAGGCGCCGTGCTTGTAGTTCACCGTCTTTCCGAATCCCGACTTCAGCTGTTTGGTCACGTTGAAGTTGTCGAAGATGGGTACGACGCCTGTGTACTGTTTCACGATGTCCTTCTTTTCGGGGGCAATCATCGTGACATAGTCCTTCATCTGTTGGAAAATCTCCGGGTCGTTGACGTGAATGCCGTCGTAAGTGGGGTTGAACAGGTCGCGCAGCAGTGCTACGGCTCGGCTCTGTTCCTCGAATACCAGCTTCGGGCGCTCCGTGGTCTTCTGTACCTTTGTGATAGCGTCCTCCCAACGCTTCAGCAGAACCTTCAGTTCCTGGTCCAGTTCGGCTGCCCGTTTGCCTTCGGCAACTGTTCGTACGATGACGCCGAAGTTCTTCGGCTTCATGCTCTGCACCAGTTGTTTCAGACGGCTTCGTTCCTCGCCTCGTTTGATTTTCGATGATACTGAAACCTTATCGTTGAAGGGGATGAGCACCATGTAGCGTCCGGCGAAGCTCAGTTCGCAAGTCAGTCGCGGACCTTTCGTCGATATGGGCTCCTTCACCACCTGTACCATCACCTCCTGGCCTACTTTCAGAATGTTCTGTATGCTGCCTTCCTTGGGCAGATCGGGCTGGCGGGTGGCCTTTTGGATGGGATAAAGCTTCTTCCTGTCGCTCTGTACCTGTTTCAGGTATTTCTCGTAAGAGCTGAATTGAGTGCCAAGGTCAAGATAATGCAAGAAGGCATCACGCTCATAACCGACGTCAACGAAGCAAGCGTTGAGGCCGGGCATCAGTTTGCGCACTTTTGCCACATAGATGTTGCCCACCGCAAACGACGCCGAGCGCGGCTCGTTCTGATACTCCACCAGTTCCTTGTCTTCCAACAGGGCGATGGAGATGTCTTTCGGCTGAACATCAATGATTACTTCACTTGTCATTCTCTTGTGTCTTGGGGTTAAATACTGAAAAAGGGTGCGCCGCGCTCACTGGCTACGGACACACTCCTTTCATTCGTTCTCCTGTCAGTCGAGCTTACTTGCTCTTATGACGATTCTTGCGCAGTCTCTTCTTACGCTTGTGAGTAGCCATCTTGTGGCCCTTCTTCTTCTTTCCGTTAGGCATAATTGTAAATGTGTTTAATATTTTGGATGTTTACTGTTTACTTCATCTTCTCGATAAAGCTCTTGGCCGGCTTGAAAGCGGGGTAGTCGTGAGCGTCGATAACGAGTGTTGTATTCTTCGAGATGTTGCGGGCCGTCTTCTGGGCGCGGTGCTTCACGATGAAGCTACCGAAGCCACGAAGGTAGATGTTCTCCTTCTGCTGAGCCAGGCTGACGCGGATTTCCTCCATAAATGCCTCCACAGTGGCTGCCACGTCTTTCTTGGCAATGCCTGTCTCCTCGGCAATCTTGTTGATAATATCTGCCTTTGTCATTTCAGTGTTATTTTTACTTTATACCTTATAAAAAATCGTTGTTGTCAATTTCGGACTGCAAAGATACTGTTTTTCAACGGGATATGGAAATTTTCTCGCGTTTTTTTTCTAAAAATATGTATTTTTGCCGTTCTTTTTGTATCTTTGCAACGAAAAACTGTTCGCTAACCAGCATAATAATATATAATGTTCGCGCGAGAGTCAATACTGAAATGGTGTGTTGCCCTGGCAGCCACCTTCCTGCTGACAGCCTGTGACAGTCGTCAGCAGCCCAAGTCGTTTGTCAACCAGCTTACGGCTGGCGACAGCCTAAGCATCGGCATGGGCGACTGGACGCTCACGAAGTATCATAGCGACCGTTTGTCGCTCGACATCAACTACCCCTCGTTCCTCGTCCGTCAGGAGCTGTTGCCCGAGGACGGTCCTCAGGAAGTCTTTCTGTGGCAGGACGTGTCCGTCTCTGTCATTGTCGACTCACTCTCCGGCCTGTCGCGCTCTTCTGGCCAGACCATGACGGGTATGGGAGCCGAGCTGCTCGAGGTGGGCGATGACTACAGTATCCACGAGGGCGAGGACGAAGACTTTGAGTACTACGGCAAGATTCTCGACAGCGATCCGAAGCGTACCATTACCATCATCCTGCGCTACGCCCCCAACGAGGCCGACGCCGTTGAGCAGCTGAAAGAGTGGGTGAGGGACTTTGTCGTAGAGTAAAAACAGCAATCCCGGCAATTGCCGGGATTTGCTGTTTTCAAAGCCATTTTGACTTCGTCGAGTTTGCTTCCGTTCGACAGCGTAAGCTGAGCTTTCGCTGCTCTTACTTAATCGCAATCTTTTCCACTCTCTTCTGGTGGCGTCCACCCTCGAAGGTAGCGGTGAAGAACTCGTCCATAATCTTGCGGGCCATGTTGTTGTCGATGAATCGGCCAGGCATCACCAGTACGTTGGCGTCGTTATGCTGGCGAATCAGGTGAGCCACCTCGGGAATCCAGCACAGACCGGCTCTCACCTGCTGGTGCTTGTTCAGTGTCATGCTGATGCCCTCGCCGCTGCCGCAGATGGCAATACCGGGGTACACCTCGCCGTTCTCAATACCCTCGGCCAGTGCGTGGCCGAAGTCGGGATAGTCCACTGAGGCATCGCTCCATGTTCCGTAGTCCTTATAGGGATAACCTTTCTCCTCGAGATACTCGAGCACGAATTTCTTTAATGGATAACCAGCGTGATCGCTGGCAACTCCTACTGTCTTTATTTCCATAGTGTTAACATATTTAGTTATACGTTTCGACTGCAAATATACTAAAAAAAGCTGGAAGCACAAAACTTCCAGCCCTTTTTTATTCTGCTCTTATACATTATATTTCCGACATTCCCGCTAAGGACGTCATTTTCTAGTCTAAGCACAGAAAACAAGCCGATTTTCGACTTAGTCTTAACGAGTATCGGCAGAAAGTCATGCTCTGACGGTTGAATTCTCGAGAGAATTCAGACCAAACTCCATGAGTATTTCTCAAAAGTCGTTGAGTATTTTTCGAAACTCGTGCACTATTGCGAAATACTAAAAAAGAAAGGGCTGGAAGCCCAGCCCTTTCTCAAATATGTACTATGGTCTAAAACAAATGTGCTTGTCTTATGCCAAGAGCTTCTTTACCTGCTCATAGACGTTCTGGCCCGTGAAGCCGAGCTTCTCGTCGAGCACCTTGTAGGGAGCAGAGAAGCCGAAGCTCTCGAGACCCCAGACGGTGCCGTCGGCACCTACCAGGCCTTCGAGGTTGACGGGCAGACCGGCGGTCAGACCGAACTTCTTCTTGCCTGCGGGCAGGATGCTCTGCTGGTACTCCTTCGACTGCGAGCGGAACAGACCCTCAGAGGGAACGCTGACCACGCGCGTCTTGATGCCGTCGGCAGCCAGCAGCTTAGCACCGGCCTCCAGCGTGCTGACCTCAGAACCAGAGGCGAGCAGGATGACGTCGTAGTTCTCGTCGGAGCCGGCAACAACGTAGGCACCCTTGGTGGCCTGCGAGTAGTCGTTGCCCTCGGGCAGCATCTCGATGTTCTGACGCGAGAAGATGAGAGCCGTAGGCGTGTCGACGTTCTCCATAGCCATGCGCCAGCAGACGGTAGTCTCCTCTGCGTCGGCAGGACGTACGACGAGTACTGAATTCTTTCCGTGGTGGTTCTTCAGCTTCTCCATCAGACGGATCTGTGCCTCCTGCTCTACGGGCTCGTGGGTAGGTCCATCCTCACCAACGCGGAAGGCGTCGTGTGTCCAAATGAACTTCACGGGCAGCTCCATGAGGGCAGCCATACGGACGGCGGGCTTCATGTAGTCAGAGAATACGAAGAAAGTACCGCATGCGGGGATAACGCCACCGTGCAGAGCCATACCGATGCAACAGCAAGCCATTGTCAGCTCGGCTACGCCAGCTTCGAAGAAAGCGCCGCTGAAGTCGCCGCGAACCATATCCTTGGTCTTCTTCAAGAAGCCGTTAGTGTTGTCAGAGTTGCTCAGGTCGGCAGAAGCGCAAATCATGTTGGGCACCTGCTCTGCCAGCTGACTGAGAACGGCTGCAGAGGCGCTGCGCGTAGCGCTGCCTGCCTTCTGCTCAACCTTGCTCCAGTCAATCTTCGGGGCTTTACCGCTGAACCATTCCTTCAGCTGCTCTGCCTTTTCGGGGTTAGCCTTGGCCCACTCAGCCTTCTGTGCGTAGCGCTCGGCCACAATCTTCTTCAGTTCCTCGGCACGCTTGGCGTAGAGTTCCTTGACTTCGGGGAAAATCTGGAACGGATTCTCAGGATCGGCACCCAGATTCTTCATGGTGTTGATGTAAGCATCGCCACCGAGGGGAGCACCGTGGGTAGCACAATTGCTCTCGTATGAGCTGTTGTCAGCCTTGCGGGCACCCTTGCCCATGACGCAGTGGCCGATAATCAGACTCGGACGGTTCTTTTCTGCCTGAGCTTTCTTGATGGCGTCGCGAATCTCATCAACGTCGTTACCATTAATCTTCTGTACAAACCAGCCCCATGCCTCGTATTTCTTGGCTGTGTCCTCACTGGTCACGACTTCCGTCTTGGTAGAGAGCTGGATGTCGTTGGCGTCGTAGAACATGATGAGGTTGTCGAGGCCCAGGTTACCGGCGATACGGCCAGCGCCCTGAGAAATCTCCTCCTGTACGCCACCGTCAGAGATATAGGCGTAGATGGTCTGGTTCATGACATCACCCAGACGAGCCTTCAGGAACTTGGCAGCGATTGCGGCACCTACTGCAAAGCAGTGGCCCTGTCCGAGAGGACCTGAAGTGTTCTCGATGCCGCGCTCAATCTCGCGCTCGGGGTGACCGGGTGTCACCGAACCCCACTGGCGCAGGTTCTGCAGGTCTTCGAGTGTGTACTTGCCGATGAGAGCCAACTGGCTGTAGAGCATCGGAGCCATGTGTCCGGGGTCTAGGAAGAAACGGTCGCGTCCCTCCCATGCGGGATTCTCGGGATCGTAAACCAGGAATTCGCTGTACAGGGTGTTGATGAAGTCTGCACCACCCATAGCACCGCCGGGGTGTCCCGACTTAGCCTTTTCAACCATTGAAGCAGCAAGGATACGGATGTTATCCGCTGCACGGTTCATTACTTTGTTGTCGTTCATAATTGTGATGTTTATAAATTAATGTTTAAGATACTTCTTTCCGTTGCTGATGACGACACCGCGAGCATCGCCTTTGGTTTTGCGTCCTGTCAGGTCGTAGGTGTCGGCCGACGGCTGTTGTGGCAGCACGATGTCGCTGACGGCTGTCAGATTTTTGTTCACCACGTCGATGTAGTCCATGTCGGGCATCCAGTTGCTGGTGTTTGTCAGACGAATGACGTTGTTCCCCGGCTCCAGTTTGATATCGACCGTCTTGGTGCCTACTTTGTCCCAGCCGCCTGAGTGACAGCCGCTGAACGTCTTCACGGTCTTTCCGTTGACTTTGACGGTCATGCTGCGGCTCTCGCCACAAATGTAGCCGATAGTCAGTTTGTAGTCGCCGCCTTCCTGACTATAGACGTTGCGCCACTCCAGGTAATTGTTGGCATTGCTGCCTCCGAGGTAGCCCGCCTTGTAACCGCCCGAGCAGAACGATGCCTCGCTATACTGGCAGACGTTCCATTCAATCTCCGAGTAGGCGGGGCTGTAGCCTGTCTCGGCCTCGTAGCGGGTGCGCTCAAGACGTGTCTGTGCCTCGGCTACGTAGATTTTCGTTCCGTGCTTGGGAACGCTCACCTTGTAGGAACCGAGGAACTGTCCTGCGTCTCTCTTTGTGTAGCAGTCGTGCAGCATGACGCTGTCGGCCAGGTCGATGTCCTTGAAGTCCAGTGTTACGGTCTTGCTGGCTTCGTTGGGGTTGTAGATGGCGAAGGCACGCTTCAGTCCGTTGGCTTGTTCGATGTCCTTGACTATGATGTAGCAGCCGTTCACCTTTTTAGCCAGATAAGCCTGCTGGTAGAGCGTATCCTGATTCAGGGCAATGAGCTCCTTGTTCCTCAGCAGACTGAGATTGGTTGGTGACAGCGAGTTCATGTCACAGCCGATGAGCAGGGGCGAGTTCATGATGCACCACATGCCGAAGTGTGTCTTCGCTTCTTCCGTAGTCAGCTCGTTGCCCCATTTGTTGACGCCTACTTCGAGCATGTCCATGTCGTTGTAGTGTCCCTTGCTGCTGTAGGCACTCATGTAGAGGTTTTCGGCGATGATGCCTTTCACAGAGTCCCAGCTGGGGAAGATGTCGCCTGTCGTACGCCATGAGAAGCCGGCATTGTTGGCCCATGTGCCGGGATATGCCCAGCGGCAGATATTCATGCGCACATCTTCGCGTCCGGTGTTCTTGATGGCCTTGGCAATGTCGGTGTAGCGCTGTTTCTCGTCGAGGTCCAGCTTGTCTTCGTTGTGGATGGGGTCTCCGCCGCAGAAGTCAACCTTGATGAAGTCGAAGCCCAGGTCCTTGAAGAACATGTCGCAGTCCTGCTGGTCGTGCTTGTAGAGTCCCACGCCAACGCCGTCTTTGTCACCGCCGTGGTAGCTGCCACAGGTGTTGTAGCCGCCGTCGCTGTAGATGCCGGCCTTGAGTCCCTTTGAGTGTATGTAATCGACTACGGGCTTCAGTCCCTTGGGAAACTTTGTCGAGTTGATTTGCAGCTGTCCTGTTGTCTTGTTGCGGTTGTGGAAGTAGCCGTCATCGATGTTGATGTGGTTGTATCCAACGTCTTTCAGCTTTTTCGAAACCATCAGGTCAGCCTGCTTTTTGATAATCGACTCGCTGATGTTCAGTTCAAATGTATTCCACGAACTCCAACCCATTGTCGGACCATAGTCAATCGTGTCTTTGTCGGTCGTCGTACCATCAGCAGCGGCGATAGGCAGTGCTACCGTCGCCATGATGGATAAACATAGTGTTTTCAGTTGCATTTAGGTTAAATATTTTATTTTCGACTCCGACTTTTATTTCTTGTTGTCCACAGCGGCCTGCTCGATGGGCAGACACTGCTTATAGTTCTCAATGTACTTCTCGAAACCGGCAACGTCCTCGGCAGTGGGAGCGATTGAAATACCCGTGTTGCCTGCAAATACGACATCCTCAAGGTAGTCGGCCAGGTTCTTGCCGTTCTTGTTGATGAGGTATCCGGCCAGCAGGGCAATGCCCCATGCACCGCCTTCGCCTGCAGTCTCCATCACCGAGATGGGCGAGTTCAGGGCAGCAGCGAGCATACGCTGTCCTACACCGGCGGTCTTGAAGTAGCCACCGTGACCGGTGATGCGGTCAACACGAATCATCTCGTCCTTGAACAGAATGTCGTTGCCAATCTTCAGTACACCGATGGCACCATAGAGGTGGCTGCGCATGAAGTTAGCCAGATTGAACTTGTCGTTGGCAGAGCGCACGAACATCGGACGACCCTCGGCCAGTCCTGTAACAGGCTCGCCGCTGACGTAGTTGTAGGCCATCAAGCCACCACAGTCGGTGTCGCCCTCCAGAGCCTTGTTGAACAGCTTACCGTAGAGCTCGTTCATGTCGACGGGCACACCCAGCAGCTGCTGATATTCCTTGAACAGACCCACCCAGGCGTTGATGTCGCTCGTGCAGTTGTTACAGTGCACCATAGCCACCAGGCTTCCGTCGGGCGTCGTCACCATGTCGATCATCTCGTAGGGCTTGCTCAGCGGCTTCTCCAGCACAATCATCGAGAAAGAAGATGTACCTGCGCTCACGTTACCCGTACGCTGCTTCACAGCGTTCGTGGCAACCATGCCCGTGCCAGCATCGCCCTCAGGAGGACAAACAGGACATCCGGACTTCAGGTGACCGGAGACGTCCAGCTTCTTGGCACCCTCGACGGTCAGCGTGCCAGCGTTCTCGCCAGCATTCAGCGACTTCGGCAGAATGTCGAGCAGCTTCCACGAATAGCCCTTCGGCTCAATCAGCTTGTCGAACTTCTCGACCATCGTGGCGTCGTAGGTCTTCGTGGCAGGGTCAACGGGAATCATACCCGAAGCATCGCCAACGCCTAGCACGAACTCACCCGTCACCTGCCAGTGGACGTAGCCAGCCAGTGTGGTCAGATACTTGATGTCCTTGACGTGCTCATTATTGTCGAGTATGCACTGGTAGAGGTGTGAGATGCTCCAGCGCAGGGGGATGTTATAGTTGAAGAGCTCCGAGAGCTTGGCGGCAGCCTTGCCCGTGTTCGTGTTGCGCCAGGTGCGGAA
>Ga0247611_10001053_pt1 | contig 51558 bp, 34 predicted proteins | sample 177DNAGHGhighgp2_FD_192422 | JGI IMG/M metagenome (GOLD analysis project Ga0247611, IMG submission 192422) | Sheep rumen microbial communities from Palmerston North, Manawatu-Wanganui, New Zealand - 1770 DNA GHGhigh gp2 | ecosystem: Host-associated > Mammals > Digestive system > Stomach > Rumen... | reverse complement strand
GAGAAGTTAAGCCCGCTTGCGCCGATGGTACTGCACACCCGTGGGAGAGTAGGTAGCCGCCACTTTTGCTCAGAAACCCTTCAGCCGAAAGGCTGGAGGGTTTCTTCGTAATGGACAATGGACAATGGACAATGTATAATGTATAATTGATAATGTATAATGTATAATGGATAATGTATAATGGACAATGGACAATGGATAGTGGACGAGGCTGTTCTTTGTTTTGTTGAACGATTTTTTGTTATTCATTTTGTTGGTTCGCGAAAACATGTTACCTTTGCAATGATTTTGAAAGATAAGTCGTCATGCTGACGTTGTTCAACGACATATTGGGGTTCTATGTCCTCCCCGGTTTGATCCTTGCCTTCGGGTTATGCTTCCTGTTTATCCTTGTGCCTCAAGTGCAGGGCTTGAACAGCTATCGTATGGCTCGTCACATGATGGGTGGTGCCTATCTGTTGTTCTTTGCGGCCCTCGTTGCTGAAGCGGTAGGGATGAAGATGGAGATGTTGCCGCTGGTGCATCAGATGTTGATGTTGACCATCAGCATTGCACAGGCTTTCCTCTTCACGTTTGCCTTGACGACGCTCGTCGATGTTCAATTCTTCTCGTGGCGTCGTTTCTGGCGCGAGGTGCTCATCATCATCGTTCCAGCTGCTGCCGCGTTCGCTTCCATTCCCTTTGTCAGCGACCATCCTTCGTTGCTTGTCCGCCGTTCGTCGTTCCTGCTGCTTGTGCTGTTCTACGGCTACAAAATCATCGATTACATCGCACTTTTCCGTCGTCGTTATAGCGACTATGAGCGTCGCATGTCGGACTATTACTCCGATGACGAGCGCCGTCGGCTGTTTTGGGTGAAGCGTTCGTTCATTTCCGCCCTTTTCATCGGTGTTTTAGCCATGCTCTATGCCTTCTATCCCAACGTACTTACCAACCTTCTGTTCTCCCTTGTGTTGGTCATCTACTACGGCGCTTTCGCCCTTCGCTTCATCAACTATGCCTTCACGTTCCAACGGATAGAAGCGGCGATGGAATCGGAGCTCTTTGCGCCTTCTTCGAATCATGAGCAATCCGATGAATCATTCCCCATCCCCGATTCCTCTGAAGGCATTGGTGACGAGGAGCTGATGAAGCGTCTCAGTGAGCTGATGACCTCGCGTAAGCTTTATGTGAAGACCGACCTGACGATCGAGGAGGTGGCAGTGCTGGCGGGTGAGTCCCATCGTGCCGTGTCGGCAGCCATCAACAGCCACGAGTCCACGAACTTCAAGAGCTGGGTCAACGGCTACCGCATCGCAGCGGCGGAGCGCCTGATCAAGGAGGGTTATCTGGAACACCACACGACCGATGCCTTGGCGGCTGCCGTAGGCTTTGCCAACCGCATCAGTTTCTACCGTGTTTTCAAGAAAGCCACGGGCTCTTCGCCTACGGATTACCGCTGACGCTTCCTTGGTTTTTGTTACATTTTGCGCGTTTTGTAACAGGTGCAGCGACCTAAAGGTCGTTCTGCGCCTTTATTTTTTGTAACTTTGCCGCACAATATAATCATTTTAAACCAAAATTGTATTATGAAAACGCAAGAAGGAAGTGTATTATCTTCGCCAGCTCTGGCTGGACGAGAGTGCAGTTGGTGCAGCCGTTGGCTGTGCGCACTGCTGGTGCTGCTGGGAGGTTTCTTATCTCCAGCCTTAGCACAAACGAGAGACGTCATCACCTTCACGGGCGGACAGGCCGACCCTCGAGACCCCAATATCTATATTATTGATGCGGGTACTCAGACCAATGATGATGAAAACATTCCCGAGGTTACCCTCACCCTCAGTCGCCCACTGGGAGCTTCGGCCACCCATAAGGCCAGCATCACCCTGAACAACATCATGCATTGGGATGAGGAAGGAACCACCATCACGTTTGAACCAGGCGAGACGACGAAGACTGTCACAATGGTCTTAGACGCTTATGCCAATTTTTGCGGTGGCAACATTCCCACCATCTTGGGTGTACTTCGGACGAACTATGCCGAAGCAGGGTATCAGCTCCTGGTGATCAACACCAATTTCATCGCTACGGAAGTGCCGGAACAAAGCACCTACGCCTCGAATTTGGAGCTGCTGCGTGAGTATCCCTACGCTTTTCTGGATACATATACTTTCCGTTTTGGAGAGTACGTGGGATTCAAATTCGGGCTAAACGCTGCATGCAGAATTACTGCCGACAGCCGTTTGGTGCTGAAGGCCCACTATACCGACCACACGGGTTTGGCCCTTGATGCCGACGACTATGGCATGTCGAAGACCCGCGAGGTGGTGCTGACTCCCGTCAACGCGGGCTCTGTCTGCGATGAGGCATGGTACATCTATCAGCCTAAAGACGATGAGTACATGTTCTCCTACCATGATGCCAACGATCAGACGAGAACGGTTGACAACAGGCTTAATACCGAGAGCACGGAGAAAGTCGTGAGTTATGAAACCAGTGAGGTCGGACCCTTCGAGGTGGTGAACCCCGCCCCGGATGCCTTGAAGACTTTTTTCTTCTCCCGTGCGGACTTGAATGATGACTTCAACTTCGGATTGTTGCTCTATCCGAAGCATTTCCAGCCTACGTTCTCAAATGTCAGTATTAATAAGACCACCTTCAATAGCGGCGAGACGATGATTATCACCGCCACGATGGACAACTGGCATTTGGTGAAGCGTGCACGGCAGGAAAGCTTCATGTCCAGCTTCGGCGTATCGCTCGATGGTGGCCAGACAGCCGCACCGCGACGTTTCGACTTCGACGAGCAGACAGGCACCGTGACCTGCTACGCCACCGCGCCCACCGTCACGACGAATAGCACCATCCAAGTGGACTTTGGTCCGATAAAGGAGGTACCCGTCCTGGACGACCATGGCCTCTTCGACCACTATGATTACGAGGTCGCTCCTGGCAGCGAGGGTTTCTTCACCGTCACCGTGTCGCCTACTCAGGCAACGGCTGTTCCCGCCACTTCGATTGACTTTGTGGACTTGCCCGCAGATGGCAGCAGCATCGAGCTGCATCAGGACTTTTACGACAATATAGAAGAGCGGGTATTCCCTCTTGCGATTTCCAGTGTACCTGCTAATGCTACCGATGCCGGCACGGTGACCTACAGCGTAGAGAATGTGGCAGGCCCAGGAGCTTCCATCAGTGTTGATGGTCAAGGCGACGCCACCCTCAGTTCAGGTAAGTATGCCGGCACCATCATCCTGACGGCCACCTTGGAAGGCGGTGTCAGCACGCAGCGTACCTACAACCTGACGACTAAGCCGAGCAGGGTCATTCATACTTCCAACACTTATCTGGCCGGAACAACATTGCCCAAATTCCAGTTTGAAATCAGCGGCTGGGACCAGCTGCAACGGTCGTGGGAGTGGACGGCAGTCGATGACGACGTCACCGTGAACTACACCCATGCCAACGGCTCCACATGGACGGAGCACTATCATTTTAGCAGGTTGAGCTCATCCATCAAGCCTGATAATTATTATTGGTCAACCAAAGGCTCAGGCGGAATATCCAAGTTGTTCGACCTGCCCTTTGTCTTCACCACCGAGCACCCCGATGCCACCGTCGACCAGATAGGCCAGCCCATCGTCACGGCCGAGGTGCTGCTGACCATGGAGAACAGTTCGGGCAACAGAATACAGGTGGTGTCAACGGCCTCGCTGGAACCCAGCCTGAAATACCTGTCGTTCCAAGGCTACACCCGCTTGAAGGAGCACTACCACATGAAGTCTGACCCCGTCCTCACGTCAGAGGTGATGTACCTGCCCACCCAGGGCTTCAGCGTGGGCTACGAGATTCCCGAACTGGGCATGAGCGGAACCTACAACAATCAGACCGACGGCGAAAATGTGCCCGAATGGCTTGAGCTGCAGGAAGATGTTGACGGACTCTATACCACCGCTAAGATCAAGGTACATCCCAACCTGGACAAGTCGCAAAGCTACGACCTCACGTTTTACACGCTTGCGCAGCGCACCTGTCTTCCCGACGAGGTGATGGAGCGCAACATCACCTACAATGTGAACTATTCGCCCATCAGTGCTGCAGGCAATATGGTGTATCGCGTGAACGCCCAGGATGTGACGGGCGACCTGACCTTCGACAATAGCGCTGCCGTCGAAGCGGTCACCAACAAGCTGAAGACCGACGGATTCATCAGCAAATTAGATGCCACCGATTACGCAATGCTCCAAGACGTGTTCAACCAGACAAAGGCTTACTTCACCGTCTATGACAATATCTTTGATGGTGCCGAGGTGACGCTGACCCGCCAGGGCGAGGACGAGGCGCTTCAGACGTTGACCAACTTCAAGGGCACGTTCACGTTCATGCCGCCTGCCGACGGACGTACCTATATAATAGATGTGTATTACGCCGCCTTCGACAAGCACTACAAGAGCACCTTCGTCAGCCATCCGTTGACGGGCGTCCGTACCGTCTGGCTGCAAATGATAGGAATGTATTATGGAGATATTGGCCAGTATGCCCCTAACAGCTATGTCTTCACCTATACGAACAACGATAAAGACTATAGCCTACCATTCGAGGATCGGCTCATGGGGTATATCTATGTCGAGGATGCCGATGCCTTCACCCTCACGAAGGACGACGCGGATTTCCAAGCCCGCATCGATTTCCCCGAAGAGTTCCAGGCTATAGTTTTCAACATTACGCCGGAACTGAAAATAGACAAACAATTATACTCCCAAAGTGAGGCAGCATCTGGAAGCGCAGACATGTATTACCAGAACCGGCTCACTTGGAATTACGAAGACCCCACCGCACTGGTGCGGATGCGTTCGGTGGAGTTAAGCTGGAACAAAATCACGTCAAACAACACCTTGATAACGCTGGTGGACAGCAAGGGACAGCCCGTCACCAATGCCACACTCAACTATGCCTGTGTGGACAAAGACATGGCCAACCCCACCAGGATGGGTTCCGTAGGCTATGACTCCAATAATGAAGGCTACCAAATAGAAACCGACCCGAAGCAGTATGCCGAACTCATAGAGGTGAATATCCCTGGCCGCAATCATCCCATGCTCGCCAAGATGAACCTGTGGAACTATGGCTACAGCCGTGGGGTGAACCGTGGCAAAGTGCGCCGCCACACCATTGTGCTGCAGGAGAATGACGAGGTGGTGTCCGATGCCGCCTTGGAGACCTTGACGCTCACCGGCCGCTACACTCGTCGCACTCAGTATGAAAAACACATCAGTGCCGTGAATACCCCCACCAATCTGCTGACGATAGAAAAGAGCGACACGCTGAAGTATTCGGAAACCGCCGACTACCCGACAGTAAGGAAACTGTTCCGCGATGAGCGGTTTGGTTCAGGATTGAGCCAGGTTACTTTCAATTTCGCCCGTTTGACCTTCAGCCTGCACTCTGACAACATCCAGAATACGGATGGCATCCAGCTGGTGAACAGCGACGGAAGCATCCAGCTGACGCCCGATGACACCTACACCCGGTTCATCGGCAAGGATGTTTTCACCAGCTTCAGCACCAACCACTGTCTTCTGGATTTCGACCTCAGCAAAAAGATTGCCGAGGGTGCCACTGAAAAGCTCATGCTGGTGAAAAACGGCAATGAAACGTTGATGGAGCTGCCCTCGCTCCACAACAACAGCGTTGACATGCTTGCCATCACTCAGCAAACCAAATTCGACGGCGAACTTAGTGGCTACGACCTGACCCAGGTGGATGACAATATTAACGCTCAGACCCTCGACAATGGAAAAAAGATGGATATGGGAAAGATAGGCAAAGGATTTGACCGATTCGGTTCGTTCAATTTCTCCACTCCTCCCACACTCCCCTTCCAAATGTACGTTGAGCGCAAGGACGACTACTTCCTCGTGCGTGGTATTTTGGAGGCGAACTTCATTCCTTACGGCCAGTACGCAGACTTGATGGATGCGGCAGAATACGCTCAATGGTTCTCGGATCAGTTCAGGGAATGTATGAATGCCGTGAACAACATGAAGAACGAAGCGGAAGACCGGGTTTACGAGATGAAGAAAATGCCGGGAGCCTTCTTGGGCGTAAAAGGCTACCTCTCTGGCATAGGTTACTATAATCCCAAGACGAAGAAGCTTGATATCAACTTCTACGACGGCGGCGTCATCATGGAAGCCTCTACCCACCTCAATTATCGTATAGGCTATAACATCGCCGATTTCGGTATCTCGGTTGATGTAGGAGTCTTCTCTACGCTGGGTTTCCTCAACCGTTCGGCAGCCCAAGGCAATGTAGATGACAAGGCAAAGATAGACATGATTTCCGAATCGCGGTTCAATCTGTCAATCGGTGGCTGGGCTGAGTTCGGTTTAGACTTTTATATTGCAAAGGCCGCGGTTGGCGTGACGGGCAGTGCCAGCATCGATATCCGCTCAGGCACCGTCACTCCCACCTACCAGAAAGAAGCCTACGCTGGAAGCCGCGTCTCATTCGACTTCGACCTGACGGGGTATGTGACGGCAAGATTCCTTAAGTGGGGTGGAACCAAATCCAGAACCCTGCTGTCAGGCTCAAAATCATTCTACAGCCCCAACAACTCGATGAACCCCTACCATCCCGACTTCAAGCTCGGAGAGCCCATATTCTCAGGGCCAAATAACGTGCCCCGGAACTACAAGAAGCTGAGTCGCAGGACACGGCGGGCGCTGACTGGCACAAGCCTCCTCGACAATGTGAGCGGCATGTCCCAGCCCACCTACCTGTTCGGTGGTCAGTCGCTGCTGTTCAACAACCTGAAGACCGTCAGCGACAACAACGATGACCGCCTGCAGGTGTTCTCGGGCGGCAGCAAGAGCGACTTTGTGAACACCGGCGTTGAAGCTCCGATGTATGACTTTGCAGAAGACCACGGCGGTAAGACCGAACTGGTGGCCTTCGAACAGCTGAGCGACAAGATTGACGCGACATTAGAATCTTCTGACGATTTCAGCCAGCAGAAAATCGTCAGTGAAATGAGCGACATACACGTGGCTTGGCGCACCGACGGAGGCGACTGGCAAACACAGACGATAGGCTCCATGGATGGGTCTGCCTGCGTCATGCCCGCTGTAGCGGTGTCGAAGGAGGATATGTATGACACCCACGCTGCCGTCATTTGGCAGCAGGGCAAGGCCAAGTTCAACGATGACGGCGTGCGTTACATCGATGGTAGCCTGATGCTCTCGCGCTTTAACGGCAGTTGGTGGAGCGACCCCGTGGAGATCATGCGCATCAACAGCCGCAACATGCCTGTAGAGTATAAGATGACCATCCAGAACGCCAGAGGCAGTAATGACGAAGTGCTGGTGGCCATGACCCTGAAGCAGGATGCCAACAACCCGACAGAGTGCACCAAACTGGTTTATCTCAACGTGTCTGCCGACATCTTCGATAGATACAAGGTGCAGACGCGCTACACCAATGAGGAAGCCAGGATGATCCAGATGGAACGGGTGATTGACCCCAACTCCCAACAAACCTTCGACGCAGGCGAGAGTTACCACTTCACCGACGGCACCAACCTCGTGGCCTATATGGCGACTACCGACAACGGACGCGACATGCGGCTGACCGCAGTAGACATGAAAGGCGAGCCGACAGGCAAGCTGAACGGCAACGTGGGAATGATGGGACGCATCGTGAACGACTATCGCATGGTGGTAGATGACAATGCCCGCGACCTGAGCGGCGTGGCCCTGCTGTGGAGCCAGAGCGACGAGGAAACCACCGACAATGGTGACGGTACGGCAACGGTGAAGTTCATGAACCGCATCTATGCGTCGAAACTCTGCAGCGAGGATCAGCAGATCTACTTCTCATCGCCCATCGCAGTGGCTGATATTCCCAGCGTTGATGAGAACATGGTGCTTGCATCGATGGACGGGTACTTGGACGGTCTCGACATGAAGGTGGCCTACAGCGCAGCCAACTACAGCGACGCGGCCTCCGTGCGTGAAGTGACATTGGACTTCAACAACGACATCGAGCACACAGCCAACTTCAATCCCTACGACGTGAACAGCGCAGAGCAGGTGCCGGTCACCATCACCGTGGAGAATAAGGGCTATGAGCCTATCGACCGCATCGACGTGACGATGAATGGCAACACCACTTCCTACGACGTGAGGGTGATGCCGATGGGCAAGACCGATCTGACGGTGCTCTATAAGGTGGATGACAACTTCGACGGCACCATCAGCTACGACGTGGCCGCCAACTTTACCCCTGCCAACAGCAATGCGTTAAAGATCCGTCGCAGAGGAGCCGCATCCAAGGCTCCGCGACGCGTCATCAGCCAGAGCGGCACGCAGCTGAACGTGCGTCAGGTGGATATGGCCCTGAAGGTGCTGAGCAAGAAGACCGACGCCGACGGCGTGACGACCATCGTGGCTGAGGTGAACAACGCTTCGCTGCTGCCTTTGGCCAACGGCATGAGCGTGAAGGTGGGCCTCTACAATTCGCCCATCGTCGATAACGCCGTCAGCCTCGCTGAGGTGACCGTCAATGCCGCTGACCTCTACGATGCCACGGCCAAGCAGAACAAGGTGAAGCTCGTCACACTGACGGTTGACAAGCCTGACTTCGACCAAACGTTCTATCTGTGCTCCACGCCAGTACAGGGCCGTGAGACAGTTAAAGACGTCCAACCGTTGAACAATGTCCTGCCGGTGAAGCTGGTGGGTAAGTACCTGCTGGGCGATGCCAACGGCGACGGCAAGGTGGACATCGCCGACGTGACGGCAATCATCAACCACATCAACGATGCCACTCCTGTGAACTTCCAGCCGAAGCCTGCCAACGTGAACAAGGACGAAATCATCAACATCGGCGACGTGACAGGTGTCATCAACATGATCAATAAATAAATAAGTAATCGAATCAACTAAAAACTATGATAGACATGAAAAAGATTTGTTTATTACCCGCTCTGATGCTACTGCTCGGCCTCCCGGCAATGGCCCAGGAGAGCATATCAGTGGACGAAGTGCTGGTGCCGCAGGGTCACCAGGCCATGATGCCGGTTATGTTCCACTTCAACGAAGGTCATAAGTACGTGAGCTACCAGTTCAAGGTGGAGCTGCCCGAAGGTATATCCTTTGTCGAGGAGGGTGGCGTCATCCCCGTGGAACTGGGCGACGGGCAGCCTGCGAACATCTTCAAGGGCTTGGACCTGAACGCCTCGAGCCATAAGGTGACATGCTACTCGAATCCCTCGACCATCATCGACGGCAAGGACGGTGTACTGGTGTACATCCCCATCGAAGCTGAATCTACCTTGGCAGTAGGTACCGAACTGACGGGTTCACTGACCGGTGTGGCCTTCGCTGACATTGATGCCGTATCCCACGCGTTCTCCAATGCTTCGTTCACGATAAAGATTCAAGCTCCCGGCATCTACTTCGACGAAAATGCAACGATGCTACCGCTGTATGAAGCCGGCTCCAGAGACAACGTGTACATGAAGCGTACCATCACCGCTGGCCAGTGGAGCACCATCGTGCTGCCCTTCACGCTGACGAAGGCCAAGGCCGAAGCCGTCTTCGGCGCTGACGTTCAGCTGGCCGAGTTTGCAGGCTACGAGACAGACTATGGCGATGACGACGAGAACGTGACGCCCCTCGGGCTGATTGTCAACTTCACCGATTATACATTAAACGCGAGGAAATCGTTGACAGGCGGCAAACCGTTCCTCATCAAGACCTCGAAGGATATCACGGAGATTAATGCTGAAGACTGTCCGCTGGTAGGTTCGGTGACAGCTGTGTCCCAGAGTGATGGCTACGGCACTCCGGGCGAGTTCACGGGTTCGTTCGTCAAGACGGTAGTTCCTGCTGACGGCTTATTCATCAGCGGCAACAAGTTCTACTATTCCACCGGTGCGACCAACATCAAGGCTTTCCGCGGCTGGTTTGAACTGGATGCCGTGCTCGGTCAACCGACGAATTTCGGCGTCAAGCTGTTCATCAATGGCGAAGAGACGGGCATAGAAGCCCTCAACGCTCAATCCTCTATCGATGGCACGTATGACCTCGGCGGTCGTAAGATAGAGAAGCCGCAGCATCGCGGAGTGTATATCGTCAACGGACAGAAAGTGATTGTTAAGTAAAATAATTATCTTATGAAAAAGACATATATCATTCCCCGTATGAGCGCAGTGCAGCTGCACGGCGAAGCGCTCATCGCGCAGAGCGGCGTGACGAGTGGCAATGGCATCGGCTATGGTGGCGTTGACGACCAAGGCCAGAAGGATCCCGACGTCAAGGCGAATCCCTTCGACTTCGAATGGGAATAGCATCGGGTAAAGACAAAAAAATATTTTGTTCAAAACAGACTACAGACTACAGCGCAGGGAATCCATTGCGGCTGTAGTCTGTAGTCTATTTGTGATAAAATTTATTATTCCTCGCTTCCTTTGGCTTTTGGTGAATTATCAACAACAAAGATAGTTCTACCGTCAACAGGGCGTGTGATGAGTAGGCATTAGAATGATGTGCTTGTCTTTATATAGAGAATAAACAGAGGGAATGGTGTCCTGCCGTTTAACGTTCAGTTGTATAGCATATCGTGAAGATTCGTTGGCTGGATAGGCTATCGAGAGCCATGAATAATCTTCTAACGGTGTAGGTTGTTCGCTCGCGACCGAACAACCTACACCATTGAACGTTCAAGTTTCGACGTTAAGACGTTCGGGCGCTGACGGCTGTTCGTGCTGGCAACACCCGTTGTTCGTGTTGGCAGCACCCGTCGTTCGTGTTGGCAGCACCCGTCGTTCGTGATGGCAGCAGCCGTTGTTCGTGAGTATATAGGTATCTGAAGGTGTTCAATCGGCTCTCAGATGTTGCATGATGTTGGCAGGGGGACGCTGGTGCATGAGTTCGTTTTTCATGTAGTCCATGTAGGGCGCCACGTGGCGGAAGAAGCGTTGATAGCCTTCGCAGAGGTAATTGAGGCCAGGTTCGCCATCGGCGGTGGTGAGGAAACGATCCTTGGGGCAGCCGCCGTTGCAGGCAAAGAGCCATTCGCATTCACGGCACTGACGGGGCAAGGCCTGACGCTTGGCCTGCCCGAAGGCATGCTGACGCGGGCTGTACATCATGGAGGTGATGGTTTCGTCATGGACGTTGCCTAATCGATACTTCGGGAAGACGAAATGGTCGCAGCTATAGACATCGCCGTTGTGCTCGATGACGGCGGCATGACCGCAGGTCTCGGCCATGACGCAGATGCCCGGCTGCTGGCCTACCCATCGCGCCATCGTGGCATCAAAGAGCTGCACATAGACTTTCCCCACGTCGTTGCGCACCCATTCGTCGAAGATGGTGCAGGCGAAGTGGGCATACTGCTCGGGCGTGACGGAGAAATCGGCCAGCTCGGCCCGGGCATTGTCATCGGCTACGGAGGCGAGACGACGGGCGGCGGCGTTGGGCAGGAAACGTTCGATGATGGGTGCGAACTGGATGTACTGGCATCCGATGTCCTTATAGAAATGATAGATGTCGAGAGGGTAGTCGGCATTGAAGTCATTGACGACGCCCATGGCATTCCATTCCACGCCGTGTTTGCGCAGTAGATTGATGCCTCGCATGACTTTTTGGAACGACGGCGCTCCCCCTCGTGCACGGCGGTATTCGTCGTGGAACTCCTGCGGTCCGTCGATGGAGATGCCGATGAGCCAGTTGTGCTTGCGGAAGAAGGCGCACCATTCATCGGTCAGCAGCGTGCCGTTGGTCTGTAGGCTGTTGTCGATCAAGCGCCCTCCGGCATAGCGTTGTTGCAGCGCCATTGCTTTCTCGTAGAAGGAGATCGGTCGCATCAAGGGCTCGCCGCCGTGCCAGGTGAAGAGCACCTGCGGCTGTGTCTGCGCTTCGATGTACTGACGGATGAACAGTTCCAGCGTCTCGTCGCTCATGGCGAAGCGCGTGCCTTGAGTGGTAGGGTAGAGGTGTGACTTCTCGAGATAGTAGCAGTAGGCACATGCCAGGTTGCACGCGCTGCCGACGGGTTTCGACATCACGTAGAGGGGGCTTGCGAAGGGCGTTAAGGACTGCATGGGGGGGGAGGGGAAAGTTGAAAGTGAAAAGTGAAAAATAAAAGTAACTTTAGAGTTGAAAGTTGAGAGTTGAAAGTTGAGAGTTGAGAGTTGAAAGTTGAAAGTTGAGAGCGGAAAGTTCTTCGCAAGCGAAGCTTTGCAAGCGCCGAGCGGATAGTACTTGTGGCGCAAAGATACTTATTTTATATTGATGATTGAGGATTGATGATTGAAAAAGTGCAAAATGATACACAAAAAGCGCAAAAACTTTAAACTTTAAACCATAAACACTAAACTTTTTATTACCTTTGCGGCGAAATATCGTATTAAAGGAAATACATCTATGATTACATTAGACTTGAAGAAGACTGCTCCCTGGGTGAGCAGCGAAGAACTGAAAGCCTGCGAGGCTCGCGTTGCCGACGCGCAGCAAGCCTTAGAGGCAGGTACTTGTCCCGGCAACGATTTCTTAGGTTGGCTGCACTTGCCCTCGAGCATTTCAGCCGATTTCATTGCAGAAGTGAAGGCTACGGCTGATGTGCTGCGCGCAGAATGCGACGCCGTTGTCGTGGCCGGTATCGGAGGCTCGTACCTCGGTGCCAAGGCTGTCATCGAAGCCCTCAGCAACAGCTTCCAGTGGCTGCAGAACGACGGCTCGAACCCCACCATCCTCTTTGCCGGTAACAATATTGGCGAAGATTACCTCTACGAACTGACCACTTTGTTAAAGAATAAGCGCTTCGGCGTCATCAATATCTCGAAGAGCGGCACTACGACCGAGACAGCGCTGGCATTCCGTCTGCTGAAGAAGCAGTGTGAAGAGCAGCGTGGCAAGGAGATGGCCAAGAAGGTCATCGTGGCGATCACTGACGCTAAGCGCGGTGCAGCCCGCACCTGTGCCGACAAGGAAGGCTACAAGAGTTTCGTGATTCCTGATAACGTAGGCGGCCGCTTCTCGGTGCTGACACCTGTAGGCCTGCTGCCCATCGCCGTTGCCGGCTTCGACATCGTCCAGCTTGTCAAGGGCGCTCAGGATATGGAGCAGACGGCCGCCCTGCCGTTCGCCGAGAATCCTGCAGCACAATATGCCGCCGCACGCTATGCCCTCTACACGAAGGGTAAGAAGATCGAGATCCTGGCCAACTACCAGCCCAAGCTGCACTTCGTGGCAGAATGGTGGAAGCAGCTCTTCGGCGAGAGCGAAGGTAAGGACGGCAAGGGAATCTATCCTGCCAGCGTGGACCTGACCACCGATCTGCACTCGATGGGTCAGTGGATTCAGGAGGGCGAGCGTTCGATCTTCGAGACCGTCATCAGCGTGGAGACCCCCGAGCATAAGTTGCTCTTCCCCTCCGACGAGGAGAACCTCGACGGCTTGAACTTCCTCGCCGGCAAACGCGTCGATGAGGTGAACAAGATGGCTGAGCTGGGCACCCAGCTGGCTCACGTCGATGGCGGCGTGCCCAACATCCGCATCGCTATCGAGCGTCTCGATGCCTACCACCTCGGACAGCTCATCTACTTCTTCGAGCGTGCCTGCGGCATTCACTGCCAGCTGCTGGGCGTCAATGCTTTCAACCAGCCCGGCGTGGAGGCTTACAAGAAGAATATGTTCGCATTGCTGGGCAAGCCCGGTTACGAAAAGGAAACAGAAGCCATCAAGGCAAGACTCGCATAATGCTTCGGGCTGTACTCTTTGACATGGATGGCGTGCTCTTCGACAGTATGCCGGGACACGCCTTCGCATGGGCTAAGGTGATGACAGAATATGGTCTGCCGATGGAGCCCGTGGATGCCTTCGAGAACGAGGGACGAACGGGAATCGGCACCATCAGCATCTTCACCCAACGCTACTGGGGCCGCGATGCCACCGAAGAGGAAGCGCAGGAACTGTACCGCCGCAAGACCGTGGTCTTCAACGAATATCAGGCGGCAAACGGCGGCGAGGCTCCTGAGATGACAGGAGCGGGCGCTGTGCTCAACAAGGTCAGGGACTGCGGACTGATGCGCGTCCTCGTGACAGGGTCGGCTCAGCAGTCGTTGCTCACTCGCTTGGAGGCGCACTACCCCGGGCACTTCCGTCCAGAGCTGATGGTCACGGGCGATGACGTACGCTTCGGCAAACCCAACCCTGAGCCGTACCTCATGGCACTGAAGAAGGCCGGCATCACGGCCGACGAGGCCATGGTGGTCGAGAACGCCCCGTTGGGTGTGCGTGCAGCGGTGGCAGCTGGCATCTTCACCGTAGCCGTGAACACCGGCCCCCTGGATGCCAAGCTGTTGGCCGACGAAGGAGCAGCCATCGTGCTGCCCTCGATGACAGCGCTGGCCGAGCAGTGGGAAGAGGTGATGAAGTTGAAAGTTGAAAGTTGACAAGTTGACGAGTTGACGAGTTGACAAGTTGACAAGTTGACGAGTTGAAAGTTAGTAAATCGTTAAATCGTTAGATAAAGAGATGAAAATAGCAATCGTTGGCGCCAGCGGCGCCGTAGGTCAAGAGTTTCTGCGCGTGTTGGACGAGCGCAATTTCCCCATCGATGAGCTGCTGCTGTTTGGCAGTCAGCGCAGTGCGGGCCGTAAATATACGTTTCGCGACAAGGAGTATGAAGTGAAGCTGCTGCAACACAACGACGACTTCCGCGGTGTGGACTACGCCTTCGTCTCGGCGGGTGGCGGCACATCGAAAGAGTTTGCCGAGACCATCACCAAGCATGGTGCCGTGATGATCGACAACAGCTCGGCCTTCCGTATGGACGAGGATGTGCCTTTGGTGGTGCCCGAGTGCAATGCTGAGGATGCGCTGAACCGTCCGCGTGGCATCATCGCAAATCCTAACTGCACGACCATCATGATGGTTGTATGCCTCCAGCCACTGGAGCAGCTTAGCCATATCAAACGTATCCACGTGGCCAGCTATCAGGCAGCCAGCGGCGCTGGTGCAGCAGCTATGGCTGAGCTCGAACAGCAGTACCGTGAGGTGCTCGACGGCAAGCCTGCAACCGTGGATAAGTTCGCCTATCAGCTGGCTTATAACGTTATCCCGCAGATTGATGTCTTCACGGACAACGGTTACACGAAGGAGGAGATGAAGATGTTCAACGAGACGCGCAAGATCATGCATACGGATGCAGCCTGCTCTGCGATGTGTGTTCGTGTTCCCTCGTTGCGCAGCCATTCCGAAGCCGTGTGGATCGAGACGGAGCGTCCCATCACGCCAGATGAGGCTCGCGAAGCCTTCCGCAATGCTCCTGGAATCACCGTGATCGACGACCCCGCTACGAAGCAGTACCCAATGCCCCTGTTCACCGCAGGCAAGGATGACGTCTATGTCGGACGCGTACGCAGCGACTTGGCCAACCCCAACGGCCTCACCTTCTGGCTCTGCGGCGACCAGATCAAGAAGGGTGCGGCGCTCAATGCCGTGCAGATCGCGGAGTACCTGATCAAGCAAAAGCTATAATCAACCCTACTTATAACCTAAACACAACCACTATGAAGAAACTTATGTTTACCCTTATGGCAGCAGCCATGACGTTGGTTCCTGCCATCGCTCAGAACCGTGTGAAGTATTTGTCCACGACCACTGAGACGTTGAATGTCAGCGAACTGCAGGTAGCCGATCAGACGGTACAGATCAGCCGCTACCTCTTCGCCGGTTACAACACCATCTGCCTGCCTATGACGCTGAGCGCCGAGCAGCTGCAGGCCGCCGCCAAGGATGTGCGTGTCGAGCGTCTCGCCGCCATCAAGCAGGAGGGTTCGACGCTGAACCTCTACTTCGTGGACTGCACGGATGAGGGCATTCAGGCCGGTCTGCCCTACCTGATTTACTCGCCCAAGATGCAGAGCATGCGTGCTCGCAGCAATGATGCCCTGAGCATCAGCACCGACATCCTTCCTGTGACCCTCAGCGATAATGCCGGCAACCGCGTCAGCTTCTGCGGCAGCTACGTGAGCCTCACGGGCGAAGGTAATCGCTACGGTATTCCTGCCAAGCAGGATGTTGAGATCCTGGAGAGCGTGCTTCTGCCCACCTCTGCCGACAAGACTTTCCTTCCCACTCGCTGCGGCATCACCTGGGAACTGCAGACGGCTACCGCCACGCAGATGGAGGTGAAGCATGCTGTCAGCCTTGACGAGGTAACGGCGATCACTGCCGTCACGGGTGCTCAGAGCGACAAGGCCATCTACGACCTCAGCGGCCGCCGTTCCAACGGTACGCAGAAAGGCATCTATGTTGTCGATGGCAAGAAGAAAGCAGTGAAGTAAGACAGCGCTGCTCAGCGATACATTTAGCCCCGAGAAACCTTGCGGTTTTCCGGGGCTTTATTTGTGTCTATAAGTGTTTAGGGCTCAATAGATCTGTTCCGCAATCTGGCGGATGCTGTCCACAGCGCTGAGCGTATAGAAGTGGAGGTTAGGCACGCCGTGGGCGATGAGGTCCCGACATTGTGCGATGCCCCATTCTATGCCGACCTGCTTCACCTCGTCGTCTGTCGTGCAGCGTCGCAGCTCTTCGCTGAGAGCAAAGGGCAGGTCGCAACGGAAGGTCTTGGGGACGGTGGTGAGCTGCGAGAGTTTCGACAGTGGTTTCAGACCGGGGATGATGGGGATGGTGACGCCGGCAGCCCGGGCTCGTGCCACGAAGGTGTAGTACTTCTCGTTGTCGTAGAACAGCTGCGTGATAGCTACCTTGGCGCCACGTTGCTGTTTCTCATAGAGAACGCGTATGTCGCTTTCGAGGTTGGGCGCTTCCTCGTGCTTCTCGGGGTAGGCGGCGACGCCAAACTCAAAGGGCACTCCCTTGACCTTAATGGGCGTTCCGTCAGCGAAGAAGCCATCGTTGAAACGGTTCACCTGGTCGATGAGCTCGATGGCATGTGTGTAGCCTCCAGGCGTGGGCTGGTACATGGATTCCTCCTTAGCCTTGTCGCCGCGCAGGATGAAGATGTCGCTGATGCCGAGGAACTGCAGGTCGAGCAGCGCATATTCGATGTCCTGCTTCGTGCTGCCTGAGCATACGATGTGCGGAATGACAGGTATGCCCCACCGCTGCTGGATTGCGGCGGCGATGGCGATGGTGCCGGGACGGCGGCGCACGCGGCTGCGCTCCACCAATCCGCCTTCCAGCTCACGATAGACATATTCGGCACGGTGGGTGGTGATGTTGATGTGGCGAGGGTGGAACGGCGCTAGCGTCTCGATGGTCTTGAAGAGCGTGTCCGTGCCTGTGCCCTTCAAGGGCGGAAGGACTTCGAAGGAGAAGCCAACGGATGTGGGATTGGCGTTCGGGGCGTATAGCTGGTCTAACATGCGATTTATTTTTGTATCCGCTTTTGGATGAGTACGGTGCCGTCGGCCTGCGGCTGACATTCGATGTAGATGCCGCGTTGTGGCGGAGCGGCTAAGGATAAGCCTTGCAGGTTGAAGTAGCGTGGGCTTGCCGACGGCGATACCTTCAGCTCAGACACGCGGTCCACGATATCGGGGTTGACATGCACTTCCTCGATGGCGACGAAGGTGAAGACCATGTCAGCGCGGTCAGACGTGCCGGAACTCCAAATCCAGTCGTTCTCGAAATGGCGGGCACGAACCTGGTAGTTGTTGTTGGATGGGCAGTTGATGCGATACATGGACAGCGCTGCCGTGGCTCCGGACTGCGAGGCCGTCTGGTTGCCTGTGTAGTTGATGGTGAATACGCTGGGCGTGGTCGTCGTGCCTATACGGTATTCGCCTCCGGCTGACGTGTTGACGTTGTTGGGCGTGAAGTAAAGGTTGGTGCCATAGTTGCAGATGTTGAAACCGCCTTCGACAGGCGTGATCGTCCATAGCAGGTTGCGGTCGTCCCAGACGAAGTCGGCGGTCGTGCCAAGGGTGCCGTCGGCATTGCACGTGAGGTACTTGGCTACGCCGCTGTAAGTGCTGCCGGAGTTGTAGGGGATGTTGGCGTAGTTAATAATGCGGTAGAGCATTCCAGTCTTGGGCTTGAAGGTCGTTGTGCTGGCTTTGGTGCCTCCTCCGCCGTGCTTGTATTCGTCGTTGACCGACACGATAGCGGAGTAGGGCGATTCCTCGTCGTCGCTGACGGTCTTCAGGCGGAAATAGTAGATCTTGCCTTGGATGAGGTCAGTGACCAGTACGTATGTGCTTCTGCCGCTGAGCCGTTTGATTTCCTCGAAGTTGACGCCGTCCTCCGACTGCTCGACGACGATGGTCTTGTCGGCATCCTCGATGTTCGTCCACGAGATCTTGGCGGTGGTGATTGTGGTCATCTTGGCCGTGACGTTCTGCGGGCATTGCAGCGAGGGCATATCGTCGGATTTGTCGGCGAGGCTGTTGATGTAGTGTTCGATGTTGGTGTATCCTCCTCCGAGGGTGTAGGCGCTGGCGTCGTTGATGTTTCTGTTCAGCCCTTTAGCCAGTTCCCATTCATCGGGCATGCCGTCGCGGTCACTGTCGGCGAGTGGCGTGCCTCCTGCTACGGTGCCGATGCCTCCGAGGTCGTCCTCGTTGGCGATGAAGGCTCCCTTCTTGCCGAGCGAGGTGAGATGCTCGATGAGACGGCGGTCGTGGCTGTCGCGAACGCGTGATGCTCCGACCTGCTCTACGGCTGTGGCATAAGCCTCGGCAGCCGTCTCGACGTTCATCGGGTGCGAGACGTTGAAGTAGGGACGTGACATTGCCGTGGCGCTGTTGTGGTCGGTGATGAGTGTTCCGTTGAGTCGTCCGTCGCAGTTTCCGTCGAAGTAATTGCCTGAGCTGTAGAGGTGGTCTGTGTTCGTCCAGTCGTCGAAATACTTCTGCGAACCGTTGGGACCTGCGATGAAGTAGTTGTTCCACACGTCCTGATAGTTGTCGGCTGCCGAGTGACCGCCGATAATGCCCATGCCAAAGTTATATACTATATTATTATAGTACTGCAGGTAGCACTTCATCTTGGGATTGCGGCTCTTGTTGTTGATCCAGAGGCAGTGGCAGATGGTCCAGTTGCGTGTGCCATCAGTGATGGCTCCGAAACGCTGTGGTTCGATACCTTCGGAGATGATGCAGTTCTGCCAGGTGATGTTGTTGGCATTGGTGATATGTACGTTGTCCCATGGTCCCCACGAGACGTCGCAATGGTCCATGATGACATTCTCGCATTCGTCCAAGGTCAAGGTGCATTTGCTGCTGTTGACGCTCTTTCCGCCACGCATGCGAATGTATCGCATGATGATGTTCTTGCTCTTCGAGGCGATGACGCGTCCGCCGTAGATGGTGATGCCTTCGCCTGGCGCTGTCTGCCCGGCAATGGTGATATTGCTCTTGATGGTAATGCTGGAGCCAGTGATGTTAATCACGCCTCCCACGTCGAAGACCACGATGCGCCCCGACTGGCTCACGGCGTCGGCCAGCGAACCGGCTCCCGATGCGTTGAGGTTCGTCACGTGATATACCGAGCCGCCGCGACCGCCTGTTGCGTAGGCGGCAAAACCCTCAGCACCTGGAAAAGCCAACTGCTGGGCATAAAGAGCGGACCCACCCCCTGCCCTCCCAGTGAGGTAGGGAGCGGTTACTTGTGCTATCGTGAATCCAATAGTTAATAAGAGCTTGGACAATACTTTCATCGTGATCTATTTTTGTCTGGTGTCACCCTTCCTCACCCTCTCGCCCACGGGAAAGTTGGGAGAGAGGGTGAGGCTGTGGGGGTAGGCCTTTTTAGTTCTTGCAGCACAAGGGCTTCAGCTGCTTGAAGAAGTCGTTGCCCTTGTCATCGACGAGGATGAAGGCGGGGAAATCCTCGACCTCAATCTTCCAGATGGCTTCCATACCTAATTCGGGATATTCCACGCATTCGATGCTCTTGATGCTCGACTGCGAGAGCACAGCTGCCACGCCGCCGATGGTGCCGAGGTAGAAGCCGCCATGCTTCTGGCAAGCATCGGTCACCTGCTGCGAGCGGTTGCCCTTGGCAATCATCACGAGGCTGGCACCGTGATCCTGGAACTCATCCACGTAGGGATCCATGCGGTTGGCTGTGGTGGGACCCATGGAGCCGCAGGGGTAGCCTTCGGGCGTCTTGGCAGGACCGGCATAGAGCACAGGATATTTCTTGAAGTACTCGGGCATTCCTTCGCCGGCATCCAGACGAGCCTTCAGCTTGGCGTGGGCGATATCGCGAGCCACGATGATGGTGCCCTTGAGGTTCACACGTGTGCTGACAGGGTATTTCGTCAGCTCGGCGCGCACGGCATCGATGCCCTTCGAGAGGTCTATCTCAATGCCCTTCGTGCCTTCGCCAGGACGGCGCAGTGCCTCGGGAATCAGCTCTGTGGGGTTGCTGTCCATCACTTCGAGCCATACGCCGTCGCGATTGATCTTAGCCTTGATGTTGCGGTCGGCCGAACAGCTGACGCCCATGCCAATGGGGCAGCTGGCACCGTGACGCGGCAGACGGACGACGCGGATGTCGTGGGCCATGTACTTGCCGCCGAACTGTGCGCCGAGGCCGATGTTGTGGGCTTCCTTCAGCAACTTCTTCTCCAGGTCGATGTCGCGGAAGGCGCGGCCTGTCTCGTCGCCTGTCGTGGGCAATGAGTCATAATACTTGATGGAGGCGAGCTTCACCGTCAGCAGGTTCTTCTCAGCCGATGTGCCGCCGATGACGAATGCGATGTGGTAAGGCGGGCAGGCTGCCGTGCCCAGGCTCTTCATCTTCTCAACGAGGAAGGGGATGAGTGTGCCCTCGTTCTGGATGGTGGCCTTGGTCATCGGGTAGAAATAAGTCTTGTTGGCCGAGCCGCCGCCCTTGGCGACCATGACGAAGCGGTACTCAGCGCCCTCGGTGGCCTCGATGTCAATCTGTGCGGGCAGGTTGCAGCGCGTGTTCACCTCGTCGTACATGTTCAGGGGTGCGTTCTGCGAGTAGCGCAGGTTGTCCTCGGTGAAGGTGTTGAAGACGCCGCGGCTCAGAGCCTCTTCATCTTCGAAACCCGTCCACACCTGCTGGCCTTTCTCGCCGTGGATGATGGCAGTGCCGGTGTCCTGGCAGAAGGGGAGGATGCCCTTGGCAGCCACCTCGGCATTGCGCAGGAACTGCAGTGCCACATATTTGTCATTCTCGCTGGCCTCGGGGTCGCCCAAGATGGCAGCCACCTGCTCGTTATGCTCGCGGCGCAGCATGAACTCCACGTCGTGGAAGGCCTGCTGGGCCAGCAGCGTCAGGGCTTCCTTTGAGACCTTCACGATCTCCTTGCCCTCGAATTCGGAAAGGGTTACGCCCTCCTTCGTCAGAAGGCGGTACTCGGTTTTGTCTTCGCCCAGCTGGAACATCGGGGCGTACTTGAAATCGGTCATATTTGTTAGTTTTATGAGTTTATGAGTCGGCTTCGTAGTGTTGGAACAGGAAGTCGTTGTAGGGGTATTTCTGGACGTGTAGCTCGCGGACGCGATTGTAGAGCGTGGTGCGCAGTTCGTCGATGTTCTGTCGTTCGCGTGCGCTGATGAAGAGGCAGTCGCCTCCGAGCTTCGCCATCCACGTGTTCATGAGGTCGGGCAGCGACATGTTCTCGCGTGTGGCGGGTGTCAGGTCGTCCTCGTCCTTGGGCGTGAAGGTGTAGGCATCGATCTTGTTGAAGATGATCATCGATGGTTTGTCGGCGCAGCCGAGGTCAGCCAGCGTCTTATCGACGACGCGTATCTGCTCCTCGAAGTCGGGGTGGCTGATATCGACGACGTGAACGAGCAAGTCGGCTTCGCGCACTTCGTCGAGCGTGCTCTTGAACGATTCGATGAGGTCGGTGGGCAACTTGCGGATGAAACCTACGGTGTCCGACAGCAGGAAGGGCAGGTTGTCGATGATGACCTTGCGCACGGTGGTGTCGAGCGTGGCAAAGAGTTTGTTCTCGGCGAACACCTCGCTCTTGGCGAGGAGATTCATGAGTGTCGATTTGCCTACGTTGGTGTAGCCTACGAGTGCCACGCGTATCATGCGTCCTCGGTTGCTGCGTTGCGTGCTCTTCTGGCGGTCGATGTCGGCCAGTCGTTGCTTGAGCAAGCTCATTCGGTTAAGGATGATACGGCGGTCCATCTCCAGCTGCGTCTCACCAGGTCCGCGCAGACCTACGCTCCCCTTGCCGCCTCCCGATCCGGAGCCGCCGCCCTGACGCTCGAGGTGCGTCCACAGGCGTTGCAGGCGCGGCAGCATATATCGGTACTGTGCCAGCTCCACCTGCGTCTTGGCGTTGGCCGTCTGGGCGCGCATGGCGAAGATGTCGAGGATGAGGCTCGTGCGGTCGAGGATCTTCACTTTCAGCACCTGCTCGATATTGCGGAGCTGCTTGGCGCTGAGCTCGTCGTCGAAGATGACCATTCCCACTTCGCGCTCGGCATCCTCTTCTGCCACGATGAAAGCGCGGATTTCGTCGAGCTTACCCTTGCCCACGTAGGTCACCTGATTGGGACCGCCCACACGTTGTGTGAAGCGTTTCACGGTGATGGCTCCTGCCGTGGTGGCGAGGAACTCCAGCTCGTCGAGGTATTCGGTGGTCTTACGCTCGTCCTGCTCGGGGGTGATCAGACCCACGAGAACCGCTGTCTCAGCTTGTGCCTCAGTGATAACGAACTCCTTCATAGGAAAGTGAAAAATGAAAGAGTGAAAAGTGAAAAATAAAAATTACCTTCTTGTCGTGAGAGGAAACTTAAATTTTTCATTCTTCATTCTTCATTCTTCATTATTTAACTTGAATAACGAGGTACTTGCTGGCGCTCCAGAACTTCTCGGGGGCGGTGATGCGCAGGACATACTGTCCCTTGACGTCCTTGGTGAGGGTGTAGCTGCCGGCGGGGTGGTTGGTGAGCAGTTCGGCACTCTTGCTGTAGAGCTTGATCTCCTTGTCGATGCGTGTGTCGATTTTGGTGAAGTAGTCCCTGTTGAAGTCGCTGCTCTTGAGCACGTCACCCTTCTGCAGGATCTTCTGCTCCTTGAGCTCCGCCTTGGTGCCGAAGACGAACCATGCGGTGTGGAGGTCTTTGTCCTGTGTGTCGATGGTTTCCTGCTTCTGCTGGTTGTCGGCCTTGAGGTTGCTCACGTCCTCGCTGAGGGAGTTGATCTGTTCGCCCTGTTCGGCAATCTGTACGTCCTTCTCAGCCAGCTGTGCCTCCATCTCCTGTATGCGCTTGGTCTGCTCTTCGAGCTGTGAGGACAGGTTCTGGATGGTCTTCGTGAGTTTCTCGACGTTGATGGTCGTTGTCTTCAGGCGCTCCTTGAGCTGAGCGATGCGCTCGCGGTTCTGCTGCATGGCCTGCTGGATGAATGCCATGTTCTCGCGAATCACCTGCTTCGACGAAGCAGCTTCGGGGTTGCCGTTGGCCACCGTGATGCGGCCTTCTGCCTCGTTGATCTGTCGGAAGCCCTCTTGGACTTCGTTGATGGAGCCCATGATCTCGTTGAGCTCCGTCTCCTTCTCGTCGATGACCTGAAGGAGTGAGTCGCGCTCCTGCTGAGCACGTTCTTCTGTTTTCTTGAAATCGTTGCAAGCCATCAGTGTCAACAGACACAGTGGCAGAATCATTAACTTTTTCATTTTCTTTTTATTTAAAGGTTAAATTCGTTTTCGTTATCTTGTTATCTTGTTATTTCGATCTTTCCGATTGTTCCGGTTTCTCCGGCTTTTCCAGTTTTCCTCCGACGATGATGACGAATTCGCCTCGGGGCTCATGGGCGGTGAAGTGGGCGAGGGCTTCGGCCACGGTGCCCCTGACCACCTCCTCGTGTATCTTCGAGATCTCGCGGCACACGGCCACGGGTCGTTCCTCGCCGAAGACCTCGGCAAACTGCTGCAGCGCCTTGACCACGCGGTGTGGCGACTCGTAGAACACGATCGTGCGCGTCTCGTCGGCCAGCTCTTTGAGCCGCGTCTGCCGTCCTTTCTTCTGGGGCAGGAAGCCTTCGAAGCAGAACTTGTCGCAGGGCAATCCCGACGACACCAAGGCTGGCACGAAGGCCGTAGCGCCCGGCAGACAGCACACCTCGACCCCGGCCCTCGACGCCTCGCGAGCCACGAGAAAACCCGGGTCGGAGATGCCCGGAGTGCCGGCATCGCTGACGACGGCCACCGTCTCGCCGGCCTGCAGGCGCTCCACGATATGTGCTACGGTCTGATGTTCGTTGAACTTATGGTACGACAGCATCGGCCGATGGATATCAAAATGCTTCAGCAGAAGACCGCTCGTGCGCGTGTCCTCTGCGAGAATCAAATCGCACTCCTTCAACACACGCAGTGCGCGGAGCGTGATATCCTCCAGATTGCCTACCGGCGTAGGGACGAGGTACAACATACGGGGCAAAGGTACACATAATTGATGATTGATGATTGATGATTGATGATTTTTGATTAATGATTTATGATTTATTTGCGTTTTCAGCCGTTTTTAACCTTATTTCTTTGGCCGTACGCGAAGAAAACACTACTTTTGGCCTCTGAAAATGCTTTTTCCGTCACTATGACCAATCCGAAAGACTATAATGGCGAAATGATGCGACGAGGTCGCGTCGAAGTCATCTGCGGCTCCATGTTCTCCGGAAAGACCGAGGAACTCATCCGGCGCATGAAACGCGCCAAGTTTGCCAAACAGAAGGTGGAAATCTTCAAACCTGCCATCGACGTGCGCTACAGCGAGGAGGACGTTGTCAGCCACGAGGGCAACGCCATACACTCGACGCCCGTCGAGAGCGCGGCCAGCATACTCCTCATGGGCTCCGACTGCGACGTCCTTGGCATCGACGAGGCGCAGTTCTTCGATGCGCAGATCGTCGATGTCTGCAACGAGCTGGCCGAGCGCGGCATACGCGTCATCGTCGCCGGCCTCGACCTCGACTTCAAGGGGCAACCCTTCGGCCCCATGCCCCAGCTCTGTGCCATCGCCGACGACGTCACCAAGGTGCATGCCATCTGCGTGCGCTGCGGAGCACTCGCCTATGTCAGCCATCGCATCGTGGCAGGCGACAAACAAGTCATGCTCGGCGAGACGCACGAGTACGAACCCCTCTGCCGACAATGCTACGCCGAAGCAACCAAGCCGTAACGTCGGATTTTCGGAATCACGGAGTTACTCAATCACGAAATGTCGTTATAACGGTATAACGTAATAACGCATAATTAAAAAAAGTCATGTTCAAGCAACCCATCACTTTCGACAGCTTCATTCGCGGCGTGCTTCTTGCCCTCGTGTTCGTGGGCATCGCCCTGTTGATCAACCGCTTGAGCAGCGTGCTGCTGCCCTTCTTCATCGCGTGGCTCATGGCCTACCTGATGTACCCGTTGGTGAAGTTCCTGCAGCATAAATGCCGCCTCAGGAACCGCACCCTCAGCATTATCGTTGCCGCGCTGCTCGTGCTGGCGGTCATCACCGGCCTGCTGCTGCTCGTCATTCCTCCCATCGTCTCGGAGTTCTCTAAGGCCAGCGCCCTTTTCTCGAAGTATGCCGACCGCTTCCTCGGCGGCACGGGTGTCATACCCTACATCCAGCAGTTCCTCGACCAGTTCGGCTCCAAATACCAGACGAACATCCTCGACCTCATCCAGGAGCGCAGCTTCATGGAGGCCGCTCAGAGCGTGCTCGCACAGCTGTGGAACGTCATCTACCAGACCTTCGACTTCGCCATCGGCCTCATCGGCTCCCTCATCGTGCTGCTCTACCTCTTCTTCATCCTGCAGGACTACGAGATGATCACCGAGGGGTGGATCACCCTCATCCCAAAGGGCAGCCGCAGCTTCGCCGCACAGCTCGCCGAGGATGTCAAGAGCGGCATGAACAGCTACTTCCGCGGTCAGGGCCTCGTAGCTCTCTGCGTGGGCGTCCTCTTCTCGCTGGGCTTCCTCATCGTAGGTTTCCCCATGGCCATCGCCCTGGGCATGTTCATGGGCTTCCTCAACCTCGTGCCCTACCTCCAGACGCTGGGCTTCATCCCGATGATCATGCTTGCCTTGCTCAAGGCTGCCGACACGGGCGAGAACTTCTGGTGGATCCTCCTGCCCGGCGTTATCGTCGTCGCTGTCGTCCAGGTGCTGCAGGACACCGTCCTGGTGCCCAAGATCATGGGCTCCGCCATGGGTTTGAACCCCGCCGTCATCCTGTTGTCCCTCTCCGTGTGGGGTTCCCTGCTGGGCTTCATCGGACTCATCATCGCCCTTCCGCTGACCACCCTGCTCATCTCCTACTACCGCCGTTTTGTGCTCGAAGAACGCCCTGAAGAGGTCATCAACACCTCCCTTCAGCCGCCCATTCCGGGCTAAAATAACAAAAAATGCACCTAAAACGAAAATTTTTCATCAATCATCGCGTGTAATTCATAAATAATACTTACCTTTGCAGCCGCAAATTGAGGCACCCCCTCATATCGTTCTCTCTTTTTTCTGTGGTTAGATCCGTTAGCTCAGCAGGTAGAGCACAACACTTTTAATGTTGGGGTCTTGGGTTCGAGCCCCAAACGGATCACGAAACAAGGAGGTCAATGACCTCCTTGTTTTTTGTGGCAACAATATTACACTTTGCACATTTCTTTTTTATAAACAACGAATTATACGAATTTGACGAATTTAAGCTTGCACCGTGGCTGCTCAGTCCTGTGATGTAGGGTCGGCCTATCGGCTTGAGTCGTTATTAGGAAAATAATTCGTTTAATTCGTATAATTCGTTGTCTGAAAAAGACACCTTCTGTGCCAACTGACAAATACTTGTCCTCACCCGCCTATTCCACGCATTCGTCGGTGGTGCTCGGAGCCTGTCGCGGGAAGGCGCTGATGCGCAGGCGGGCAGCTCCCATGGGGATGAGCTCGATCTGCTGTTCCTCCGCGGCGCGGGCGTCGAAGGCGGTGGGCAGCACGTCCGTCATGCCTGTGGCGTCGAAGCCCCACGCGGCGATCTGCCGGCCTGTGGCCTTGAACTTCAGGGGCACGGCATCGGGGGTGAAGGGATAGTTGTCGGCAGGCCATTCGCCTTTCTCGACCTCGAAGCCCTGTGGCTGATTCTGGGCGTCCACGACAAGGGCGTAGTTCCAGGGCGTCGTGGCAAAGATCTCGTAGGCGGGCCACAGCGAGGCATCGACGCCGGCCTGCCAGTGCGAGTCGTCCTGCACGATCTCATGGTCGCGGCTGTCTCGCTGGTTGTAGCGCTCGCCGATGCGCAGCGAGAGCGTCAGCGGGCCGTAGTCGAGGCTCACGCTGCTCTTGTTCATCTCCCAGACGCGCGTCTTCAGGTTCATGGGTAGCGTGAGGCGGACTTGATCGCCGTCGTGCCAGGTGCGTTTGATGCAGAAGTAGCGTGAGGAGCTGGCCCCACCTACGGCCTCTTGAGTGTTCACCTCCACCGTGGCGCCTTCTGTCCACGCAGGTATGCGCAGATAGAGGGGGAAGCTGACGTCGGCGTCGGTGTGGATATCGAAGGTGATGGTTTCGTCGAAGGGATAATGTGTCGTCTCGGTGAGGCGCACCGTCTTGCCGTCGGCCACGAGGGCCGTGGTCTCGCTCTCGGCATAGAGCATTGCGGCCAGACCGCCGTCGGTGGTGGCCATGACGAGGTGCTCGGTGTAGTATGGCCACCCCATGCCGTGGTTATGCTGGCAGCAGCGGCTGCTGAAGGGGCTCATCGAGAGCATGCCGCGCAGGCTGTTGTCGATGCTCGGGGCGTGGTTCTTGCCGTCGCTGATCGTCATGTTGGGCGAGGTGATGTATCGCAGGCCGCGCATGTCGGGCATCATGGCGGCGGTGAAGGTGTTGAGGGCCACGTCCTCGCAGTGGTCAGCCCATGCGGGGTCGCCGGTGATTCCCATCATGATCTCGTCGCTGGCCATCTGCTCCACCAGCGCACATGTCTCTGCGCCCTGTCGCGGGTCGGTATATCCTGTGCGTGCATTTTCGTCGGCGCCGTACATGCCGCCCGGCACCTGTCCGTAGCGGCGGCGCATCTCAGCCTGGTTGTCGTAGGCGGCTTGCAGCATCGCCTCGTCGCCCGTATAAATATAATAGGTGGCGGGTTCGCGGAAGCCCTGTGCCACGTTCACGCCGTGCCAGTTGGGCAGGTCGCGCTTCATGGTCCAGTCGGCGGTGTTGCGGTGCAGCTTCTCGATGAGCGGCAGCAGCGCTGCGTCGCCCGTGCGGTTGTAGAGCCATACGACGCTCCACTCGTTGTCGCCGCCGCGTTTGTTCTCCCAGTAGTCCTCGAGGAACTGTTCGTCGGCCACACTCATCTCCCATTTGAAGTAGTTGGTCATGGCCGTGAGCACGCGCTCGTCGCCGCTGTATTCGTAGTAGGTCTGCAAAGCCCATAGCATGATCATCTGCGCCCACACCTCGGGACGTCCGTTCGACGTGTTCTTGGGTCCGAGGAAGCCGTCGCGCTTGATGTTTTTGAAGACGCCCTCGAACCACACCTGTGCCTCCTGCTTCAGCGCATCGTCGTCGAGGATGTAAGCCAGGCTGGCGTAGCCGCGCAGCCAGTAGGGCACCTCTTCCCATCCGTGGTCGCCCGCCGATGAGAGCCATTGGTTGTTGTTCTTGTCGAGCCATGCGCTGACGGTGCCCAGCTGTCCGTTGAGGCCGTTCTTCTGGCGGTTGAGGATCTCGAGCAGCCAGCCGCGCGGCTGCACCTTGCCCACTGGCAGCTTCAGCAACCGCCCGCCATGAAGGGGAGCACGGTATGCGGGGTAGTTGGCGGCTTCGCCCATGGCTGGGCGCTCCACGATGGTGATTTCGTTGGCTGCCGTAGCAGCTAATGACAGTGTCAGCAGGGCTGCCAGGCCTATTGGCAATGAGAAATGGTGAAAAGTATTCATATCTGTGAAGAGAGTAGGAAAATTTGAGAATAAGAATTATTATTTTACCATCACCTTCCTGCCACCTTTTATATATACGCCCTGTGGCAGCGGCGAGGGATGAGTGCTGAGTGACGAATGTGGTACGCGCTGTCCCGCTACGTTATAGACGTCATGGCCTTGTGGCGCTCTTGCGCTTTCATCCTTCGTCTCTCCGACGCTGTCGGGGATGTCCGGCCCTACGGGTTCAGGCACGTACGTCGTCGTCATGATGAGTCCGTAGTCGATGTGTCCGCCCCAGGCACCGCTCTGCACCGACACGGCCAGCACGTTGTCGCCCTCGCGCAGATAGCCTTTCTGTCTGGCCGTGAGCGTGTAGCGGGCGTAGTCGTTGTCGTTCCATCCCGTGGTGCTCCATATGAGCTGTCCGTTCAGATAGACTTTCGGGTTCTCGTCGTAGCTGCACGTGAGTACTATGGTGCCCTCCTTGGCTTGTTCCACGTCTTCGGCGGTCAGCGTGAAGTGGCGACGCACGAGCAGTGGCTGACGCTCTGAGGCCCAGTCGGTGGTGCGGAACTGGTCGGGGCTGTTGCTCAGCGGCCCTTCGCCCTGTATCCAGTCCTGCTCGTCGGCGCAGATGCCCGCCCATTTCTTCGCGGGGATGCGGTTGAGCTGTTCGTTGCTGTTGAGCAGGTAGTAGGCGCAGAGCCATGGTCCGGCTTGCAGCGTGCTCAGCAGTGTCGTCGTCATTTCCATGTCGGCTTCGTACAGGCCGCAGTCGGCAAAGGCACCGCCCCAGTTCTGGTGTACGTGTACGGCCAGCACATTCTCCGTGCCGTCGGCGTGGAGGAGTGCTTTCTGTTCGTCGGTCAGCAGGACGCGTTCGTCGTTGTTCCAGCCGTCGCTGACCGTCCACACCTGCTCGCCGTTCAGGTAGTATTCGGCAGGTGCATCATCGTGGCCGCAAGCGAGATAGAGAGCACCGGCGGGCAGTTCCGTCAGCGTGAACGTGCGGCGCAGATAGATCTCGCCCGTGATGTCCACCGTTATCCAGCGCGTCGATGTCTGGCCCTTATATACCTCATCGGAGCTGAAGGGCGACCGGCGTTCTTGCCATTGCTGGGCATCATCGGTCAGCTCGTAGTCCACGGCATACCAGGGCCTGCCGTCAGCATCTGCCGGCGGTGTCCCCCAGACGTGGTTGTAGTTGGCTTCGGCGTAGCGTTGTCCTGTGTTGAAGATCATCACCTGGGCAGTCCATGTCTCTGCAGGTGTCCATTGGGACGACGGCAACACCACTTTCTGCGCGTTGAAGTTTGCCGTCAGTTCCTGAGCCGTAGCGTTGAATGCCGATAGGCTCATCATGAGTAAAAGGATAGTTTGTTTCATCCTATGCTATTTTGTTGTTTTCTTTCTTTCGTGGTGCAAAAGTACGCCTTTTCAGCGACATCCGATAAAAAATTCAAGTCAATAATGTACATTTTCGTGTCAAATTCCCCAAAACTCTTTGAGTCCAAATAGCTCTCACAGAGATTAAAGATTTTGCACACATGCGAAACTTAGATGAGGTAAAATTTGGGTGATTCAAAGAATCGGAGTATCTTTGCGGCAGAAATGAGAAAGCGACAGAGTCGTTCAGCATGAGGACACGGAATAAGATCATCATAGGTATCATCGTTGCCTGCCTGGCGGCGGCCGCAGGCATCTGGATGGAGGTGCGGAGGGCGCATCTGATGCGGGCTGCGGTGGAGCAGGCGTTGGAGCAGAACCGCAACTACGTGCCCTTCACCTCCGACACCATATACCTGTCCCCTCACTCCTCTCCGACAAGCACTCCCTTCCCATCTGGGGAGGGTCGGGGAGAGGCTATTTCTCTTCGCGACGCTGTCGCCTACTACCGCCATCCCCTCCGCCGCCTCTGGACCTCACCCAACGACCGCCTCCGTGCCGGCTATGCCCTCGGCTGCATCTATCGCGACCTCCACGAAGCCCCCATCGCCATCATCACCTGGGAGGATGCGGTCGCTGCTGCCGACACCACCGCTGATGACTGCGACTACGCAACGCTGTATAGAGTGTATGGACAGATGGCAGATATGTATATGTGGCAGCATTTACCAGAAAAAGAACTGGAGTGCAGAAAGAACTATTGTAAATATTCAATTCAGGCTAAAGACACATTGGAATCCCTACATGGTTCTCTTCTTTGTAATTCAGCTTACTATGCATTAAGAGACACTGCCGCCATCTTCGCGAACTCAGAAACCGTTCGTCAGCAATACCTTAAACTCGGCCTGGCAAAAGAAGCTGCTACAGTCTATCCTACGCCAATCCAAATAGCTGTAGAAACAGGCCAATTTGAACGTGCCCGAGTCATGATGGACGAATACGAACACAACTCCGAGCTTTTCGGTGAAGATGGTTTCATCAAAGATTCAACTCGCGCTCAATACCATTCCTACAAAGGACATTACTATTTGGGTATCCACGAGATAGACTCTGCAGAACGACAATTCCGATTCATTTTACAAACCAATTCTACTGCCATTTCCGCTTACAGAGGCCTCATAGGTGTATATAGAGAAAAGAGAGATATTGATTCTGTTCAAAAGTATTCAACATTATTTGAAGCGCAGGCTGTTGATCTAATGGACAAATCAAAGAATACGGCAATCATCCAAGCTGAAGGCATGTATGATTTTAGCAGGCAACAGAAAAAAGCACAAAATGAAGAGAAGAAAGCAGATCGCCGGAAGCTTGAACTTATCGTTTCTGCCATGGCAATTGTCACTTTAATCATCATTTCTATTTTCTTCAATAAGAAAGAGAGACTGCAAAAACGAGTGCTTGAGTTAGAATACAACAAATTAGAGGATGATTACTCTGTGGCTTTAAAACAGCTGGAAGAAACTCAAAACGATGTAGCCATCTTGCAGCAGGAGACAATAAAGAACAAAGTGACAAAAGACCTGTTACAGAAGAAAGAAGGACAAGTTATTGAACTGAATAAGCTTGTAAATGAATTAAGCAAGCGATTGAAATATTCGCCAAGACATAAGCTACAGAGTGACATCAAGGAAACTGAAATCGTGGAACAGTTCCACCTGATTTGCAAATCTCATTTCGAAGAAGACAAGAACGGATTCAAATCCATTCCACCAAGAAAAGCGTCTGATCATGAATGGGAACTATTAAGCCAACACACCCGAATTGCCCACCCAACGTTCTATCTCTTCATTAACGAACATAGGTTGTCCGATTTAGAGTTCAAAGTCTGTCTTCTCGTTCGATATGGATTCAAGAACCCTGAGATAGCCATTCTTACAGCATCAAATAAGCGTGGAATAAGTAATGTCAGGAAGTCAATAGCTGAGGATTTATTCGGTTTGGACAGCGCACTTGGACTTGATGACCAATTGTCTCAAATATAATGATTTGAGCAATAGATTCTGCAGAAAAGATGTATTTTTGATGAACTGTTTTCAGCTCTGCCACCAAATGTTTATTAATTAAGTGGTTAGCGTTCATTATGAGGTCTATTTGATGAACTTTTGATGAACTTTATTTTCTTTTAGGTGTTGGCAATCTTGGAAAAAGGATTTACCTTTGCAGCACCTAACATCAAAAAATCATCAATTATGATCAAGAAAATCTCTCTATTAACACTGGCTCTTTTGTCAGTTGTAATCGTCCGTTCACAGAGCATCGTTCCCGTAACCCCTACTATCGAGCCAAGCCTTGGCAATGGTGAACCCAAACGTTCCCCCATCCTCGTACCCGTCCTATATATAGACGGTTACACGCTGACGGCAGGTGACAACACCCTCGGTTCCACCATTCGCCTTTTAGATGCTAACGACAATGTGGTGTTCTCCACATACGTATCTATAGAAGGTGACATCGAGCTACCCGAAACCCTCAGCGGCAACTATACGATTGAGGTTGTTTTCGACAACGTCACCTTCGTAGGCGAGATCGAACTCTAAATGCAATTTTCGCCCATTTCATCGGAAAACAGGCCGATGAAATGGGCAATAAAAAGGATTAATTATGAGAAACACTTATGTTCTTATTACATTCTGCCTCTTTGTCTTTCACCCAAACCTGATGTCACAGACAAAGATGACTGCTGCATCCAATATGCCGCGCAGCAACGACAAGGTCAGCAAACGGCAAATGGAATACTTTGAACCCGGTCGAGATGGGCCAGAACAGACATGGGACTTCAGGTATATGAAAGTTCTTGATGAGAGACATGTAACGAAGTACTATTGTGGCTCCGATTCTGCGCTTCTTTACGGAGAAGAATCTGATGTGGCAAAAAAGTACCTCTTTCGTAATGACTCACTGCAAACCATTGGCTCCGAAAGTCGCTTGCGAACTATGACCTATCAACATCCTCTTACCATATTATCTTTCCCATGTTCATACGGAGATACTTCGAAAGAGGAGTACCATGGCACAGGCTCTTATTGCGACAAATATGTTTTAGAGACAAACGGGACTTTGGAATCGAAGATTGATGCATCAGGAATCATCCTGTTGAACGACGGAGATACTCTTCACCATGTGCTTCGCCTCCATCAGGTTTATTCTGCCGACATAGCGCAATATCTGCCCTATGACACGCTGTTCAGGTCAGAGAATAGAAAACGGCGGGTCGAAGAGCGTTATCAATGGTTTGCTCATGGTTATCGATATCCTTTATTTGAGACTGTAAGTGTGACTATTCTCAACAATCATGCACCCGTTACATGCCAGAAGTTAGCATATTGTTTTTTGCCTTCAGATCAAGCACTGCTAAAGGACGACATCAATGAGCAGATTCAGAAGGAGGACTCTTTGAGACGAAATCAAGTCGGGAAACAGTCCATCATTCATTATAGCGTATCTGTTGAGTCCAATGCCATCATTGTTCGGTATTCCCTGGATGCTGATGCTAATATCGTTGCTGCGGTTTGTGATAGGGCAGGTATTGTCTATAGCCGTGCTTCAATCTCCGACATTGAAGGTTCCTCTGGATCATTACGTCTTAATCGTAATGGCTTAAAGCTTGGTATCTATGTCCTTTATCTCAATGTTAACGGACAGATTATTAACGATAAAATCGAACTTAAATAATTCTGCTTTATGCAACACTTCCGCCTCTTCTTATTCCTAATTTCAATAAATCTTTTCGTTCAGACCGTTCTTGGCCAAGATATCATGGTTCCCCTGTCAAGGGTTCCTTCACCTCAAGCAACAGATCTCGGACGTTTCGGAAACATTCCGATGTCATACTATACTGGCCGTGCCAATATAACAGTTCCCATTTGTTCGTTTACGGAACGTGGCGTTACATTGGACATTAATCTGAGTTATGACACCTCAGGTCTTTTGATGAACAAACTGCCCGGGTGGGTAGGACCAGGATGGACATTAAATGCAGGAGGCTGTATCACCAGGGTACAAAGGTATATGTGCGATGAAGTTACTCTGTTAACTCATCCGAGTAATTTCGTGAACTACTTTCATGCATATCATGAAGTAGCTCCTAACGGTGTGATTGATTCAGCGACAGTTGTTAACATTGCCAATTGGGGCCATAAAGATTATGCTCCAGATGTTTTCTATTTCAACTTTATGGGTAAGACTGGGCGTTTCTTCTTAGGCAATGATGGGGAGTGGAAAGTCTGTAGCGAAGATAACCTTGTCGTCGAATTTAACGTCAATAATCAAAATAATTACCTTTCTCCCGTTTTTCAAAACTTCCCAGCTGGCGCCGGTTACCCTGAACCGAATACGATAAAGGGTTTTGTCATCTATGACGACCAAGGGAACAAATATACATTTGGGGGTGAGACAAATTCCATCGAATATTCAATCGGATTCTTTAAAACGTGGGTTCAGGAAGATGACGATCCATGGAAAGCGGATTGTTGGTACCTGAAAAAGGTGGAAGACCGTTTCGGGAACCTTTTATATAGTTTCTCATATCGACGAGGATGTTATTGTCTTCAAATGTTTCGGGATCCCACAAATCAGAATCAATACACCGGCACTCTTAACCTACCTGTTTATCTGACTGGCATCTCCACATTAAGCGGGGATCAAGTCGATTTCTCCTTTTCAAGCCCATGCGCAAAAGGTCAGGTTTCCCGGATGCTTTATCCTTCATTATATCCTAACTCTGTTCCACAGCAAGTTTTTCCGAACGGAGTAACTTATCAACATTACCCTTGGTACTACTTATTAAAAAAGGATGAAAATACATCACCTTTTTTTGCCACGCCATCAGCAAACCCGGGCGATCCGCTTTCTGCAATAGATATAGAAAGACTTAATACAATACGAATAAGCAGGGGACAATCGTCACTCCAAGAAAAATATTCTTTAAATTATAACAATGAAGGACGATACCATCTTACATCAGTAGGCATTAAATCCGGAACGGATTCTATCGGGACATATACGTTCACATATAATGATTTCCAGGCTATTCCGGCCGACTATCTGACGAAGATGCACGACAGCGGAGGCTATTTCAATAATTCCGAGTATTCCTATACCCCCAATCTGGAATATGCGAAAAAAGGAATGATGACAAAGATAACATACCCAACAGGTGGATATAGCACATTCGACTACGAACTGAACGACTACGGGTGCATCATGACATTGGATCGGGAAGCCGTCGTAGATACCACCGGAAGCCATTGTGGTTTAAGAATTTGCGACATCTCTGATTATGCCGATTCGCCAAGTTCTGTTATACGAAGAATTGTTAAATACAATAATCCATCTACAGGAATATCAAGCGGACAATTATTCGTTGATCCTGATGATGATAAGTATTACTTTATATATCAAAGAACATATAATTTCGCACACTCTGTCCCCACGATTCCTCTGTTCACATCATTAAATACGTATGTCGGATATTCCGTAGTTACGGATTCTGTGGTCGGCGGAAGCAGTCACATCTATTGTTTTACGAATTTTGCCAATAGAGGATGGGCTCCACCCGCAGGTATTAGTCCTGTCAATAACAATATGGAAGTCGGTAATACTGATACCTATTTCAGGCAGGATTTTATGCGTGGAAAAACGGCAGTGGAGTATATTAGGGATGAGAATCAGGTCATACAGAAAAGCATACGATATGAATACCGAACAGATGCTGCAAATTATCTTCATCAAAAGAGCTACGGTTTTGACCCTACTTATCACGATAATATCTATCATCGTGGAGGTTTCTACACACTTTATTATCCTAAATACGACCTTCAAAGGATTGCAACATCTACTAAATATAGCAATGGATGGGTTAATGACACCACCATTTATACAATGACAGAGTTCAATGATTCTATTGCATTTCTTCAGCCACCTTATTTCCGCATGTGTACAGAAGAAAGGACTGTACGCAATGGCAGCAAGATGCAGAGGAATTATAGTTACGCGAGCATGCCAACAAACCTATATTTCATCCCTAAAGTGGCCACTACATCTAAATACAATGACGAAATACAATTGAGTGAGAACGTCGTATATAAGGCCTTCAATGGCATATTTCTGCCAAAATATGAAGTCCAGACTGTTGGTCAGGGTGTCCCGGATACTCTTATCACCTATCACTCATACACTTCGGCCAAACTACCACAGTCCTACACCCGTCCTGGTGAATATCCGACACGTCTTTATTGGAACTCACAAGGACGTCTGATGGCATCTGTGACATGTCCGCCCGACTTGGCTTCACAAATAACACCTTATTCTTCACCCACAGATCCCAAACTTGTGTTGCGCATTAACGGACAGAGCATATTCAACTATCCAGAAGTAAACGCCACCACCTATATCTATGACGACAGAGGTAATATTGCAGCATCTGCCACTGCGAATGGATTCACTCAGTATTATCTCTATGATGATTTCGGACGTCTTACAGAGATTCAGGATGCTGATCACCATACCATTCAACGCTACAAATATAATTATAAAACTTCTGGCATCAATTTACCCGACCCCATTACAATATAATCACCTATGAAACGTTATATAAATATATGGCTGATTGCCAATGCCGTCCTCACGCTAAATGCCCAACAATATGAGGACCAATCCCGCTCACTGAATTTCGGGGAAAACTACGTAAAAACAACAACCATGCTTGACGCATCGGCAAATCAATCGGTTACGACCATCCAATTCTTCGATGGCTTAGGACGACCTTCCGAGCTTGTCGAAGGCGGCATTAGCACGGGAGGGAGATACCTCCATTCCTACCAATTGTATGACAATGTGGGACGGGAATATATTAGGTTATTGCCTGCTGTGGGTTCGACCAGCAATTCTCCAAAAGGGTTCTTGTGGTGTTGTAACACATGCCAACAGAACTATAACGACACCGGCTATTTCAGCCAGACTACCTACGATGCCCTTGGCCGTTCCACTTTCATCTCTACGCCTGGACAGAACTGGGAAGGAAAGGGAAAGACCATAGAGTATGTCACAAACGGAAATAACGAGGTGAAACGTTACAGGGTCAACAACAGCATACCTGCCCTGAACGGCCGCTACCCCGCAGGATCGCTGACGGGAGAACGGGTAATAGATGAGGACGGCATTGCGATAACCACCTACAAGGATCTGACCGGACGAATTGTGATGGAACGCCGCGGCGACAATGATGACACCTATTTCGTTTATGACGCAAAAGGGTTACTCTGTTTTATCCTCCAACCAATGTATCAGGATAGTCCCGTAGCGGGATACAGGTTCCGCTACGCCAACGATGCGCAAGGACGCTGCACCAGCAAGACTTTGCCAGGATGTAGTGCCATTAAATATTGGTACGACGGTGCCAATCGTATTATTGCGAAGCGAGAACCTTTACGCGGAGCCAGATTATGTACACACCGTTATTATTATGATGGTTTAGGACGTTTGGTCGTCCAAGGACGGACTGTTCACATACCTCAAAACGCCAACACTCCGATAATCACTTCACGGACGCCGGCAGCCGGAACGGCGGAGATAGGCCATACGGGCTACTACGTTGATGCGGCACGTATTCCCCAAGACTTACAGTTGGAAATCGTCAACTACTACGACGACTATGCCTTCCTGTCCTCGGGCATCTTCACCGACTCCATCCCAAGCGGCAATTTCCAGGCGTCGTCACCTGTCTGTGCATCGACGCTGAAGACAGGCGACATCACCGCCACGTCCGATGGACATTTACTTGCCCGCGTCTATTATTATGATGAACGGGGGCGTGTTGCTGACACCCGTGAGAACCTGCTCGGAGGTGAGTTCCTTCGGACTACAACATCCTACAGCTTCACTGACAAGCCAACCTCCACTTCTATGACATTAACTGATACTTCATGTCCTTCAATCTATATAAATGAAACATACACATACGACAATCTAACCGACAAGCTAAAATACCATGACCTCTCAAGTAGTGGATTCTCAACACGGGTTGCCTCATACACTTACAATAATCTTGGGCGCCTCACTGTAATGATGAGAAATAGTGACCATTTTGGCATAGAAAACACCTACAACATACATGGTTGGTTGACAGGTACTCGCGCAACAATATTTTCTTACGGCTATACACCATCTTTCCAACAGGAACTGTCATACGAAACAGGTAGCGGCACACCATGCTTCAATGGCAATATAAGTGCAATGAGATGGAAATCTATCATTTATAGTTCAGGACATGGTTATAAGTTCTTCTATGATAATCGTAACAGACTGACCGAAGGTCGGCACACGGATTATGATTTCAATGACTATAGTGCATCCTATACAGAGCGTATGAGTTATAATCGCAATAGTGCAATAACCCAACTCACACGCAGAGCAGGAACAATTCAGCCCGTGGACTCATTGTATTATTACTATAATGGGAACAAACTGACATCAATCGGAGATTATGGGACACCCGTCAACACGAACGGTTCTTTTGAATTTCAGTTTTCTAATAGTTCACCGACTTACACTTACAATAGTGCCGGTGACCTGACTCGAGACGGCAACAAAGGCCTGACTAAAATCAACTATGACTATCTTGGTCACCCCATCCGCTTACAGTTCCGCAACGGCAATGTCATAAAGTACGTTTATGCTGCCGACGGGCGAAAACTGCGCGAGAAACATATCACGGCAGTGGATGGGCTGACTGTGCAGATGGGTAACACGCTGGAGTTGACTCCCGCGCAGACGATGGCAGTTGATTCCATGGACTATGCTGGCAATCTACGTTTCACGAGGCAACGAATCAGTTCATCGCATGTGTTTTTCAACCTTGACTACCATTTCGATGGCGGCTATCTCTCTGTAACGCCGCCTAACTCAACCTCGCAAACCTATTATAACAAGACCACGTATTTCTTCATTCGCGACCATCAAGGTAACAACCGTCTGGTCGTGGACGGTAGCGACAACATCATTAAGCAGTCAAACGAGTACTACCCCCATGGAGGTCTATGGAACTATTTCAGCACCGACCAGGGCTTCCAACCATACAAGTACAACGGGAAGGAGTTGGACCGCGTGCATGGCCTTGACTGGTACGATTACGGCGCAAGAAGATATGACCCAGCCTATTGCCTCTTCACGCAGATTGACCCCCTATGCGAGGATACGCCCCATCTGAATCCGTATGCTTATTGTGCGGGAAATCCGGTGAGGTATGTGGATCCGGATGGGAGAGATTGGGTTCTTGCCAAATATGGATCAGATTCTTTTTATTTCTTTGATGATAGAATTCATAGTCAGGAAGATATAAGTGAGAACTATTATGGTGGCTCTACTACTGATAATACAATCCAATATTTTGGCAGTGATGGAAGTGTTAAAAATGAAGACGGTAAATTGTTGTACAAACTTAATGACGACGGGACTTATTCAGATGCTAAGGGTAACATTTTATCAGAAGAAGTTGACAAGGGAGGTATTCATATAGGTAATAAGTCTTCTGTGAAAATAAATAAGAACAATTTGTATGGATTTTATTTAGGACCGCATAACCCCAAGCAGAATAATGGGAAAGATTCTTATGCACTTCCTCCAATTGATAATCTTGATTATGCTGCATTCTTGCATGACAAAGGGTATGATGGTAAAGATGCAGTTGGAGTTAAGGGGGCTTTATTTAATTGCGATGTTGCTTCCGATGATTTCAAGTTAGCTATGCGTAGCTATCTTTCTTCTTTTGGAACAACACCTCTCTCCAAAAAGTATATTGTCAGCATGTGCACAGCATACTCATTTGGTTCTATATCTCTTATAAAATACTATTTAAGGAAATTCATAAAATGAAAATAAATGGAAACATATTATATAGGATAATACAATATGCGAGCATATGTTATATCGTCATCTTCTCTATAAGTTGCATAATGTTTATAGGCAATGACCCAATGGAAGAATGCGTTCAATATGTCTTGCCTAATACAAATGTTCAGAGCTTTGCTAATAAACTGAAGAATTTAATGGCGGAGAACTCAGACGTACAATTCAATCCAACAAAATTGACTCCATATTGTCTATACGATGAATCTATACAATCATCTATCTGCTTCAATGACACTAATGAGGTCTTGCTAATTGAAGCCATTGAGCATGATGATGATGTCGTAGTGAGGATTGGGCCGATTCAAAGGCTTGAAGAAAATGGATCTTGGAAAAAGAACAGCTATAACAATGTGCCGATTGCAGGCTTTTCTTTTGGAAAAGCAGACGATTTCAAGCATGGTCTTCAAATACAGAAGGCCTTTGAAGAATGTGTATTGGAGAGACTTGGAGAATACCATAAGGATTGGATATATAATTACCTTAGTATCGTTGCATATTTCTTCTATTATTACCTCCTTGAGTTACCGATAAGTTACCTCGTTGCGGTTCTTTTGTTAGCTTTTAGCTTGAAAATGATGCGAAAGAAATGGAAGATGACCTCCTTACTATTATTGACGGTTGTACCATTCTTAGTGCTGTTGGCATCTCTCTTGTTAGCATTTGCTGCCCCTATTTTTTATAGGAACAAAGATGTATTCGATGCTCAAAGTAGACATATTTATGGTGGGAACAAGAATATTCACCCATTAACATTCCTCATAGATAAGAATAATCCCGTTTCAGATTATCTGAATGAGCATCAGGACATAGATGTAGACTATCCAGACATGGTGTATGGCAACTCTCTATTGATGTTTGCCATCATCAATGATAGTCCTACATCGGCAAAAGAGCTCCTGGAAAATCAGGCCAATCCCAATTATACCTCACCCCATAATGGAGGAACTCCCCTTCTGAAATCATTGCAGATACTCGATAGTTCTGAAAAACCAGATACCGCATTACTTTCCATGGTTTTGTCATTCGGCGCAGACCCCAATCTGTTCACATTCGACAAAAAGCACGAAAGAAAACGTATACCGCTATTGGAGGTTAGGAGTCTGGAACAGGCACGGATGCTTGTAGAAAAAGGTGATGCGCAAGTTTCCGATGATATTATCCACATTATGGAACTGGGGCGAGATATTTATCCATTCATGAATGATTCAGTGCAAAATCAAATTGTAACATTCTATAAATCATTGTTGCATAATGATGAATAGTAAACTACATGGCCTACACGGTCTCCTATAAGAGCCTAATAATACAGGGATTATTCCTGTAAATAACAGATCGGATAATGAGACTTTAAAGCGTGCATATTACTGGCTTTTCGAATAATAGTTATGAATAAAAAGATACCTTCTCTGCTTGGCTTTTTAATATGTATAGCAAGCTGTTCTGTGAGACAAAACTTGAATAATGTCTGCGGAACCTATGTCGATGATTGGAGCGGCGGTTTGAGGGAAGGAGGGGATATGGTAAAAACATTGTGACTATTAAACAGGTTTCAGATCTGGATCAGTTCCCCAATGTGGATGATTATTGTGAAGGATATTATTTTTATCAACTATCAGACAAAGACAGTGGTCCTAAACCCTCAAAAGAAAGGATGGAAGCCATTCAAAGGTCATTTGAACAAAACGTCCTATCGAAGGTCGGATTGTATCACAGAGATATTCAAGACCTAATTGTCGGCTCTATAAGTGAGTTCGTTGACAAAAACTTCAGGACCATCATATTTTTAGATGTTTTCTTTGTTGTATTGCTCATATCCATATTATTTGTCAGAAAGATGAAACAAAAATGAATCAAATGAATTATTTTATGTGTATTGTGCGGGGAATCCGGTGAATTATGTGGATCCGGATGGAAGACATATATTTAAGAGCGAGCTCTTATGCTCTCTCCAAGAACCTCACTTGTGCCAGAACGATGTTCTGTCACTCAGACATCAGCAAAGCAAAAACACCGTTTCGCTACGCTACACTGAAAAAACTTGTCCTATAGCATTTGTCTGATGCCTGGAATCTATAGTTTCACTTGTTACTCTTTCATTGAAGTTTCGCTTTTTGCTCTTTCATTTTTCACTCCAAGATGATTACTGCGCGCAGCTTTTTCAGTGAAGCGCAGCGAAACGGTGTTTTTGCCAGATGAAGAGGTGGTTCCGCAGGAACGATGGATGTGAGGGTTGAGCACGCAGTGCCCACCTCTTCAACTGGTGTTTTTTATGTTTTTGTCTTCATCCTCAATTGTTTTTGTCGCCTTTAGATAGGTATATCCCTGGTATATATCCCTGGTATATATCCCTGGTATATCGTAGGTTTATTTTGAGAATTGCTTGTACCTTTGCGCCCGAGCTTTTGGCCAAAGCGAGTAAGTAATCAAAACGTAAAAAAAAGTACAACTATGAGAAAAATTATTTGTTATGACCGTGCAGACGGACATGCCTGCGGTCTGATGCCTTTAGGCAATGAGTGGTGGATTGTTACACGCGATGAGAAGTTTGAGTCGCTGGATCGCTCATACATCAGGTATGATGAAGGCAGCGAACTGATGTACCTGTGCGAGGAAGGAGCCACGTTGCACGTCACCGATCTGACCGTGATGATGGGCTTTGCCCTGGAGAACGCCTACGATGACATCCACGAGGAGCTGGATCAGCGGCTGAACACGCTCAAGGAACAGGGTGTCATGGTCAGCGAGGAGCCCCGCAGGCTGGACCTCATGATGCACCTCTACGGCAACGAGGGAACGCTGCGCAAGGGAGCGTACAGCATGGTGTGTGAGGATCGCCACCGTGCGGGTCGTTTCCTACTGAACCTCGATAACTTCGATGATGCCGACATCGCCATTCACTGGGGGTATGTCTATGCCGACTTCTTCCGGCGCCACGGTGTGGACGTCCACGTAACGCTCCGCGCCAAGTCCGCCGACATCATCGGTCAGCTCAAAGAGGGTGTGCCTGTAGGGTGGTCAATTGAGAATGAATAGCGTATGAACGAGACGTATCTGCAAATTCCAGCACTCAGTCAACAGCAGAGCCTGACCCTTTCGACCCAATCGCCGCCGACTAGGGCGTAAGCCCCTCCCCTTGGCCCCCTATATAAGGGGGGCCCTAGGGGGGGGCTATGGCCCTAACCTTTGACGAGAGCAAACCTGCTCTTGCACACAAATGAATTGTTCTGAAACAAAAACAGGAAAAAACCCGCTTGTGATGGCTGAGCTCTTTGAGCTATCGTTCTGCACTTCCGGTCTTGCGCCTAAGAGCAAGCTCTTGCGCAGCCCAAAAGTACAGTACGGTTTCATCCTGAAACGCAGCCATCACAGCGGCAAAAACACCGTTTCGCTACGCTTCACTGAAAAAGCTGCGCACTGTAATCAAAACATAAACATCGTATTGGTTAACTTCATCAAGGCGTTTGATAGAATAACTCATAGGACGTTTTTTATAGAATCGAGCTACATGGATGGAATATTGTCTATAGGAAGAGTTTTTCAGCGCGAAGCGCGGTGTTTTTGCCGCTGTGATGGCTGGGTTTCAGACCGTCGTCTGAAACTGGTGCGATGGCGGAGTGACCGTAAAAGCTCGCTTTTAAACGGGCATCGCCGTCCATCACACCAAATCAGGCGTCGCAGACGACAGATTCAGCCATCACAAGCGGAGTTTTTAATGTTTTTGTCTAAATCTTTAAATTACAACGGAAAGGAACTATTATGGAAGACTTCAATGAGCCGTGAAGAAGGAAAACGAAAATCACGAATCACATGGAAACGCGATGGAACGTGATGATGCGCTATGATGCCCAGGATTCGGGGGCTGCAATGCCATACCTTTGCACTCGCAAACCAAAAGGTCTGCTATGTAACATCTAAATCATTCGTCATGCAACAGTGCACAATCAGGAAAGATCGACCGCCTCCGGCGGGAAAAAGCCTCAAGGGTTAAGCCCAAAACCCTCAAGGGTTTACGGCAAAAGCTATAAGGCTTTCGGGCAAAACCCTTAAGGGTTTTTGTAAGTGAAAAATAATATTCACCTGAAACTCATAAGCTAAGCGATCTTTGACAAAAACCGAAAAAACACCAGTTGAAGAGGTGGGCACTGCGTGCCTTGATGTCTGTGAGGGTCTTAGCCCCAGGATGGCGTGGATGTTTAACGGATCTGCTCCTTGGGGATGAGGTCGTAGTCGAACATCACTTCGGAGTGGTTGTTCCAGTTGAGTTCGCGGCTGATGAGGGTGCCAGTGGCGCGGTCGTACGTCTCGCGGTAGATGCGCGAGCAGCGGTAGTACTTGCCGTCGTCCTCGCGGTGGAAATGGTGGTCCTCCTCGGCGATGCGGTAGGTGTAGGGGTACTCGGCTGTGGTGCGCAGCTCGGCGCAGAGGGTGTCGCCGTCGCACCAGGTGTGTAGCTGCAGTGGCTGGGCGGTGTCGTTGCGGAAGCGCAGGTCGATGAAGTTGTAGTTGACGGATGCTCCGGCGCTGTAGGGACGGCGTATGTTGTCGGGGTCGGGTGCGAGGGCGTCGGAGTGGTGGTGGAGCTCGGTGATGGTGACGGGGCTGTGGAGCATGAGGAGGCATAGCGTGTTGGCGAGGTTGCAGAGTCCTCCTCCCACGCCTGCCTTCAGACGTCCGTTGACGAGCACGCGTCCCTCGGCAAAGCCATTGCGGCGCGATGTCTTGCCGACGAGGTGCCAGAAGGAGAAGGTCTCGCCGGGGCGGATGGTGATGCCGTCGATCTTGCTGCACGCCAGGCGTATGTTGTCGGCTTTGTTCTGCTGCAGGACGGGGTCTATGCCGGGTCCGCGCTTGATCATGTCGCCAGCATGTGCCGCGACGACGACGGGCAGCCACGCCGACGTGGAGCGTTCGCGTGCGAAGCGTTCGTGGCTGAGGAGGTTCCTGAGGTGGCGCTTCAGGATCTCCTTCTGCAACGAGATGTAGTATGTCGCGGGGCTGATTTCGCAGAACAACCGTTTACGTTTAGCCATTGTTCAATAGGTGTGTTCGCCTTCCGCTATTTCCTCCTTGGTGATCTTCTGGGCATCGATGGCTCGCCAGCAATAGACGATGTAGGCCAGGACAAAGGGCACGAGGAGCGAGACATAGAACATGGTGCGGAGCGTGAACTCGCTGCTGCAGGAGTTCTGCATCGTCAGCGACGACTGCAGGTCGGCCGTGGAGGGGTAGTAGGCCGTGTTGTTCCACGCCGAGCAGAGCAGCAGGGCGAGCACGGTGAGCACGGTGCCGATGCCTGCGGGCCAGATACCCTTGTTGATTTGACAATTTAACCATTTACAATTTGACAATTTATCTGGCCTGCCAAAGATTTCGATGGCGATGCCGTAGAGCACGAGCACTACACCTATAATAAGTATAATGAGCAGGTACCACATATCCAACAGGTTGTGCAGGTACTTGTAGGGTTCCATGAATATGATGCCAGTGGCGGGGTCGTAGGCGAAGCCGTCCTTCGTCAGCAGGTGGACGAGGTAGGCGACGAAGAGGATGACGAACGGCACGGCGGCACCTATGAGTCGCACGCTGCCGCGGGAACGGATGTCCTCGTCGGCGACGTTGTTCATCACGTAGAGGATGCCCAGCGTGCGAGCCAGGAAGACGACGGCGAAGCCGAAGACGAGTACCCACGGGTTGAGCAGGGCATCGAGGCCGTGTGAGGCGTTGGCCCAATGGCTGATGACGGGCGTGAGGGCAGCGCCGCTGATGAGGTTCTCTTTCTCGACGATGAAGTTGCTGCCCTCGAAGAAGGTGGCTACGGCGCCGCCGAGGAGCAGCGGTCCGAGGATGCCGTTGAGGATGAGGCAGAACTGGAACGTCCGCGGGCCGAGGAAATTGCCTATCTTGTTCTGGAACTCGTAGCTCACGGCCTGAACCACGAAGGTGAACAGGATGATCATCCAAAGCCAGTAGGCTCCGCCGAACGAAGTGCTGTAGAACAGCGGGTAGGAGGCGAAGAAAGCGCCGCCGAAGGTGACGAGCGTGGTGAACGTGAATTCCCACTTGCGCCCCGTGGAGTTATAGACGAGGCGACGGCCCTCTGGCGTGTAACCTAGGCTGCCGGCGACGGAGTTGGCGCCCTGCACGAAGAGCAAAAACACGAGCAGTGCGCCGAGAAGCGCTACGACGAAGCACCAGTAGTGCTGGAGAAAGGTGTAGGAGAGACTTATGAGGGAACTAATGGTAAGCATAATATAGATTAAAGATGAGAGATTAAAGATGAGAGATTAAAGATGGGAGGTGCCTATTTTCCGTCTTGAGGGGGAGTGAGGAGGGGGATGCCTTTCTTAATCTGTTTCAGTATGATGTTGATCTCCACTGCCAGCATGGTGGTGAAGAGCACGAGGAAGAGCCAGAAGGTGGTGGCCACGGCACTGGAGCTGACGTCGGAGACCGAGGCGCCCACGGGCAGCATGTCCTGAATGGTCCATGGTTGGCGCCCGAGCTCGGCCACGAGCCAGCCGCACTCGGAACAGATGTAGGCGCATGGCACGAGGATGATGGCGAGCCACAGGAGCCATCTCTTCGATGAAATCGGCTTTTTTCGCCAATGGAGGAAGAGGATGTAGGCGAAGAAAAGGATGAACAGCGTGCCTAAGCCGACCATGATGCGGAACGCCCAGAAGTTGAGTGGCACGTAGGGCACGAGCTCCGATTCGTCCTTGATGTAGCCGTAGCCGAAGTATTTGAAATTGTCCTTCAGGATGTTCAGCTGCTCCTCTTTGGCGGCGGTGATGCGTCCGTCGGTGTCCTGGTCGGCGAAGGTCTTCTCGTCGGCCGCGAGCTGGCGGTAGTTGTTCAGCGCCGCGATGGCCATGCGTCCGCGGGCCATCTTCTCCTGAGCCGACGGCTCGACGGTGCCGTCCTCACGCGTGTAGCCTTTGAGCAAGTCGTTGATGCCGGGAACGTAGCCGTGCAGCGTTCGTGTGGCGAGGATGCTGAGTCCGTTGGGTATGGCCAGTCGTAGCGGCGCTTCCTTCTCGTTGGCGTAGTCGGGCTGCGCGAAGGGGTTGACGGCCGCTACTGCGGTTAGGCTCACGTCGTTGCCGCCGTTGTAGAGGGCTTCCATGGCAGCGAGCTTCATAGGCTGCACTTCGGCCACCTTGTATGCGCTCTCGTCGCCTGTGACGGCAGCGCCGATGGCGGCGATGAGGCCTACGAGGGCGCCGATGGGCAGGCTCTTGAGCGCCAGCTCGCGCTCGGCCTCGCGTTTCTTGAGCAGATACCATCCCGAGACGGCGACGACGAACACGGCGCCGACGATCCACGATGAGATCACCGTGTGGCAGAACTTGTCGATGGCGAAGGGCGACAGCGCTACGTCGAGGAACGACGTCATCTCGTTGCGCATCGTCGTGGGGTTAAACTCGCAGCCCACAGGGTATTGCATCCAAGAGTTGGCCACGAGGATCCACCACGCCGAGATGGTGGCGCCGATCCATGTGAGCCATGTCGAGGCGAGGTGGAAGCCGCGCGACACCTTCTCCCAGCCGAAATACATGACGGCGACGAAGGTCGATTCCATGAAGAATGCCACGATGCCTTCGATGGCCAGCGGCGCGCCGAAGATGTCGCCCACGAACCACGAGTAGTTGGACCAGTTGGTGCCGAACTCAAACTCGAGGATGATGCCCGTGGCGATTCCCATGGCGAAGTTGATGCCGAACAGGCGTTGCCAGAACTGCGTCGTGCGACGCCAGAACGCATCGCCAGTGCGGTAGTAGCGGGTTTCCATGATGGACATGATGAGCCCAAGTCCCAGCGTGAGCGGGACGAAGAGCCAGTGGTAAATGGCCGTGAGGGCAAATTGCGCTCGTGCCCAATCAATGGCTGCTGGGTCAATGGATAAGAGGTTCATAGGCGATTTTTTAATGTATAATTGATAATGGATAATGTATAATTGAGAATGTATAATGGATAATTAATAATGTATAATTGATAATGGATAATTGATAATGTATAATTGATAATTGATAATGTATAATTGATAATGGATAATGTATAATTGATAATTGATAATGTATAATGTATAATTGATAATTGATAATGTATAATTGATAATTGATAATGTATAATTGATAATGGATAATTGATAATGGACCGTGTTAATTGTCTTCTACTCTTTTATTTAATTCTCCTGCGACGAAGGCTGCTTCCTCGCCCTTCTCGGCGTGCTGCCCGATGAAGTTGGGGAAGAAGAACAGCTTGAGGACGACGAAGATGACGAAGAGCTTGATGGCGATGATGAGCCACAGCGTACGCCCAAGCGTCATCGAACGGAAGCCGTCGTAATAGAGATAGAAGGCACGGCGAAGGAAAGACATGGGAGTTGACGAGTTGACAAGTTGACAAGTTGAGAGTTGAGAGTTGAAAGTTGACGAGTTGACGAGTTGACAAGTTGACAAGTTGACAAGTTGACAAGTTGAGAGTTGAAAGTTGACGAGTTGAAAGTTGACGAGTTGACGAGTTGACAAGTTGAGAGTTGAGAGTTGAGAGTTGACAAGTTGACGAGTTGAGAGTTGAAAGTTCTTCGCAGAGCGAAGCGTCGCGAGCGCCGAGCGGAGAGTTGGAAGTTAGCTGGCGCTGCAAAGTTATTAAGAAAACGGAAAAGGAGGAAGGGAAAAGGGGAATTTTTTTCGATGAGAACGCAAAAAAAGAGGTTCTGAGGGTAAAAATACGGTAGAAAAGGGAAAAAATACCGCTAAGGAAGCTTCTATATAGATAAAATTCAGTACCTTTGCGTGCTTTTTTGATACATCCTTTCCTTTTCCCCTGACTTCCGGAATATGAAAAGAATACCTATTATCAGCTTTCTGCCCCTTGCGGGCGCGCTGTTTTTGGCCTCTTGTTTCGGCGATGAACCCGCGAATGCGGAGTGCGACATCGAGCGCATCTGGGTTCACGCAGATGCTCCCGAGGCTATGTTTTTCCATCCGTATGATACGCTGCAGACGGTGCCATCGTCGGAGTCCGCGATCCAATTCCAGACGCGCTACGACGTCGTCGTCGGTCGTTTGCCGCTGTTCATGGTTGTGACGCCCGGCGCCGACGTGTTCCGCATGGATGCGCTGAACGGCCGCGAGGTGCCCTTCGTGAGCGGCGACCTCGTGGATTTCTCCGGCGGGCAGACGGTGACGTTCCGCGTGCGTTCGGAAAGCGGCGAGTACCACCGCGACTACGCCGTCAGCGTGGTGGCACGTACGCGTAACGGCGGCGACCTCTATTTCACGTTCGACGACTACTACAGGCTCGATGAACGCGGCAATTTTTACGAGTGGCAGGAGCCCAATGCTCCCGTATCGCCATGGTGGTCAACGGGCAATCCTGGCTACCGTCTCAGCGTGAGCTCGGCCAAGCCGCTGGAATATCCCACCTGTCCCGAGGAGGGCACGGGTGTCGATGGCAAGAACTGCGTGCGCTTGACGACGAGCGACACGAAGGGCTTCGGCGCCATGGTGAATATGCGCATCGCCGCCGGTAATCTCTTCGTGGGCACCTTCGACGTGGCCAACGCCCTGCGCAATGCCCTGGCAGCGACGCAGATGGGACATCCCTTCGCCCACAAGCCGGTGAAGATGACGGGCTACTATAAGTACCGTCCCGGCGCTACGAAGCAGGATCGCATGGGCAAGCCCCTGACAGGCGAGACGGACTATCCCGACTTCTACCTCGCCGTCTATCGCAACGTCGATGCCCAGGGCAACCGTATTCAGATGGACGGTAATATTCTCGAGACCGACCTGCAGAAGAATCCTCACGCCGCAGCCATGGTGGGCACGGCACGCATCAGCCGCGAAAACATCGTCATGAACGCCTCGGAGTGGACTAAGTTCGAGCTGCCCGTCGTTTACACCGCCGAGCTCAGCCGCGAGGATGTCGAGAACGAGTGCTACTCGATGGCCGTCGTCTTCACCTCGAGCAACGATGGCGGCAACTTCAGCGGCGCCGTAGGCAGCACGCTGTGGATTGACAACGTGACGATAGAATGTGAATATTGATCCTCAAAGACTGAAAACGTATGAAACACAAGATATTGCTCGCCGCCCTGCTGCTCGTCCTCCCGACAGCGCTGGCGGCACAGAAGAGCGACAAATGGACGGAGTGGGGCCCGGGCGGCCTCACCGGCGGCGGATGGATCGTCCGCGTAGGCTACGTCATCGGCGGCACATCGCCGCTGCCCGTGCCTGCTGAGATACGCGCCATCAACTCCTTCAAGCCCTTGGGCGGCATCACCTTCGGCGCCGACTACTACCACATGTTCACGCGGCGCGTAGGCTTGCAGGCCGGCGTGCATTTCTTCCACGAAGGCTTCTCGACGAGCGCCGACGTCAAGAACTACCGAATGGGTATCACGCAGGGAAACAACTACCTCGAAGGCAATTTCACGGGCGTCGATGTGACCAACACGACGCTGACGGGCATCACCATCCCCGTGGCGGCCACATTCAGGCTCTCGCCGCGATGGAACGTAGGCGTAGGTCCCTTCTTCTCGTTCGTCGCCAAAGGCACTTTCGACGGCGAGGTGACCGACGGCTACCTGCGCGAAGGAGATCCCACGGGACAGAAGATCGACATCACGGCAGACAACCCTGCGACGTACGACTTCGCCGCCAACATGAACCATTTCTACTGGGGACTGGAGTTCGTCTTCGACTACAAGGCAATGAAGCACCTGAACGTCTTCGGCGGCTTCGACTGGAGCCTCACAAGCATCTTCCCCAAGTCGTTCGTGACGGTGCCCTTCAACATGTATCCGCTCTACGCTAAGATCGGCGTAGCGTATAGGTATTGACAAGTTGACGAGTTGACGAGTTGACAAGTTGACGAGTTGACGAGTTGACAAGTTGACGAGTTGAAAGTTGAAAGTTAGATAATAAAAATATTATGAAGAAATTATGTCTTTTGATTGCTGCGTTGACCACCGTGATGGCGGCGCAGGCGCAGTACCAAATCCAAAATGGCGGATTCGAACAATGGGAACGCGAAGGCGAGGCCAGCGTCGAGCCGATGAACTGGAACTCGTTCATGACCGCCTCCGGTGCTCTTGTCAGCATGGCCGGCACACAAGTAGAGAAAACCACCGATGCGCACTCCGGCTCGGCTGCCGTACGCATCTTCGGACGCTCGGTGTTCGGCGTCGTGGCGCAGGGCAACCTGACCACCGGCCGCATCAATATGGGCAGCACGAATGCAACCGACGCTTCGGGCAACTACAACTACACGGATATGTCCGACGGCGCATTTAACCAGCCCTTCACGGGTCTGCCTGATGCCCTCCGCTTCTGGG
>Ga0247611_10001052_pt1 | contig 51572 bp, 39 predicted proteins | sample 177DNAGHGhighgp2_FD_192422 | JGI IMG/M metagenome (GOLD analysis project Ga0247611, IMG submission 192422) | Sheep rumen microbial communities from Palmerston North, Manawatu-Wanganui, New Zealand - 1770 DNA GHGhigh gp2 | ecosystem: Host-associated > Mammals > Digestive system > Stomach > Rumen... | reverse complement strand
ATGTTTGATTTCAAATCAGTTAATTCTTGCATTAAAACTTCATCAATTTGAAGACGTCCCGCGGTATCTATAATAATTACATCATTTAACTTTGACATTGCAACACTATATGCCTGCTTAGCTATTTGAACAACATTTTTGGTGTTTTCATTTGAATAAACTGGTATATTTAATTGTTTACCTACAACCTCTAACTGTTTTATAGCAGCTGGTCTATACACGTCACATGCAACCAAAAGTGGCTTTTTACCTTGCTTTCGAATAATATTTGCAAGTTTTCCTGCTGTAGTTGTTTTACCAGAACCCTGAAGTCCAACAAGCATAATTACTGTTGGTGGATTTGGTGAGAAGTTTATTTTTGTCTCTTGTGATCCAAGTAGCTCAACAAGTTCGTCCTTTACTATCTTGATGACTTGCTGACCAGGTGTAAGAGACTTTAAGACATCTTGTCCTATGGCTTTTTCTTCTATAGTTTTAACAAATTCTTTTACTATTTTATAATTAACATCGGCCTCTAATAATGCAAGCTTTACTTCTCTAGTAACCTCTTTTAAATCACCCTCAGTTATTCTAGCTTTTCCTTTTAATTTTCGTGTTATTTCTTGCAATCTAGAAGATAAACCTTCAAAAGCCATATTTACACCTCTCTAAAAAATTTAATCTATTTTTTTTAATTCTCTAATCACGTTTTTAATCTTTTTAATTGCTTCAGAATCAATCTTTCTATCATTAATAATTGAATTTAATTCTTCAATTGAATTATCTAAAATATTTTGATCTCTTGTTTTTTTCTTCAAGATAGATAACTTTTCGTCATATTCTAATAAATTGTTTTCACCTTTAAGTAAGTTATCTCTAACTGCTTGCCTTGTAATCCCTTCATTTTCTGCTATTTCAGATAATGAAAAATCATTATTATAATAGTCATTTAGAAGATTGTATTGTTTTTCTGTAAGAAGGTTACCATATAAATCAAGTAACAAAGCAATTTTAACTTGTTTTTCCAAAAAACCACTCCAATCAAACACTTTTTTTGTAATGCTAATATACTTTACACCATTTATTATGAAAAGTCAAGCATTTTTGGTATTTTCAATTGATATTATTTAATTCAAAAAAGAAGTGGTCCTTAAACTAGACCACTTCTGATAGATTATAATTATTTATATGGGCCACCAATATTCGTAGAAAGATTTTTAATATATTCTGGATGTGCCCACCATTTAGTATCTGCCATTATGTAGTGAAATCTACATGTGTCTTTGTACACCGTATTTCCTTTTTTGTAATATCCAGTTATAGTAACATAGTTATCAAAAGCAATATAATCATTACTAACCTTTGTAGCTTTACCACTTCCATCAGTTTCTGCAGCTATAGTCAAAGTCGTTCCCTTTTTATCCAATGTAGGCTTACTTGCCTGTTTTAGTCCAGGGCCATAGTCAACATCATAGTCCGCATATGGTTGTGATGCCCATACCTCTGAAGGATACTCTGGTATTGATTTCGTTGCTAAACCATCAAATATTCTAAAATAACCATCCCTACCACTTTTTATTTTCATGTAAAAGACTTTTCTATCCACAATAGCTTTCTTTTTATTAATTCCTTCATCACTGTCCTTTTTCTTCTCAGTCTTTTTATTTGGATTAGCCTCTACAGTACCTTTATTATCAGAACCTTTAGACTTAGAATTCTTACCAACTGCATCATTTGAAATAAGTTTATTCCATGTTTTATCTCCTACCCTACCATCAGGGTTTAATCCATTAAGCTTTTGAAATTCTTTTACAGCACTTTTTGTTTTACTTCCAAATGTTCCATAATCATCCAAATCAGTCCAGCCTAGTTCCTTTAACTTAGTCTGTAATTTCTTTACTAAATCACCTTTTGATCCTTTTTCAAGTACATTTGAAGACGTACTGCTTGAAGAACCATCTGAGCTACCAGAACCACTTGAGCCACTTGAACTTTCAGAGCCTCCTGATTTGCTCGAACCACTTGAACTTCCAGAGCCACCCGAGCTACCAGACCCACCTGATTTGCTTGAGCCGCCTGAGCTACCAGATCCACCAGATTTACCTGAACCGCTATCGCCAGGTAATTGATTTGATCCTCCTGATTTTTGACTCTTGCTAGGACTTGGGCTTTTACTGCTCTTATTTGGATTTGATGATTTAGATGAATTACTATCTGATGCAACAGGCTTTTCAGTCGCATTTCCCGTCTCGCCCCATTCATCATGGCCTTTCACCCATCGTTTAATATCTACAATCATTATCTTAGTTGATTTTGCGCCACTTGCATCAGCTGCTGATATTTCAACTTGATATACTCCATCTTCTCCTGAGATTTTAGGATTTAGTCCTTTCCAGTTTGATTTACTAAATACAGTATCAATTTTCTCGAATTTTGACAAAGCATCCGTTACATACTTCTTGTTTTTGGTACAACTAGCAATCAAAGACCAATTGTTTTGAACTGCTCCATTCCAACTTCTAATTATATCGCCTTGTTGACCACTTGATTTTGGTAATGATTTCAATTCAACCTTAGATACACCAGTCCAATCAATTGCATGTGCTGACATTAGCTTATAGTTTGACATTAATCCCACTATATGAACCACTGGACCCCTATTTACTATGATTTTACCATCGCTTGATTTCTTTGCCATAAACACTTCATCGATATATGTTTGTGTCTTTAGTTTTGTCTGTGATGGTACATCACGTGCAACAATTTCAAATTTAGTGTATTCTGTACCTATTTCCTTTACAGGCAATCCTATAGTATATACAAATTCATATGTTTCTTTTTCATACTTATACTCTCCTTCGGTTGGCCTTTTTAAATTTGGTACTACACTCCCTCTTTTATCATTCTTGTAGTAATAAATTTGTGGTTGTAAACTCTTATTTGCCTCTCTCTTTTCATTACCCTCACCAGAAGGATATTCACATGCCACTCCTACGCAGTCTCTGATTTCGATGTATAAATAGTCTGTTTTAGGAAAATATTTCAATCTTGGCTCTCTATCTGCCTTAAATGCTCTATATTCATAACCTGAATAAGATCCATTTGTATCTTTTAAAGTTCCCTTTTCTTCTGCTTTAGAAGTTGATGATGTCTTTTGAGCTGCACTACTATTTGAAGCCGAAGAAGTCGATTCATTTGTGGTATCATCAATGGTAGTATCACTTGTATCTTCATCCTTACCAGAAAAATCAACTATCATTACTCTATCAGCAGCTAGGCCTGTCGCATCAACAGCATGAGTATTAAATCTGAACTTCTTGTCTGCTAGCAATAAAGATACTTTTTCTGTAGTTTCCTCATATTTAAAGAATTCTTCTATATTTTGCTCTTTTGTATAAGCTTCTTTTATATAAACTTTTGAACTTGTTGAAGTTTTACTTTTTATATCTTGCCAGTCATAATTTCCTTCAATTCCATCATAACCATTGTACTTTCCATCTGCAAATAGATTCACTGCTTTTAGTCCATTTTCCTCTACACTCATTGGTGTTACTTTTTGGACTCCAGTTTGGTCCATTACATGTAATGATATGGTGTTTACTTCTTTTTCATTTGTTTGCACCCCTAATTTAGGCCTTATTCTTGGAGCCCTATTGATTTTATAATAACTACCATTTTCAACATTTTGATTATACTTTACTCTAAAGTATTCCTTCAAAATGCATCCATCATTATCTTCTGCATATATATAAAATTGTTTATATTCTTGTGAATTTAGATACTTTTCTTGATTTATTTTAAATATTGTTTCTTCTTCATTTTCACGTTCGATTTTTTCTCCATTTAAATCATCAAGTGCAAGTGATGATGCTTTTATACCAGCTTGCTCTTTGTCGTACACCCTAATCACTAATTCTTTAGAGCTAGAACCGTCAATCTCAACTATTGGCTCTCTATTAACATTACCTGCTTCTACTCCATCTATTTCAGCATTGTCAGCTACATTCTCCGTATTTTCCTCTGTTATTGTGTTTTGAGTTGGAGTATCTTTAACTGCTGAAGCTGTGGCATTTGAAATATTTACAATTTCTTTCACATCTGCATCAGCTAAATTTTCATAACTTGTTAAAGCAGTAACCTCTTTTCCTAAACAATTACTATATGTACATGCTACCAACAAATCTCCAAGAGTTGTAAGCTTATTATTTGCACATACCTCTAAGGATTTGTCTGTTGCTATTTTTATGTTTTCAAATACTGGTATACTTGAAACTTTAACTGTAGTTAAACCACTTATAACCTTTTTTACTACTTCATCTGATACTTTTACTTCTTGGTCATAATTTGCGATTTTGCCAACCGGAGTACCAAAAAAGTACTGTGTATTAGCATTATTTCCATTTTTAGCATGTAATGAATTTATAGCACTCACGCAATCAGTTACCACTGCATCATTTGATGTACTATTTCCATAAGGAAGTTGGACTATAACACTATCATACGTCTTACCATTAGTATTTATTTCTGCAATAGTTTGCGCTAAAGACATATTATTTGCTATAGACTTCTGCTCTACAGTGAAGCTATCTGGTGCTATTTTACTTAACATATTTGCTACAGTTTCCCCATGAACAGTATCACTTTCTGAAATTATAAGTACATTTGTTGCGTATGCTGAACAACTTAGCATCATAACAACTACAGCAAAAAATACTGAAATATAAAAAATCTTTTTCTTCATTTTCACTCACCTTTAAATATTTAAATTTATAAATCTATGTGCACTAATGCTATCTTTCTGGGACGCAAGATTTCATTTCATATTTTTTACCACTAGCCCACCACTGCGTTGAGGCTAGTATGAAATGTATTCTGCATGTATCTTTATACCATTTACCCGTTTTACTTTTGTAGTATCCTACAACAGTTGTATATATCTCTCCATACTCTTTTTCTTTTACAATGCCTTTTCCTGTTGCACCTGGATATACTATAATTTTATCATGATCACCACTTTTAGTTTTAAAAGGTTTAGATACTTCTTTCATTCCGGGATCGTACTGTACTTCAAACTCTGTTATCTCGCCTGTTCCACATATTATAGAGAAACCGCCACTAACAATTTTTTCACCTTCTCTTAGATACCCCTTAAAACGCTCCGATAAATCTTTAGTATAATCTCCTAAATAGCAGTATGCATTTTTTCCAGCACCACTCCAAAACATATTAAATACACCATAATTAACTTCAGCATTTTCCTTAGAGTACTCACTATTATTACTTCCCGAATTGCTTGCGCTGCTACTTGAACTACCCGAGTTTCCACTTGAACTACCACTACTTCCAGGATTTGAACTAAAAATAGCCCTCGCATCTTTTGAATTTAGTTTTTTACTTGTATTTGGCCCAACCACACCATCTACACTTAAACCATTTATACTTTGGAATTGTTTAACTGCAGATTCTGTATTACTTCCAAAATCACCATCAACCGATAAATTCCATCCTAATTGATTTAGTCTTCTTTGTAATGCCTTTACCTTTTCACCTTTAGATCCTTTCTTTAAACCTGAAGATACATTTGTTGATCCTCCACTTGAACTACTTGAACTAGATGCGTTATTCTTGCCTTTTGCATTTTTTGAATTAAGTTTATTCTTAGTTTTAGTTCCAACTTTTCCATCAACAGTTAATCCATTTAATTTTTGAAATTCTTTAACGGCTTTTTCCGTATTAGCCCCATAATCTCCATCAACTGATAAATTCCATCCAAGCTCATTTAATCTTTTTTGCAACGTTTTTACTTTTGATCCTTTTGAACCTTTTTTTAATCCAGAAGATACCTTATTTTTAGTTGAAGTGCTTGCTGAGCTTGAACTTGTTGAACCCGAACCACTGCTACTTGAACTACTACTTGTTGAACTTCCATCGCCATTATAACCATTTGTTGGAGCAGCACGCTCTTTTACTTTTTTACTAGACGATTTCTTTGATTTTGTCTTTTTCTTGCTACTTTTTTTGCTTGATTTCACAGAAGCCTTCTTTGATTTTGATGACGATTTTGCTTTTGTCTTTTTGGCGTTTCCAGTTTCCTTCCAAGCATCACCAGATACATAATACTTTGTATCTACTAGTAACGTCTTCATAGAGCTCATTCCACTGGCATCTGAAGCCATAATCATTATACTATAAACTCCATCTTTATCAGCAACTTTAGGATTCAAACCTTTCCAACTAGATTTTTTGAACACAGTATCTATTTTTTCAAATCTTGTAAGACCATCTACTACGTATTTGTTATTTGTCGTCGTCGACATAACTGTAGTCCAATCACTTTGTATGGTGCCATTCCAATTTCTAATTACATCATTTGTCCCTCCAGCAGATTTTGGTAATGTAACTATCTTGACTGATGCTATTCCCGTAGGATCTGTAACATGAGCTGCCATTTGTTTGAAATTTGTTTTTAATCCTATAATATTTGATGTTGGCGCTCTATTTAATACATATGTCCCATTATTATTTTTTACTTGAAAATATTCTGTAATAAAGTGTTTTCTTTTTGATACATCTTGTGCTACCAACCTAAACGTAGTTTGATTCACTATTTCAGATTTTGGAATACCAAGCTTATAAACATAATGACCATTAGTAAATTTATATTCATTCTCTTTTGGCCTTTTAATTGAAACTGCAACTTCTTTATTATTTACTTTTTTATATACTTTAGGCTGAGCACTTTTATTAGCTTTGTAATTACCTGATGGATATTCACATGCAATACCAGCATTATCTATTAGTTCTACGTATATATAATTCGGTTGGTCTGTAATAAACTTCAATCTTGGTTCTCTATCTGTTTTAAATGCTGCATATCCCGGTTTAGTACTACTTTTCTGCAATACCCCTTTTTCTTCTTTCTTTTCCGTCTTTGCTACTGAAGATTTATTTTGTATTGTAGTTGAATTTGTACTATTTACTGTAGTATTTGTCGAATTGGTAGTATTTACTGAATTTGTAGCATTTGTTGAATTAGTAGTACTTATTGAATTAGTAGTATTTGCAACAATATTTCCTGGGTTTTCCTCTTGGATTACTTCTTGAGCAACAGATGTTGCATTTGCAACTCCCACTATTCCTGCCACATCTGAATCAGCTAAACCGACATAGCTTGACAAATTATTTACTTTTTTTCCTAAACTATTACTATATGTACATGCTACTAACAAATCTCCAAGAGTTGTAAGCTTATTATCCACACAAACCTCTATGGATTTGTCTGTTGCTATTTTTATGTTTTCAAATGTTGGTATGCTTGAAACTTTAACTGTAGTTAAGCCACTTATGATTTTATTTACAGCTTCATTCGATACTTTTTCATCTTGATCATAGCTTGAAATTTTGCCTACAGGAGTACCTATATAATATTTAGTATTCGCATTATTTCCAATTTGAGCCTGTAACTTATTAATAGCGCTTATACAATCATTTACCGATATATCACTTGATATATTACTCTTATATGAAAGTTGAACTATTACACTATCATATGTTTTTCCAGTAGCGTTCAACTCAGCAATAGTTTGATCTAACGACTTATTACTTTCTATTGCCTTTTGTTCTACAGTAAAACTATCTGGGTCTATTTTAGCTAACATAGCTGCTACAGTTTCCCCATGAACAGTATCACCTTCTGAAATTATTAGTACATTCGCTGCATTTACAGAACAACTTAATAGCATTATAAATGCAATAAAAAGCAATAAAATACCTATTGATTTATTTTTCACTTTGCACTCCAAATTCTCTCTCTTATAAAAATCCACTATCTATATTATATCTTCATTAAATCAAAATAACTATTACATATATTTTACATTTTTTATACATTTTAGTAGCTATTACGCGTTCTTCTAAATGTTATGATGAATTATTCTATGTATTGTATTCATCAAATTACATGAAACGGGTAGTACTTTTCTTCAAAGAACAAAAGGGGACATTACGCAATACTGAATAACAATATTTTTCGTCAAATGTCCCCGTCTTTGTTCGCAGAGCGCCAAATTTGCGTAGCAAATTTGTGTGCAAAATTGCCGAAGGCTTTATTTTATAGGGAAGTGCGAAGCACTTTCCTATAAAATAAAAAAAGGAGTCGAAAATCGACTCCCAATTTATCGCTACTATTTAGTTTCCACCACCATACATTTGTGTATAGTAATCGCTCAAATATGTGTTATAGTCAAACATTTTTTGAATTTCTGGATTTCCAAAATCAACCCCATATTTTTCTACACTAGCTGAAGAAATAGTAATTTTACCCTCAAATGCTTTAATTCCGCCTTCTTCTTCAACAGGCTCTCCTGTTGCTGTACCATCTTCTGCAGTTGTAGCAGCTGGCTTAGCAATTGCAGCTGTATTGTATATATTTTCTAAAACATCCATTCCTTCAATTACTCTACCAAATGCTGCATATATTCCATTCAAAGAGCTTGACTCATCTGACATCATTATACCTATTTGTGAATTACCTGAGTTGTATCCCTCTTCTATAATTGAACTTGTAGTGCTTTGAGCAAATTGTGAATAATCATTTCTAATCAAAGATACAATACCTTTTTCATGAGGTAAAGTATTTTGAGTAAATCCATTATTGTAGAATTCTCCTTTTATGCTATATTTGTAATCTGCATCTGATCCTTTTTCAACTTCAGGATCTATTGTACTCCATGTAGGATCAATGATATCACCTTTTTCTATCTTCGTAGCTTCCTCTCCTTCTTTTGGAGCAGGTGCCTCTTCATCGCCTGATGCTCTACCTACATACAAACACATTTCATCTTTACCATAAACTATTTTTCCATTATAATATCCGCATTCTATCAATTTAATAAAGTTTGTAACTGTATTTGGAGCGTACTCCGGATACAATTCAATCTTAACTGGGCTTTCGGTCTCACCATTTTTAATATTAAAAGTTGCAACTGGATGAGTATTTCCTTCTATACTTTTTCTAGTATATCCATATACATACCAACCAAGACCCAAACACACTGCTACCAAAACTATTATCCAAACTATAACTTTTACTTTCTTCATTTTTAAACCTCTCTCCTTTGTTGATTCATATTTAATTAAATAAACCCAGACTCTAGTCTACTTAATATTCAAGCATTTCATAGCTTCATTAATATTCCTAACGCCTATTATATCTAATTTGAATTTTTCTTTCAATAGTTTTCTATTACTTTCCGGAATAATACATTTTTTAAAGCCAAGCTTTTCCACTTCTTTCAACCTTTTTTCGACCATATTAACATTTCGAATTTCTCCAGTAAGTCCTACTTCACCAAACATAGCTACATCTTTTGGAACACTTACATTTTTAAATGCAGATGCCGTTGCAATCACTATCCCAAGGTCTAAGGCTGGCTCATTAATTTTTATTCCCCCAACGAGATTAATGTAAACATCTTGCTGACCAAGTGTAAGATTACCACGTTTTTCTAGCACTGCCACAAGAAGCGTTAATCTATTATAGTCTATACCATTAGCATTTCTTCTAGGTAAACCAAATTGTGTTGTTGTCGTAAGTGCCTGAATTTCTACTAGTAAAGCTCTTGTTCCCTCAGCACTCACTACAATCGCGGTTCCAGATGGATTCTCATCACTACTCGATAGAAGTAATTCTGAAGGATTGGTGACTTCAATTAGACCCTTTTCCTGCATTTCAAACATTCCAATTTCATTTGTAGAACCAAATCTATTTTTTACACCACGAAGAATTCTATAAGAAAAATACCTTTCTCCCTCAATGTACAATACCGTATCTACCATATGTTCCAACACTCTAGGCCCTGCAATATTTCCATCTTTTGTCACATGCCCAATTATTATAGTTGTTACACCTTTTTGCTTACACATTTTCATAATTCTAGCAGTGATTTCTCTAACCTGACTAACACTTCCCGGACTTGACGTAATCTCATCCGAATACATTGTTTGCACTGAATCTATAATTACAAACTTCGCTTGTGTATTCTCAAGAGCGACCTCTATATTATCTATGTCTGTTTCAGCCAAAAACAAAATGTTTTCGTTACTAATCCCAAGCCTATCAGCTCTTATTTTTATTTGTTCAGCAGATTCTTCTCCAGAAACATAAAGTATTTTCCCATCTACTTTTATATTATTGCATATTTGAAGTATTAATGTTGACTTTCCAATTCCAGGTTCTCCCCCTAGTAGTGTAAGTGAACCATTTACAAAGCCACCACCAAGGACCCTATCTAGTTCTCCTATTCCAGTTTTAATTCTTGTAGCTTCGTTTTTTTCTACATTTTTTAACTGTACTACTTCTGAAGGTTTCCCATCTCTACTTTTAGTACCACTACCTTTTGACATCCCACTACTTCCCAGTATTTGCTTCTCCTCAACAAATGAATTCCATTCATTACAAGAAGGACACTTGCCAAGCCATTTACTCGACTCATATCCACACTCATTACATACAAAAATTGTTGCTACCTTTTTTGCCATTCTTTTTGGGGACGCTCCTTTCGTTCTTTTTTGAAAATATTATTTTACCCTTTGTTTTCAACCTTTATAGCCTATATTATTATTACACACTCAGGGACGGAAGTTATTCATATTTTATAATTTAGCAACTAAATCCCTACTGAGATTAAAGAAGTCTGCAATTTGTCTATTACTAATACATTTTATTTTCTTTATTTTATGAATAATACAGTTTCTTTCCTTCTTGCTAATATCAAATATATTTTCGATTCTATTTTTGTATAACACCTCTTTTATTGTCGCATAAGCATTTTCATCTGTTAAAAACTTCTCAAATTCACAATCTGCTTCCTCCTCGTAATTATATGTTTTTATCATGTTAAAATCAATAAAAATTTTCAGCGCCTCTTCTAGCATGAGATTTTCATATCCTAACAAATCAAAACAAACCTGATAATCAATATTATCACTGAGTTTCGAATATTCATTAAAGCTACTCCACTTGTATTCATCAACATCACAAATAAATGCCTTAACCGGATTTTGATGTATATATTTTATAACCCTTTCCAAATATCCAACATCATTAACACATTTACTTTTAAATCTATTTTGAAATAAATATCCCACTCTATCATACTTTCTATTAAAAAATAACGCATAAGAAGTGTCAATGCATTTCATTATGCTTGCAAGTTCCTTATTTGGGTCAAAGATCAATAAATGCACATGATTTACCATCAAACAATATGCAAGAAGATAGAAATTCCATCTTTTTCTGTTTTCCTCGAGTATATTTAAAAACTTTTTACAATCCTCGTCGTCATTAAATATTTCCATTTTATTGTTACCTCTTATCATTACATGATAAATGTTGCTATATCCGTATTTTCTAGAATGTCTCGCCAACACATCACCTCCATTTATTATTATGCTTTGTGGAAATATAGAAAAAAAATAAGAAAAAAAAAATAAGAATAAAAAAAGTGAATTAAAATAGGCCATTATTTTACAAGAAAAAAAAATAAAAATCAATACTTTTTATTTTTAACTCAACGCATCTCTAAAATATGAATGACATCCGTCCCCTGTTAGGTAATAAAAAAAGCATTAAAAAAGTGCTATATTTCAAGCACTTTAACCTTTTTTATAAATTCCGTCTAACTTGCGTCCCCAAATTCCAAAAGTTTTGATAGGACTATTATGTACATTGCGTGGCTCCATGTTAGACCAATTACCCATGATGGCTTCATTGCATCGTTATTTACTTGCTCGCCAATTAGTCCATGTGATGATGCGGAGTTAGTTACAAAGCTAAATATTTCTTCTGCCATTTCTACATCTCCCAATTCCAAATAGTACCAAGCCATCCATAAAGTGGCTATAGGCCAAGGACTATAACCTCCCATATAACTGTCACCTTCGTACCTTACGTATCCACCAGTGTATGTGCGAAGTGTAAGATTTATTTTTTCAACCGTATTTTTTATTAATTTATCTTCAATGTCAATCATATTAAATGGTATTGTTGCACCAAGCAAACTAATATCTACTTTTCTATCATTATTGTTTCTAACTAGAGTCTTCTTATTATCGTCATAAAACTTTATAATACAATACTCTTTAAGTCTTATGGCTGTGTCGTTTAAAACATTTTTCTTGACATCAACATTTTCATTGATTTTTCCATTACTAAGTAATATGTCATAAATCTTTTGCATTGCTACTAAAGCCCCATACACACATGACAATGAATATAATGAATACCCTTCATACATTTCCCATAAGTCATAACTTGGCTGCATTTTGAATTGTCCTGAAAAAATATCATCTGTATACTTAAGTAAAAATTCTGTGGCTTTTTCACACATCTCAGCAGAATTATCAAGAAAGTCTATATCATTTGTAAAAAGAAAATGATCATATACCCCATAAATAACACTGGCTGTTTCGTCAATTTGATATCCCCAACATGGTGCAAGCCTTCCGTCTGTGTAGAATCTTTGCTCCCACATTCCGGTCTTGTCTTGCGTCATTTTACAAAATTTTAAATAAAAATCATCAGAGCAATCTTTCATTCCAACTAAATCTAAGGCTTTAGTGATAAACACTGCGTCTCTTGGCCAACAGAATGAATATCTACCACATTTTGTTTTATCTTCATCTACCTCTATTCCAGCTGATATTCCACCGGTTTTCTTATTTATCAAAAGTGGAAATAGCAAAATAGATCTACTATAAACCTTTTTAACCTTATTAGAAACCAAATCATTTTTACAAATTCCCATAATATCATGTTCTTTAAGAAAATCGCGCCAATACTTTTTGGTTTGTAAAAACATGTTTTTCTCATCAAGTTCTCTAATTCTATCTATTTCTCTATCTAAATCTCTGATAAGATCCTTCTCTTTATTCTTATTTATATAAATATATAAACAAAATGTTTTCTCTTCACCTGGCTTAATTGTTTTAATATCAAAACTAATAGCAGATGCTTGACTCATGCCAATATAATCCTTACCATCGATTTTTCCAGACATTATGTTGTAGTCTACATCATTGATTTGCCTACTTAAAGCTTTTTGGTCAGAAAAAATACATACTGTAAAATCATGATTATACTGAAGTAAGCTATTGTTTCTAAAATAGCCTGCTGTTTCGTTGTTGAGATTTGTAAAAATTCTCGAGTATGCAAGTAAATTCACATCCAAGTTTATAGTGTTTTCATTTTTAAAAGTATAATATCTTACCAAAAACTTCTCATCAACAGGAACAAAATCGTTTTGTATAACCTTAATTTTATAGTATGAATTAAAAATCTCTGTCTTAAGAATATTAGTATCCTTGACGTATTCTTGTGTATATGAATTATTCACATCATTATGAAGATAAATAAGTCCAGACTCATTTACCTTCATTCCAACATGAAATAAATCAACAAATTGTTTATAGTCTGCAGCTCCATACAAAAGCCTAATTAATTCACCATTTTTGGTGAAACTTGCTTTTATATTGTTGTTTCCTACAATACCATCATTAAAATATTTTGTTCTCATAAAATGAATTCCTTAGAAAATTTATAAAACTTATAAAATCAATTAAACTAAATCAAATCAATTAAGTTATATTAATAATAAATATATGAACTATATCCATTTTCATTTGTTTCTGCATCTTTAGCTTCAAGATGCGACATTACTACATTTCCAATTGCTGCAACAACGATTACTCCAACTACTATTGCAATTATTGTTCCTACACTAATACTGAATAATTTTTTTCTAACTACAGTATTTCCATTTTTATCCTTTATAACTCTGCTAATATTGTTAACATTAGACATAACTCCTGCTTCCTTTTCGTATACTTTTAATTCAGAAACTTCCATTTTTCTTCCTCCACATTTTTCTTATGTTCAACATCCTTAATTATTCGTCTTTCATCAACTCTTGAATCTGCTTTTGTAGATCTTTAACTCTGTCATCCAAAATCTTTAGATCTGAGTCATCAGTATTAATCTTCTTCTTCATGATAACATTTTCCATACCTTCAATTTCGTCTTTTAATTCTTCAATCTTATCAATCAAATCCAATTTTCTAAAGTTCTCTTTGTATAGTCTAGCTGTCTTAGAATCACCTTGTAATACAGGGCCATCCAGCTTAAGTTCATAACAATCTCCAAGTTCAGGAATTATTACATTGCACTCACTTGAATCTAATATTTTTTGTCTTAAAACTTCTTGGCTATCATATTCACCATGTACCAAAAAGATATGCTTTGGTGGATTGGTAAATGAATATATAAAATTCAAAAGCCATGTTTGGTCAGCATGACCAGAATAACCTTCAATATATTCTACTCTAGCATTAACAGCTATTTCCTCACCAAATATTTTAACCTTTTTAGCTCCATCTACTATTGTTCTACCAAGTGTTCCTGGTGCTTGATAACCAACAAATAATATCGTACTATTTGGATTCCATAGGTTATGTTTTAAGTGATGTTTAATTCTTCCGACTTCACACATTCCGGATGCTGAAAGAATTATTGCAGGAGTAAAATCTTGATTTAATGCCTTTGACTCATCTGCTGTTTGAGTGAATTGTAGTCCATCAAATTCAAGTGGATTATCTCCTCTTTTAATTTTCTCTTGTATTTCGTCTTCAAATAATTCAATATTCTTCTTAAATACTTCTGTTGCAGAAATTGCAAGAGGACTATCAACGTATACTGGTACTTTCATCAATTTCTCATATTTTTCTGCAAAATCAGGATCATTTTTTCCTATATCCTCTTTGTATTTATCTAATTCGTATAATATTTCTTGAGTTCTACCCACTGCAAAGGAAGGGATAATAACTCTTCCACCTTTATCTAATGTCTCAGAAACTATGTCTAAAAATAGTTTAGCCTTATCGTCGTTTCTCATATGAAGCCTAGAACCATATGTTGATTCCATAACTAAATAATCGCAACTACTTATCATTGTAGGAGAATCTAATAAAGGAATGTCATTATTACCTAGGTCACCTGTAAATACAGCCTTAACTGTCTTTCCTTCTTCCTGTGCCCATATTTCTATTATAGCTGAACCTAACATATGTCCTGCATCATTAAATCTAACACTAATATTGTCATCTACCTCAACAATATCATCATAATCAACAGGACTAAATATTTCCAAACATTTAAAAGCATCTTCTGCTGTGTAAAGCGGTGGTAAAGGGTCAAGTCCTTCCCTAATCCTCTTTTTGTTTCGCCATCCAATTTCTTGCTCTTGAATGTGCCCACTATCTGGCAACATTATTGAACATAAATCACATGTTGCCTGTGTAGCATAAATTGGTTTTCTAAATCCTTCATTATATAATTTTGGAATCCTACCTGAATGGTCAATGTGCGCATGAGTTAACAACATAAAGTCAATCTCATTTACATCATATCCAAATGGATCCGAGTTCTCGAGTTCATCTGCGGCTTTTCCTTGATACATGCCACAATCAACTAAAAACTTTTTTCCTGCAGCTTCTACCAAAAAATTTGAACCAGTAACAGTCCTCGCTGCACCAAAAAAAGTAATTTTCATACTTTATTCCTCCGTTTGCTTCATTGTAAACATCAAGCTAATAACAAATATTAATTAGTTAAATAAATTAAGTTTTCTTCGTTGTTTAACCTCCAATGTTCTAGCATTAATACGTATTTTCTTTCGTCCCTGTTTTTCAAAATTATCCTTATCAAATACTTTTATTATTAATCCATTTTCATCAGAATCTAAAAATATTTTTATCGACTCAATATTAATAATCTTACTGTCTATGGCATACTTAATAATTTCAAAGTTCAAGCCAATATTCATACTGATTATTTTTACAGCCCCCATCTTGCAAAGTTTCGTAATTGCCTTCTTCTCAATTTTGTCAATTAAAGCAGCTAACTCATCTATATCATTTCCTGTCCTACCGCGTACAATACAGATTTTTGAATAATATCTAATCTCTGCAAGAATATCAACAAGTTCATCACGGGTGTCCATCTTTGTGACTTTTTTGTCCATAAAAATCAAAAATTCTTTTTGAAGTTCAACTACAGTATTTATAAGCGAATCGTCAAACTTATATAAATCAATAGTTTCTTTAAGTATTTTCTTTTGTTCAGCAAAAGTTCCTGGTTGAATCATAACGGTTAACTCATCATACTCTGCTTTACACTTTGCTTTTTCTCTAGCAAGCATTTTTCTATAAACTGATGAGCTTTTTAGTTTTTTACCATCCTCTAAAAGATTATTATATTTTGTATACTCCTTAAGTAGAAGTCTTCGATCGTTCAATACTTCATCAAATCTATCAAGCTTTTTATCAAGTTTTTTACGTTTTTTCTTGCATTCTTCTATGAATCTTGTTTTATCAGACATCAATTTTAATTTTTTATATTTGTCAGATAAATCTATATCTATCTTTCTTCTGTCTTTTCCAGTAGATTTCAAATATAAGACTTTATATAATAGCTTTATATACTTTTCGTTATTAGTATAAATCTTAATAAAGTTTTTGGCTTCTTCAAGAAAGTTTCTACGTGTTGAACCATATGTTCTCCACTCATATAAAAACTTTTCCCCAAGAATCATAAGTAAGTTTTGATAAATAATATTGTCTATATAATCAAATCCCTTGTCGTATTGAATGTCCCAAGACCAACCATTAAAGTCCTTTAATATTTCAACATTATTTATGTTATACCCATTAACTAATGTATTTTGTAGCATATCCTTTAATGCAAAGTTTTCATTTATATAAAAATATTTTGGCGATATATCTGAAATTGCATATAAAAGTGCAATTTCTGTTGAATAACTAAGTATACTGCGTTCTTCTTCATTTGTAAGTGCGATTATCTTGTGTTTAGAAAGTGTCTTTGCTTCGCTAGAATCTGGATCAACAATTTGAATGTTGTCACAATACAATCTAACTGTTTCAATTAGTTCATTCAAAAAGTCTTCTCTTTTTCTGACACATCTTTTTACAGTATAAAAATCACGATATGATGCTTCAAGCTTGTATATCATACTTAGTAAGAGGGTTTTTACATTTGACGAAAAAGTTTTTCCCTCCAATACATCATCTAATTCTCCGTTATAATCTTTAAACTTTGAAAAAAGTCCCATTAGACCTCCACCTTTATAATTTAGTTCTTAAGCCAATCTGTATCTTTAAGTCTTTGTAGTTCTTCAAGTGAAATTAACGTTTTCCTTGCCTTTGTTCCTTCATATGGTCCTACAACACCACGTTCTTCCATCTGATCTATTATTCTTCCAGCTCTATTAAATCCAACTGAAAACTTTCTTTGTATATATGATGTTGAAGCCTTTCCAATTTCAACACACATTTCTATGACATCTGGTAGCAAAGGATCAAGCTCATTTGAACCTCCAGTACCACTAGCCATTTCTTTTTCACCATCAGATTTTCCTGCATTTTCAATGCTTTCAATAACATCTTCGTTATATTTAGCAACGCCATTAGCTTTAACAAAATCAACTATTTTTTCAACTTCTTCATCGGTTACAAAAGCACCTTGAACACGAAGTGGTTTATTAGTTCCTACTGGATAGTAGAGCATATCACCTTTTCCAAGTAGCTTTTCAGCTCCACCCTGGTCTAATATCGTTCTAGAATCTATTTGTGATGAAACAGCAAATGCTATTCTAGAAGGTACGTTTGCTTTGATTAGACCCGTGATAACATCTACAGATGGTCTTTGAGTTGCTATAATTAAGTGCATACCTGCAGCCCTTGCTTTTTGTGCAAGTCTACATATTGACTCCTCAACTTCTTTAGCAGCAACCATCATAAGGTCAGCAAGCTCGTCTACTATAATTACCATTTGAGGAAGTTTACCACTTGGTGCATTAACTATTTCCTCAGCAAGTTCTTCTTGTGCATCTTCATCATTTGCATCAATGTTTTTAATTTTATTTTCAACATTTGCATTTTCTTCTTCAATTAATTTATTATATCCCTTTAGGTCTCTAACACCTTTTTGAGCAAATAAATTATATCTATTATCCATTTCTTGTACAGCCCACGCTAGTGCACCTGCAGCTTTTCTTGGGTCTGTAACGACTGGTATCATTAGATGAGGAATCTCATTATAAACTGAAAGTTCAACCACTTTAGGGTCTACCATTATCATCTTAACTTCGCTCGGTTTAGCCTTATAAATTAAACTGGTAATAATCGTATTGATACACACTGATTTACCAGAACCGGTAGAACCAGCTATAAGGACGTGAGGCATCTTTGCAATATCTGCCATTACTACATTTCCAGTAATATCTTTTCCAAGTCCAACTGAAAGTTTAGATTGGCTCTCTTCAAATTCTCTACTTTCAATAACTTCTCTAAGCGAAACTATTTCTTTTTCGGTATTTGGAATCTCAATACCAACTGCCTGCTTTCCCGGTATAGGAGCTTCAATTCTAATGCTTTCAGCTGCTAAACTAAGTGCAATATCATCAGTAAGGTTAGCTATCTTACTAACTCTAACTCCCTCTGCTGGTTTTATTTCAAATCTTGTAATTGCAGGCCCAGTTGAAATATTTTCAACTTTTGCATTAACACCAAAACTACGTAAAGTTTTTTGAAGCTGAACAGATTTATCATTAAGTGCTGTTCTAGATACTCCTTTTCCTTTTTTTGGTTTACTCAATATGTTGATTGGAGGATATTCATAGTTGTCCTCCTCAGCAGACATAGTATGTTCCAAATTCAAGACTGCCTTCTTCTTAGCTTCTTTTTTCTCTTCTTCTATATTGAACAAGTTATCACTAAAAGCATCTCCATGATCTGCTGCTTTATTAATAACTGGTTCTTCAACTATATTTTTAAGATTGTTAACATTTTCTTCTGCAGCGGCTTTATGAAGATTTGCTTCAATGTATTCAGGATCATCATCAACCTTTTCTTCTTTGTTTTTCAAGAAAAAGTTTCTGACACCTTTCCTAATTGTACTAGTAGCTCCTACATCTTGCATATTCTCTTCTTGACCGGTTTTGCCATTTATTCTTAGATCATCAAACACAATATCATCTTCAATAATAGATGTTTGACCATTAAAGTCTTGGCTTTTCTTTCTACCATGTGCTATATTTTGCTTTGCATATGGATCAAGATTTTGATTTTGTTGCACTTGCCTATTTCTAATTTCTCTTTGCCTACTATTTTCATTACCCATCATGTTGTTTTGTCTTTCAGAATAGCCATCGGCAAAATTAGAAAAGATTTGAATTGGACTTAATCCAAACATGAATACAACTAATAATAAAACTGCACCATATAAACAAATAGATGCACCAAATATATCAAATAGTTGAACAAGTGGATATGCTAATACTGTACCAATAGTTCCACCACCAATGTTTCTTGTACCCAAATCATACGACACCTCTAAGGCACTATTAAATTCAATATCTGCACTTATATATCCCTTTGATATTTGATAAACGGATAAAGCACCGCAAATACATGCAAATAAAATAATCCATTCAATTAGTTTTGACGTCATATTATCTTTTGCCTTAGCAATCGAAATTGTAAGCCCAAGTAATGCAAATGGCAAAACATATTTAACCATTCCCATCATTCCTCCAAGAGCTGGACCTAATGACTGTCCAATAGACCCCTTTTCACCATATATCAATACAAACATAAGCACTGATAAAATTGCTAAAACTATTATAATTAAATCTATATTAACTTGATTATTTTTCTTATTTTTTCTAGTATAACTCGTACTAGCACTCTTTCTTTTTCTTCCCAATACTACATCCTCCATATTTAAAGCCAGAATCAGAATCAACTTCTTATTGACTATGATCCTGGCTCACAATTACTTTAATTCTTTTCTGTCATTCTTTATTTTTTCAATTTCTGAATTTACGGTTTCTTCCATACTATTTATTGTTTTGCCAAATTCTTGCTCTATACTTGCAATCGATTTTCCAAGTGAAACCATACTTAATTCAAGATTTTCCAATATACCGTCAATATAGTTGTTGGTTCCTTCTTTGATTTCACGATATTGATTATTTGCTTCAAGCATAATTTCGTCTTTTTTCTCGTAAGCTTTTTTGGTAATCTCATGTTCATCAATCATTGAAATTATTCTACTCTCAGCTTCTTTAACAATTTCAGCTGCATCCTTTTGAGCTTCTTCAATTATTTGTTCACGAGCTTTTGTTATCCACTGAGCTTGCTTTAATTCATCAGGAAGTTTAAAAATCATTTCATCTATCATTTCAATCACTTGCTCACGATCTATAATCGCTTTGTCTGAAAATGGAACTTTTTGCCCCTCCGATATTATTCTTTTTAAATCTTCTAGTAACATAGAGATTTCCATCATTTGCTCCTTTCAAGCCAAATACTATCTGCCAATAATTTGTACACAATTATATATGTTTTTTCTCTTTAACAAATAGCAAGTACACTCTGCCATACTTTTTTTCGTCATATATATCAAGTAAATTACTATCTAACTCATTAATTACTCTTTCCCTCTCATCTGTTTCAATTACGATAATTCCATCAGTATTTAAAAGTTTCAGGGTAACTATTCTTTGTGCCGCATCACACGCATAATCTGTTTTATATGGTGGATCTAAAAAAACGATATCAAACTTATACTCTTTTTCAGCTAAACTATCTAATGCTTTTAAATAATCTGTGTGTAGCAATTCTGTTTTATCAATCGCTCGAGCTTTTTCAACATTCTGTTGTATAACCTTAAAAGCATTATAGTCTTTATCACACAAAACCGCCTTTGATGCACCTCTGCTTAATGATTCGAGTCCTAAAGCACCACTTCCAGAAAATAAATCTAAAACAATTGTCTCTTCGCCTATTTGAGAAGCTAATTTACTAAATAATGCTTCCTTGACTCTATCAAGTGTTGGCCTTGTATTAAGACCATCAAGAGTATTCAGTTTCATACCTCTCATTGTTCCACTAATTATTCTCATAAACATCCTCTGGGTAAGATTTTATGTCTAGAATGCTAACCCACCTAGCATACTATAGATATCATACTATATAATATATTTTATTCCAAAAAAACACTAAGTCAATATGATTAACATAATTGTAATATATACTTAACCCATTCGTAAAGCTTGATATAATTAAGAAAAATTCAATTGTTACAAAATCGTTTTTTGTCTTTTTGATAAAATAGTTAACAAAAAAAGAAAAGCATTTAAGCTTTTCTCTAAAATCTATTATTTGGAATATGGCTATTCATCATCATCATCATTATTATTTTGCAACAATTCGAGTTGAGAAATAAGTAGTGACTCCATCTTTGCTCTGTAAACACCAAACTGTCTTTTTAATTCTTCTGTTCTTTTTCTGATTTCAAATTCTTCTTTAACTATCTCATCTGTAGCTTTTCTAGCTTCGCTCTGAGCATCTCTAATAATCTGCTCAGCTCTATCTTGAGCATTTTTTCTAACATCATCTGCGCTAGTTTGAGCATTCATCTTAATATCCTCAGCAGTAGTTTGAGCCATAACTAATGTGCTTTGTAATGTTTGTTCCAAACTCTTGTAATGTTCTAAGTCTTTTTTTGCTTCTTCTATTTTCTGCTTAAGCATACTATTTTCTTTGTATAATGTCTCGTAATCATCCGTTAATTGATCAAGAAAATCATCAACTTCCTCAACATCATAGCCTCTAATGCCCCTTTGAAATCTTTTATTTTCGATATCTAAAGGTGTTAACATAACATTTCCTCCTAAGTATTCTTACCGTGCCTTATTTAATCCAATTTGAAGCCATTCTTGTTTCTATTTTTTCTTTTGTTATTTCACTAACTATGTCATAGTTATATGGTGCTACTACGAATATAGAATTAGAAACTTTTTCCATGTTTCCATCTAATGCTTGCACTGCACCTGAAACAGTATCTACAATTCTTCTAGCAACATCTTTGCTAACATACTCTAAATTCATTACAACTGCATTTTTCATTTTAAGTTGTTGAACAATTTCATCAGTTTGTTCATAGTTTGTTGGTTTTGCAATTTTCATCTTAATTTGGTGTTGTTGGATAGGAGTAACTTTCTTTGTTCCTTCTATAAATCCTCTAAAGCCAGTTTTTCTTTCTGTTTCTTCCTCTACGGTATCCTCTACGTTTGAAGAATAATCTGTGTAACCATAATCATCACCATATGATGAATCCATTGCAGGATCGTTGTACGCACTATCCCCATTGATTTTGCTAATAAATTTCTTAACTGTCTCGATTATTGTTGCTTCTGCCATTTTCTATATATCCTCCTAAATTCTTTTTCATTCGTAGCTTAACATATTAATAGTATCTATCTATTTAAAATTAAAGTCAAGCATTTTGGAGAATGTTACGAAAAGTTAATCGTTTTGTGACTTTCTTGTGAAATCAGCATTTTGAACAATAACCTCATCGTACAAGTTTATTTTGCTTCTTTTTGACACTTTATTTTCATCTATTCCAAGGTTTATAAGTTCCTCATCTTCATAATTTTCTATAATTGAATATGTATCGTTTTGTCTCAAAACTTTTACATAGATTCTTTCAAAATTTCCATTTCTTGTTCTTTCCAAATACATCTTGTCATCTTCATCTAGTAGCGCTGTGTTACTAACCTTCAAGCCCGAGTATTTCCACCAAATAATGTCAAATGAAATTTTTCTGTACTGTAATAATTGTGCTATTTCTTGCTCTATTTTAAATACAATTATTTTTTTATCAGGTGATTCATCCCTTGTGTATATTATTTCAGCTTTTACTTCTGATGAATCAGAAAGCCTAAGTGTTACTTTATCCCCAATCTTTGCCCCCATAGCACTTTCAGAAGTTGCTACCATGGCAATATAACTTTCAAAATTATTAACAATTTTCCCCTTTTCATTACTTTGAGGGACTATTGCTCCAACCTTCAAATCAAAACTTTTAAACAAATCAGAAGATAATTCATCAAAATTATTTGGGGTAAGTTTTTCTTCTAATCCATCAATTCTATACGATGCCAGACCTGCAACAGGTGCTGTAACGATTTCCGATTCACTTTCTAATCTATTTTCAAGCTCATTTCTTTGATTTGTTAAATTACGAAGATTAGAATCTACAGGGCTATCTTTTCCAGTATATTCAGCTTTTTTCGTAATCAAAGTATCAATCTTGTTTTTTCCTTCTTGTACTTTTAACAAATAATTAACATCATACAAATTATCTATTGTTGTTTCTATCTGTTTCTCAATACTTGAAATATCGCTTGTAGTAACAACCAATCCGCTTTTTTCTATTTCATCATTTATTTGTTCATCAAGACTTGCCATTTGTTCAAGTATACCAGCCTCATTACTCGAATAATATCTAAAGAAATTTTCACCTTTGGCAGCTCTTTCACCATCTGATAAAATCTGAACCATACCATTTTTGTAATTAGTCCCTTCAAGTACAATTTCATCTCTTATTAGATATCCTTCGACAGTTTCTTCATAAAGCAGCGTACCATTTGTAACAACAGTCTTAGTTATCGAATTTCTCCAAACTTTTGATAACTGGAAAAACAAATACACAAATACTATAGCAAGTGACACATAGAATAAATATTTAATTAAACGCTTTCCACCTTTTTCTTCCAATTTATCTCCTTTAGAATAGTATTAATGTTCTCTTCTATTCCTAGATTACTGTCCAGCCATATAGTTTCTTTATTTTTTCTAAACCAAGTCATTTGTCTTTTGGCATAATGCCTCGACTCTTTTTTTATTGTTTCTATCATTTCCTCTTTTGAATATTCACCGTTTTATATACTTCACAACCTCTTTATATCCAAGACCTTGCATGGCAGTAGGAAACTCCGTATATTTCTCTAAAAGCCCTTTCACCTCATCCACAAGTCCCTGTTCCATCATCATATCTACACGCATATCAATTCGTTCATAGAGTTTTTGTCTATCATAATTGATTCCAAAAACTCTATAATCATATTTTACACCGTTTTTTCTCGAAAGAATTTCCTGTTCTGTTTTATTCTTTCCTGTTGCCTTAAATATTTCAAGAATTCTAATAATTCTTTTTTTATCGTTTGGGCTAATCTTCAAAGCTGCTTCTCTATCTATTCTATTAGCTTCTTCATAAAGTTCTTCAAGTCCTTCTTGAGTCTCTGCTTTACACATTAGCTCATTTCTATATTTTTCATCAAAATTCATTTCTTGATATTCGATTCCATAAATTAAGGAATTAACATACAATCCTGTACCACCAACAACTATTGGCACTTTTGATTTTGATAAAATTTCTTCTATAGCATCTTCAGCATCATGCTTAAAATCAGATACCGTATATCTTTCACTTGGATTGACATAGTCTATCAAATAGTGCGGGATTTCACTTTTCTCTTCTTCTGTAACCTTAGCTGTCCCGATATTCATATCTTTGTACACTTGCATAGAATCGGATGAAATAATCTCGCCATTAATTCTCTTTGCAAGTTCGATTGAAAGCTTTGTTTTACCAGAAGCAGTTGGGCCAACTATAACAATTACAATTGGTTTCATACTATCTCCTACTAAATTTCTTGTCCAAATCATTTTTTGTCATTTTTATTGCAATTGGTTTTCCGTCTGGACTAGTAAATGGGTTTTCATATTTTAATAATTTAGTTAACATTTTTTGTGCTTGTTCTTCATCTACATCTAAAATTTCATTTGATGAAATTTTCAATGCAATAATCGATAAAAATTTTTCTTCTTTTTCTCTAGTATCTATGATTGCAACTGTATCTAAATTATCTAGTATTTCAACAAACAATTGCTTTGTGTTTAATTCTTCACACACACTTGGTACTGTAATAAGTTTTATAGTATTCTCACCGAAATTTTCAAATTTAAATCCAGCCTTTTCAAACATCTCAGTATTTTCTTGTGCCAATTTAAGCTCTTTTTTCGAAAGAATTATAACATCTGGAAGTAATAGCATCTGTCCTTCTTCTTCATCATTGTAATACTTTTCTTTTAGATCTTCGTATATTAATCTTCTCTTGCATGCAGAAACATCTATTACATACATTTCGTTTTTTAATTCTATAACAACATAATTTCCAAAGGCTTGTCCAATAAACTTATATTGAATTTCATTAGTTTCCTCATTTTCTTCATCTTCATTTTCAAACATAGTTACATTTTCTGTAGCATATGAAAATTCTGATGAAGCATTAAGCTTTTCTTTTTCAAGTTCTTTAATTTTTCGTTCTTTTCTAATTGAGAATGGTTCCACTCCAAATGTCTTTTTATACATCTCAGCAAATCCTGGAAAATCTTCCTTAGAATTATTTGCAGGTGCAGTCACTTTATTTTTATCTATTGCCTCTCTAACTTTTTTTGTATCAATTAGTTCTGTATTTTGGCTATCTATCTTTGATGATAATAAACTACCAGCAAATGATGTAAATTTTTCTATCTCATCCTTTGCCTTTGCAAATATTCGATTCTTTGCCTTCTCTGTATCAGACTCAGCGTTATCGTTTTCAATAATCTCTGGACTTTCTACTTCTTCATTTTTTTCTTCTATAATTGGAGCTGGTGCTGTGTCGTGATTGGTTGAAATAACTTGCTGATTGTCAACTTGTTCTTCTAACTCTGCATTACCTTTTTCACTATCATCAATATCATTAATATGTATTGCATATGGATTATCAATATCAATCTCATCATCCACATCATTTTCATTACTATTCTCTGTAGATTCAATTATAGGAGCTGTATCACCACTACCCACATTTTTCTCAATTACATTTTCTGTTTCTTCTTTTTTCTCTTCAACCTTTGTCTCTTTGGCTGTATTTTCTACAATTTCTGCCAAATCATCTTCGTCTCTGTTTAAATCCACATTTGTACTATGTTCTTCTGCGACTTCTTCATCATTGTTGTTATTAATATTTATTACCTGAGTTTCTTGAGCTTTAATATTTTTTTCTTCCTGTGCCATATTCCTTACTAGTTCATTTACTTCACCTGCATCAAGTTTTACAGTAGACACCTTTTCTAATATTTTATCTTTATTCACAAACTCTGTTGTATCATCAGATACTTTTTCTTGAGTTTTGTTTTCAATTCTTACTTCTTGAGGCTCAGTTTTAGCAGTATCTTCCTCAGTAGTTTCAATTACATTTCCAGATTTATCTACTATTTCATCAATTCCTTTTAATAGTTTCTCTGCATTATAGTGTCTAGCCCTATTATGATAATCGCTTATAAACTTTGCAATCTTTTCTTGATTGGACAACTTTTCCCCTCTAGAAGGTGTTGTTTTTATAGTTTCTTTAACTTCTGGGGCTACATTCACAATCTCAACAGTATCCTGTGATTTATCTTCTTCATTTTCAGTTTTAATTTCAACTATTTTTGGAATCGGTTGTTCTATAGTATCCGCTTTTTCATAGTGACTAGAAGTAATAGCCGGAGAAGGTGCTGATGCTACATTTTTTTCTTCTTTAAGTATATTGTTTATATTAACTTTAAGCATATCAGTTTCATCAGACGTTTGCATTTGCTCTTTTCTCGTTTTGTATATATCTGCCAATGGATCATTTTCAAACACATCAATTTCATCTTTTTTGTTTTTTGAGAAAAATCCCTTTTTAGCTTTTTTATCTACCTTTTTATTTTCTGGCTTGCTTATAAAAGTACCTGTAAAATCTGGTACTTCTGGAGAGATAGGTTTTGCAACTTCTTGAATAATCGCATTGTCCTTTGATAGTTCAATTGTAGAATCTATCTTTTTCGCAACATCAGAATAATTGAACATTTCATTATTATTTTTAGTATTATCTTCATAAACAAATGCTGACTTTATCGCATTATATATAGATTTGAATGCCGCATTATCATCCTGAAATCTTACTTCTAGTTTTGCTGGGTGAACATTTACATCAACCATGCTTGCATCCATTTCCATATTTAATATTAAAAATCCAAATCTACCAGCTGGAACTATATCTTTAAATCCTTGATCTGCAGCTGCAGTAAGATTTTTATTCTTAATATATCTTCCATTTAAGAAAAATAATTGATTAGCTCTATTTCCCCTTGCGATATTTGAACTTCCAACAACCCCCGTCACATGAATATTTTCATACGTATAATCGACCTCTTTAGTTTCGTTTGCGATGTCCTTTCCATAGACACTATATATTATTTTATTTAAGTCGCCACTTCCATTTGTATTTAAAATAACTTTCCCATTGCTAATAAGCTGTATTGCTACATCTTTATTTACAAGTGCAATCCTAGTAACGGTATCTTCAATATATCCAGCTTCTGTGTAATCCTTTTTTAAAAATTTATATCTAACAGGAGTATTATAAAATAGATTTTGAACAGTAATTGTAGTCCCCCTAGAACGTATAGCTTCTTTGAATTCGATTGTCTTTCCTCCTTCAACTACAATTCTATGTCCGACACTATCATCATCTCTTTTAGAAATAAGCTCTACTTGAGAAACTGCTGCTATACTTGCAAGAGCCTCACCTCTAAATCCCATTGTCATGACTTTTTGTAAATCAGCTGCAGATCTAATTTTGCTTGTAGCATGTCTTTCAAAAGCAATTTCCATATCATCTTCTGCTATTCCACAGCCATCGTCAGAAATCTTTATTTTACCAATTCCTCCATTTTTTATTTCGATACTAATATTCTTAGCACCTGCATCTATAGAGTTTTCAACTAACTCTTTAACAACCGAAGCCGGTCTTTCAATTACCTCTCCAGCTGCGATTTTATTAATAGTCAAATCATCTAAAAGAACTATGTTTCCCATATAATCCTCCAATTTTTACATTGTTACAATAACTCTACGAAATTATATCATTAATATATTTTTTTGTATACTTTTTTTAAATCATTTAAACCAGTATTTTAATTTTGCTTGAAATATCAATGCTTTCAAATGACACATTTGTTTTTTTCTTGTAAGGCCAAGTATTTGAAGAAAAAACAATAAGTGTGTATAATACTTTATATATGAGTACTAAAGATAGAAATGGAGGTTAATATGAGCATCAGCATAAAGAAATCACGAAGCTTCAAGAAACAATATCAATACACTCTTAATGAATTAGAAAAAAGCTTAATAATTCAGAGTCAAAAATCTTTTGTAATTATAGCATGCCTTAATAGCCTTCAAACATTTTATGAGGCAAACAAAGAATCAGCAAACATAGACTATCTAACATATGTACTAGAAAAATACAAAGAAATATCGTTACGAATTAAAGATAACAAATCTATAATAAAAAAAGCTATTCAATTACTAAATGATATTTCAAAAGAATATTATAATGGCTCAAATAAAGAAATCCTTAATAAAATAGTTGCTGAGTACAATAAACTACTTAATCAACTTCAAGAAAATATACAAACAGAGACATCTTCATATGATGAATTTGTTAATAATTACATCACAAATGGTTTTTCAATGCAAAAGCTTCTAGTAAACAGAAACTATGGGAATAAATATAGAGTTATTATTACTGATAACGATACTCTTCTTATTTCGCAAAGAAAGAAAAATGTATTCTTACCATATCATGTAAAGGACTTAAGGGAAAAAGTATATACTAGTAAGGAATTGAATAGTGTTCAACAACTTATAGAGAAAGAGTATATTATTCCTCTCTCAAAATATAAGAATCCTGTTAAGTCTAGATTCATTGAAGGATATTCTTTAATGAAAAATAAGGAAAATGCTCCTTTTTTAGAATGTGTTGATCTTGCATTTGAAATGGCATTTAATAAATCATTAGATCCAGCCATAATCACTGCTTGTAAAAATCTTGATGAATTAGATGAATATTTGGATTGCTTAGAAAATAAAGAAACACAAAAATTCAATCCTTTTAAAATAAAATATGAGTTATTACCACAAAAAAATTAGACATAATTAAGTGAATATTAACACTTAATTATGTCTTTTTTTGTACATAAATTTTATCCATTTGTTTCAGGCTCATTTGAGCTTTCGCTCTCTGTGTTTTCAGTATTATCTGGTGGATTTATATTATTATTTTCATTTGTACCATTACTATCATCAGGAGTTGAAATACTGTTTGCTCCATTATCTCCTTCTGTTGCATCTGGTTCACTCTCACCAGATGCATTATTGTCATCAGGATTAGCTGGCGATGGTGATGGTGCTGGAGCAGCATTTTGATAATCATTTAAGGTTGCACTATCCGATATAAATTGTATAACAACATTACTAATTGTACCCTTAAACGCTCTATCTCTCGCCCCATTTGGCTTAATAAAACCACCAAGTGAAACTGGCGCATCAAACTTTCTTACAATATTTGTGTAATCCATAAGGACGTTAAAAGCAGCATCATTTATACTATAATAAACCACATCACTTATTCGTATCAGTTTTAATTTTTGTACATTTGCTACTGGTGTACGAATACTATTAGTATTATTTGCTGTACTATCGCCTTTTAGTAAGAAATCATTATTCTCTTTTCTAAAAACAAATCCAGGATATGGCGCTCCAGACTCATCCTTGCTGTTAAGCAAAGTAGCCTGGTGAGAATTACCTCCAACACTATTTATTTCAAATGATAATTCAAAATTCTTATGTATATTCTCATTACTAAATAAATACATTCCTGTATCCACTATATCGCTTGTTTGAGCATTAAAGGTCAAACTACTTGCTGTATAACTTGTCTTCGGCGTTGATATCCATATAGCATAAAGAGTCATATCATCTCTTGTTGTAACAGATGCACCATCTGCATATGATGTTCCTAAACCATTTATAACAGTATCCCACCTTAAAAAACTATATCCATCTCTAGTAAATGTATTTGGATTCAAAGAAGTAGTGACCCCAGATGTTATCGTTTGTGTACTAGTTCTATTTGTCCCGTCATTTGAATTGAATATAATTGTCAGATTTGGTGCATCATCCCATCTTGCATAGATTGTACCACCTGCCTGTTCAAATTGTGCTTGCGATGTAATTTTTGTTCCCCCTGTTGGAGCTGTATACCACCCAACAAATATCTTACTTGATCTATTTGGTATAGGTAAATTTTGATATAACGCTACATATTCTTCATATGTATATTTCATTTTTATTCTTATATTTGATAAATCTACTATACTAAATCTTCTTGGGTTTCCATTTTCATCAAGGTTTGCACCAATAGTCGCCGATGATTCAAAAGGTGTAACTTTATTTCCAAAATCTAATAACAATGCTCCATCTTGATATAATTTATTATCTGTTCGAGTAAAAACAATATTTCCTTCTGTTTTACCCCAATTCTTTACCATTTCTTGAATCTTAGTACAATTAACCTGTGTTTGAAGTTTATTATCTCTACGATGAAATGCAAAACCAGGATATGGCGTTCCACTCTCATTTTGATTTACAAAAATTACATTTCTATTTGCCTCTTGCCCATCCAGTGGAACGAAGTTACTAACTCCCATAGAGACTTCAAAATCTCTATTTATGTTTGCACTGCTAAATAAACCGATTCCTGTTTCTAAATACTGAATTCCAGTGAAACTTTCATCACCAAAAACATATGTAACCCAATAATCTGCATCTCCCCATTGAGCATAAAGATATATTTCGTCACCGTCCTCTGAACTTAGGTTTGTTACTTCTTGTTCATCTGTATATGCTGTACCACTTCCATCTCTTTCTGTATTCCATCCATGAAATGTCAAACTGCCATTCGTGAATGTATTGGCTTGAAGAGTTTGACTTGTTCCATAAACAAAAGATTGTGAAGAAACATCATCAGCATTTCCATCATCTCTATTGGAATTAAAGTAAACTATGTAATTAGGCTTTCTTACGTTTATTGTTATCTTTTTATTTATGACTTGGCTATATCTAGCAAATGTGATAGGTATTACCACTAAACCAATAATAAGAGCAATAAACAATAAGGTTTTTCTAAAGCTTTTTTTCTTCATACTTATTCCTTACCCTTAATTTAACAATACTAGATTACTTGTGTAAGTGTAACATCAACATCTATTTCATTTGTACTTGGTACATCTGAATCGATAGGCACTTTAAAATAAAGTATATGTTCTTTTTCTTTTATTTGATCTGAAACATCAAATATTCCTACATTTGAGAATACTATCTCATTGTCTACAGGAGTTTGATAGGTATCTCCATCAAGTGAAACCATTATTTCATCAGGTAAATTCGATAGAGTAATACTATACGACACCGTTACATCTGAATCGCTTTGAACCTTTAATCTATAACTTTGAGCAACTTCCTCTCCTGACACAATACCAAGTACATTTGTAGAGCTTAGTTGATTAACTGATACATCCCATTTAGCGACTCCAGCACTTGAACTATTAACACTATTAGATTGATATCTTGAAAATGTGCTCATTGAATAATTGGTGGTAAATAAAACAGAATAAACACATAAAAAAGTAATTAATCTTCTTGCAATTGTGACTCTAACTTTTCTTTTTTGGCGTCTTTCCTTCATTTTTACCTCCTTTTTCTAACTTAACTGGAATAGAAAATATTAAAATTATACATACCACAAATATAACAATCCACGAAGATGGTTCTGAAAGCATAAATAAAACAAATCCTATTAACTTAAATGTGTATATTACCTTTCCTACAATATCTTCTTTTAAGATACTTTCATCTTCAGAATTATTATTATCACCCTTAGTGGTAATGACATCTTTATTTTCTTGTACTATTCTGTGCGTGATATAGTTACCATTTTTTTTGTATGTAACTATGTCATTTATTGTATAATTATCTTGTTTTTTTATAATAACAACATCATTTATCCTTAGGTTTGGCTCCATACTTCCAGTTGCAACTCTATAAATTCTAAATCCTAGAAAAGACATATCTAAAGCTGTGAAAACATTTACAACTATCCATATTGCAATAAAAAAACCTAAAAATATCTTTATAAAACTCTTCAATTTACATCAGTCCCAATATTCATACTATTCAAGATAAATTGTATCAAAAAATCTAGTTATTTCAAGCATCCCCAGTTTTGCTTTTCTTCCAAATACGCATTTTAAAAGCATTACATGTTTTTTTATGTTTTCTTATCTTTTTCTTTTCAGTTATTTTACGCAAAAAGAAGATTTTATAACAATTTCTTGTCATAAAATCTTCTTTCTCTTATACATTTTGTGAAACCAATACTGTAATTGGTATTTTTAGTTCTTCACCAATATCTTTATTGCCTTCATGATTTAGCCAGTCTAGTTCCAAGTATATTTCTTTATTGCTTCCACTATCCACAGTTTTTGTATCACCAAAGTTATAGCTCTCTCCATCTATAGATGCTCTAATAACAAATTCACTATTAATTTCTGATTTATCTACAGTAACTTTGATATCAACTTTTCCTTTAGCTTTTTCAAGATTGACATCAATCTTTGAAGTGGCTTTTAATCCTGGAGCAATTTTTCCTGGAACAACATTTTTATCATTCTCTACTTTAAATTTTATCTCGCGTACCTCTCTTAATTCTTTAGCATCACTAGTGATTGTGACACCCCAGCTATCAGACACCTCACTATTTTTTGCATACACATATCCCAAGAATATAGTATAAATAGTTAGTATAATGATAGCGACCACAATCAATCTGGTTTTGCTTTTATACATTATATACACCTCTTTATAATTTATGTTATTAATTATAACACGTTATGTAAACTTATACAAGGATATTTCATATTTTAGACAAAAAAAAGATGGCACAGAATGCCATCTTTTTTCATATATTTCATTAAAAACAAAATTATGCTTAGATATGTTGTTGTACAGTCATAGTAACTGGAACTGTTAATGTTCCTCCAGCTATACCTGTTGATGTATCATCAGCATTATTTTCATCATCATTTACCCATGTTAATGTTAAAGTAACAATTTTCTTTCCGTTTTCAGTTGTAAATGCAGCATTATTAACTAATGGAATAGTTTGAGAAGTACCAGGTGTTCCACCCTCTACTGCAGATGTAAGTGAAATCTTATCTGAACTTGGTAGATTTGTTGGTGTTAAATCACCAACTTCTGCTTTAAAATCAACAGCAACTTCTGTTCCTGTTAAGTCAAGCTCTATTTTTGCAACAGCTGTTACAGCTGGAGCAATTTTTCCAGGAACAACATTTGTGTTATTTTGAACTTTAAAGGTAATATTTTTTGTTGTAGAATTAAGTTCTGTTCCATCATCGGCAGTCATTTTTACTGCCCACTTTGCTATATCAACTTTTCCATCTGCCTTACCTACTGTAGAATATCTTGCGAATGTGCTACTTATTAATAAAATAGCCAATAATAATGCAACTACAACTAATAATGCTTTCGTTGCTTTCTTTCTTCTTACGTTTTTTTCCATAATTTCCTCCTTATGTATATAAAATAAAACTTATTATAATTAGCTTAAACTAATTATATAAATATTGAAGACTTAAGTATGACTTATTACTTCCATTTCCTTTTTGTCTAACTTCCATGCAAAGTAATAAACAGCACAGCCAATTATTACCACAACGAATAGTATGGCCAAAAATATTGGTGGTTCTTGGTATTTAATTAATATCGCACCAAGTTTTGGAATTCTATGTATAATTATTCCTTCAACTTGGCTATCATGTACGTATTTTGTATCTCCGACTTCATTGCTTGTAGTCTGCATTACAAATACTCTGCCATCCTCATCGCTCGTTATGTCCTCTACTCTATGAACTGTAACTCTATTTGTATTGTTCCTAAACGCAACTACATCCTCTTTACTCAAATCATTTGGATCAACATTACGAGTGATTAGCAAGTCACCATAACTTATCGATTTATCCATTTTTCCATCTAATACCATAAAAAACTTGTAGCCAAGGATATCCGGTATCTTATCTGGCAAAAAATATCTTTGCCATACTATGGAAATAGCTGTAATACTTATCAAAGTGATTAGTATAAGAAAAAGTATATCATCGATAATCGTAAATTTATTATTTACTTTTGAATTCTTTTCCTCACTATTCATAATCCCATAACCCCATTTACTTTATTTTAGATGATTTTTTTTTCAATATCAATATAGGCATTTGTTAACAAAAGCTGAAACCTATTGTTTTTCAAGTTTTCATCTATGTTGTTGCTTTTTGGTTATTTTTCGATAACTATTACATTACTTATATTTCAAACAAATTACGGCAGAAGGCTTTTATATCAACAAAAAAGGATTGGAGTAAAATTCCAATCCTTAAATTGTCTTATTTTAGTACATTCCACCCATTTCAGAAGGCATTGCTGTTGTCGGTCCATTGTTTCCTTGTTCTTTCTTGTCAGTTACTATGCTTTCAGTTGTAAGAATCATAGATGCAACACTTTCTGCATTTTGAAGTGCTGAACGTGTAACCTTCGTTGGATCCACAATTCCTGCTTTTTTCATGTCAACATATTCTTCTTTAGCTGCATCAAATCCAATTCCTGGTTTGCTTGATTTTACCTTTTCAAGAATGACAGCACCTTCAAGTCCTGCATTATTTGCTATTTGTTTAACTGGTTCTTCCAAAGCTCTTAGTACTATTCTAATTCCGACTTTCTCATCATCACTAGCTGACTCAAGCAATTTTTCAACTTCAGGAATTGCATTAATATATGCTGTACCACCGCCTGGAAGGATTCCTTCTTCGACTGCAGCCTTTGTAGCAGATAAAGCATCTTCTATTCTAAGCTTCTTTTCTTTCATTTCAACTTCTGTAGCAGCTCCAACTTGAATTACTGCAACGCCACCAGCAAGTTTAGCTAAACGTTCTTGCATATTTTCTTTCTCATATTTTGATTTTGTTTCTTCAATGCTTTTTCTTATTTGAGCAATTCTTTCATTAAGTGCTTTTTTATCTCCCATACCATCAACAATAATAGTATTTTCTTTTGAACATTTAACTTGCTTTGCTCTACCTAATTGAGAAAGTTTTGTATCTTTAAGTTCTAAGCCAACTTCAGATGTGATGACCTCACCACCTGTAAGAACTGCTATATCCTGAAGCATTTCCTTTCTCTTATCACCAAATCCTGGAGCTTTAACACCTACTATATTTAATACTCCTCTTAGCTTATTTAAAATCAATGTAGATAATGCTTCTGTTTCAAAATCATCAGCAATTATTACCATTTTACCACCTTGTCCTGTAAGTTCTTCTAGTAAAGGTAATATTTCTTGAATATTAGTAATCTTCTTATCTGTAATCAAAATATATGGATTGTCCATAACAGCTTGCATTTTGTCTGTATCTGTAACCATGTATGGAGAAACATATCCTTTGTCAAATTGCATTCCTTCAACAACATTTACTTCTGTAGATGAAGTTTGAGATTCTTCAATAGTAATAACTCCATCTTTTGAAACCTTCTCCATAGCGTCTGCAATTAAATTACCAATTTCTTGATTATTAGCAGATATACTTGCAACTCTTGCAATATCTTCTTTACCATTTATGCTACTGCTATTATTTTTTAGCACCTCAACAGCTTTTTCAGTTGCTTTGTCCATACCTCTTTTTATAGCCATAACATCGCCACCTGCTGCGACTGTCTTAACTCCCTCTCTTAGCATTGTTTGAGCTAAAACTGTAGCTGTTGTTGTTCCGTCACCAGCAATATCGTTTGTCTTTGTAGATACTTCCTTTACTAGGCTAGCACCCATATTTTCAAATGGATCGTCAAGCTCAATTTCTTTTGCTATAGTAACACCATCGTTAGTAATAAGTGGTGCTCCGTAGTTTTTATCAAGAACTACATTTCTTCCTTTTGGTCCGAGTGTGACCTTGACTGTATCAGCTAATTTATTTACACCATCTAGAAGCTTTCTTCTAGCATCTTCACCATATTTTATTTCTTTTGACATATCAATCCCTCCTATATATTAATCTTCAACTATAGCTAAAATATCATTTTGTCTAACTATTGTATAGTCAACACCTTCATATTTAACTTCTGTACCAGAATACTTACTAATGATAACTTTATCGCCTTTTTTTACTTGCATTTTAACGACATTACCATCCTCATCAACTCCTCCTGGTCCAACTGAAACTACTTCAGCAATAGATGGTTTCTCTTGAGCACTCGATGTAAGAATAATACCACCTTTTGTAGTTTCTTCAGCTTCAACCATTTTAATTAATACTCTATCATTTAATGGTTTAATCATAACACATTACCTCCTTCTTCTGCTAATAAAAATTAGCAGTCAACTTTTATGACTGCTAATAATTTATACCTTTTTTTATGAAATGTCAATATTATTTTACAAAACAATAATTAAATTTGAGTATCTCCTATTGCCTTACTTATCTTTTCAACTATCTTAGTAATAAACTTCATAATCTCAAAATATTTTTCCAATACCTCCTTAGGTGAATAGCGTGTATTATACACTTCAAACATATCTCCTGTTTCAAAGAAAACATACATATTGTTATTTTTTATAACTATATCAAAATCTAATTTAGCATTATTGTATAATTCCAAAATATCTTCTTGAAGGTCGATTGTAAGAAGCTGCATTGCAATTACATTATTGTTAGAAAGTACAGTGAACAATTCTTCAAATCCGCGAAAATCCATATCTACTTTTTGCATTTTACCAAAAGAATTTGTTTTTCCTCTTATGATACTAATATCCGCCTCTATAGATTTATCCATGAATACTTTTCCAAATAAGCCATTAAAAATTGTTGTTGTTTCTGTATATGTATCACCATTTTCATCTTTTTCTGTTGTTATTAATTCTGCATCTACATCAGCCATTACAATTTTTTCATTATTTATTTTTCCCTCAAAATAGTCATCAGAATCAAATTCATTATACTCATCTTTATGTTCTGCTTCATTATACATTTTGCTAGAAATTTCTTTAAGAGGAACATAATCTAATTCATCAACAAAATTATCCAATAATTTATTAATAACATTATTCTTGTATTCTTTATTAAATTGAGATACTCCATTATTTCCCAGTGATGAATTTGCCATAAGTGCAATAAAAAAATCTATCATAAGCATCGCCATAGCTAATGGTAAACATACCATTAAAGATTGAAATTGTAATCTATAATGTAAAATGCATACCATAATAACAAATATAATTGGAAGATTTACAATTGTCATAACTATGTTACCAGCTCTATTAGCGGCTTTATATTTTTCATTCATTTCTTTCCATTTTTTGTTTGCATCATCATCTTTTCCGTTTAGAGATAAATAAAAACTCGCAAAATCATTATATTTCATTATATCTTTTCTCCATTTACATTAACATTTTCTCTCTTATATTCTTCAATTTGAAAGAACTCTTTTGGCTTAAATCCAAAAAGAAATGCAACTAAATTATTTGGCACTGTTTGAATTGTTGAATTGTATCTTTCAACATCTAAATTATAAATCCTTCTAGCTGCTTGAAGCTGATTTTCCATTTTTACAAGAGTGTGCTGTAAATTTAAAAACTGCTCACTTGCTTTGAGTTCAGGATAATTTTCTGCAGCAACCATTACCTTATTTAAATTATTGTTTAGCTTACTTGCCTCTTTTAGGTTTTTATTTTGAGAATAATCAGTCCTTTGCTTTGTAATGTTTTCCAAAAGCTCTTTTTCATGGTTTGTATAACCTTTGACACATTCTACCAAGTTTGGAATCAAATCAAACCTTTGGTTTAGATACACATCAATACCAGACTCCGAGCTTTTTATTCTATTTAAGTACTCTACAAACATATTGTATTTTCCAATCAATTTTAGAATTAAAACAATAATAACAATTAGTACAACTATAACTAAAATATCCATTTCTATACCTCTTTTTTATACTGAAGGTTCCTCATTTTTTTGAATTGTAGCTTTTCTAATATATCCCTCAACATTGTAATCATAAATAATATTATAATCATTGTCTTCCTCAAATTTGTTTGCCATTTCTCTAAGTTCATTAGCATCACTAGTTTCCATATCTTCATATTTTACTACAATAATATGAAAAGGATTTTTTTGATTTGACTTAATTACTTCATCAATAAAATTTGGCATAATAAAGCCATCTGTATTTCCAAAGTATAGTGTTTCAAACATCCCATTGAATGATTTTACATTAAAGCTATTTCTTAGACTTTCTGTTCTTCTTTTAGGTGCTTGCATATTAAAAGTAATCGTGTCCGTTATTTCTATAATTTGATCTGGCACACTTTTAAGAATGTCTACCACCGATTTTTCTTCAAGTATTTCTACTATAGACTTTGGAGCTACTGGCTTAACTATAACATTATAAACTTTATTCAATATCGTTAAGAAAAGTCCCATCACGACAATTATCAATATAACTATAAGAAGAAATACAATCGTTGGTCCTCTTTTTCCATTTTCTTTTTTATTTTCTGATTTGCTTTCTATTACTGGTTCCTCATTTTCATTCAACAATTCATCAATAGACATTCCAAAAGCAGATGCAATTTTGTTTAAACTTTCATTATCTGGTCTATTTTGTCCAGACTCCCATTCTGAAATCACCTGTTTTTCAACATTTAATTTGTTAGCAAAATCTTCTTGTGTCCACGCATTTTCTTTTCTTAATTTTATAATTTTCTCACTTAAATTCATTTGCATACCTCCATATTTACATTACTGGTTCGCATGTTAAATTAATTCCTAAATTTTTAAGAGCATTCATTTCTCCCTTATCTATAATATAAGTACTATGAGCATCACATCCTCTAAGCTTGTCCAAATCATTTATTGCTCTCTCAATTGTATGATTTGTTGCTGAACAAATACTCAAAGCAATTAAAACCTCTGGTAAATCCAAATAATATGATGTATTAAATGATGTCTTTTTCTTCATTTTGTAAATACCGTCCAATACTGATGGTGAAAGCAAATACTCATGGTCCGGTGTATTAGTTATCTCTTTTATTGCATTCAAAAATGCTGCACTTGTACAACTCAATAATTTTGATTCTTTTCCAGTTATAATTTTGCCATTATTAAGTTTTATTGCCAAAACATTTAACCCTTTTTCTTTTGCTGTTTCAGTAGCAACTCTAGCTACATCTCTATCCGATAACGATAAGTTTAGCTTGTCCATTAAAGATTTTGAACGTTCAACTACATCCTTCTCACAAATTTTTTGTTTATAATCGCAAAGCGTATTGTAATACCTTCTAATTATTTCGTCTATTGCTGCCTGTTTCACTACTTCATTGTCTACAATACATTCTTTTATCATATTAACGCCCATATCTGTAGGCGATTTATATATTTCTTCACCTGTTATTTTTAGTAAAATATTTTTTAAAATTGGAAATGTTGAAATATCTCTGTTGTAATTTACTGCATATTCGTTATAAGCTTCTAAGTGGAATGGGTCTATCATATTTACATCTTTTAAATCTGCAGTTGCAGCTTCATATGCAATATTTACTGGATCTAATAGGCTTAAGTTCCATACTGGAAATGTCTCAAATTTTGCATATCCGGCCTTTATGCCATTTTTGTGTTCATGATATAACTGAGATAAACTAGTACCTAGTTTTCCACTATTTGGTCCGGGTGCTGTGACTACAACTAATTTTTTTGATGTCTCTATATATGGATTCATTCCATATCCCTCTTCACTAACAATCTTATCTACCTCATCTGGATATCCTGCTGTAGGCCTATGAATGTACATTCTAATATTTCTCTCTTTTAGTAGTTTTTCCAAATGAGAAATATTAAAACCATCTTGGTACATTGTAACAACAACACTATTTATTGAAATATCTAATCCTTGAAGCTTTTCTATCAATCTTAGTAATTCAAGTTCATAGCTAATACCATAATCAGCCCTAATTTTACTTTTTTCAATATCTGAAGCATTAATACAAAAAATCACTTCCATATCATCTTTAAATTGTTGTAATAGTCGTATTTTATTGTCTGGTCTAAACCCTGGCAACACTCTAGCTGCATGATAATCATCAAATATTTTTCCACCAAATTCTAAATATAATTTGTTTCCAAACATTTCAATTCTTTCACGTATTTTTTTTCCTTGAACTTCTAAATACTTATCACTATCAAATCCAATTTTTTCCATAATTTTAAAAAATCCTTTCAATAATATGTTTTGTTAATTTGAAAATTTTTGCCATGTAATTCACATAATGTATTAACAATGCTGCTAATATATGATAAAATACCTGCATAGCGCAAAGCAGTAGAAGAAGCCAAGAAAACTGCGATGATATTATCATGAGATTTTATTTCTTATTTTCCTCAACTTTTTTTGCAATCTTTAAAAATTCTTCTCCTGTAATTTCCTGTTTCTTTAGTAAATACTTAGCAAGTTTATTCATTTCTAATTTGTTTTCTTTTATTATTTTTATAGTTTCTTTATAACATCTTCCCAAAATATGATTAACCTCTTTTTGGATTTTAAGCCCCAATGCTCCTGTATCATCATTTATTTGACCATATCCTAAATCAGACATTCCATGCACCATTACCATATTTTTAGCAATAGCTGTAGCTTTTTCAAGATCTGAACCATTACCATCGTCAAATTCTCCTAAGAAAACTTCCTCAGCTCCCATACCTGCTAAAAGAATCTTTATCCAATTATGTTTTTGAGTTTTTCCTGATGTGTAAGAGGACTTTGAAATATCATTCTTAACATATCCTAGCGTACCAGTACCTTCTGGCCTAATTGTAATCTTTATTATTGCTGGATTACCATATAATTTGTATCTCATGAACGCATGACCAATCTCATGTATGGCTGTCCTTTTAAGTGCTTCTTCATCTATGATGTCTGGATTTATCATTCTTTCACCATTAAATAAACATGCTGTCATTTCATTTATAGTTGGAATATCTTGCCCTTTTATCACTACCACTTCTTTATCTGCATTCTTTGCATGTTTCATCAATATTTCATGAAATACCTTGTCTGCAAATCTACCATTTCCAATATTTTCAACTCTATTGAAGTAATTCATCAGATCAAATATCTTTTGATCTGCAGTTTCATCTATTATGAAATGACTATTTTCCACCTTTAATCTTAAAATTTGAATAAGTTCTTCTCTACTATAATCTTTAAAATCAAATACATATCCTATCCTTGAAGCGATACCTGAATTCATATTGATAAAATCATTCATTTCTTTTTTGTAGCCAGCAAATATTACCACAAATTCTCCCTTATGATCCTCCATCGCTTTAATTAATGTAGCAACTGCCTCTCCTCCAAAATCATATCCTACACTTTTTTGTGCTAGTGAATATGCCTCGTCAATAAATAATACACCTCCCATTGCTCTTTCAATAACATCCATAGTTTTAGGCGCAGTATGACCAATATATTGCCCAATTAAGTCTTTCCTCTCAACTTCTATAACTTTATTCTCATATATCACACCTGTATTGAAAAGTATATTTGCCATAATTCTTGCAATAGTTGTTTTTCCTGTTCCAGGATTTCCAGTGAATATCATATGCATATTCTGATTTGGAATATTAAGACCTTTTCTTTCTGCCTCCTTCACGAATCTTGCATATGCTTCGAACTCTTTTATTTTCTCTTTTAAATCATCTAATCCAACAATGTCTTTCAATAGTTCTTCTGTTGTTGATTTAGTTTTAGTAGAATTACTAAGCTCTTGAATTGTAGGTATATCATTTTCAGTTATTTCTCTAATAATTTTGCTACCATTCTTCGCATGTTTAAGTATAGTCTCCTGAATTAGTTTGTCCACAAACCTTCCATTTCCAAAGTCTTTTCGTTGCGAGAAATACGCACATACTTTATTTAAATTAACATCACATCTTTTACATTCGAAACCGCTTTTCTCCATTTTTCTATAAAACATCTCTTTTAATTCATCCGCACTATAATCCGAAAAATGAAATTTGTAACCAATCCTCGACGCAATCCCTGGATTACTACTAATAAAATCATGCATTTCCTTTTCATATCCAGCAAATATTACCACAAACTCTCCTTTGTGGTCTTCCATTGCTTTAATAATAGTGGCTATCGCTTCTTTACCAAAGTCATTCCCTGTCGATTTTGGAGCAAGAGAATAAGCCTCATCTATAAATAGTACTCCACCCAATGCTCTTTCAATAACATCAGCTGTCTTAGGTGCAGTTTGTCCAATATATTCTGCAATTAAATCTTTTCTTTCTACTTCTATTAGCTTATTTTCGTATATTATTCCAGCATTAAATAATATTTGCGCCATAATTCTTGCAATTGTAGTTTTACCAGTACCAGGGTTGCCTGTAAATATCATATGAAGACTACTATTTGGAATTGTAATATTTTCCTTTTCAGCTTGTTTAATAAACTTCACATAGTTTTCAAACTCCCTTATTTTGCCCTTTAATTCTTCAAGTCCAATAATATCATTTAATAGTTCCCCAGTTGTTGATTCTGTAGTATTAGAATTGCTTAATTCTTGAATAGATGGAATATCTACTTCTTCTATAGTTTTTATATCTTGTTCATTTCTTATAGCATGCTTTAATATAGTTTCTTGTATAAGTTTATCTATAAACCTTCCATTTCCAAAATTTTTTCTTTGTGAAAAGTATTTACAAATTTGCTTAAGTTTTTCGTCACATTTTTTACTACATTTTAATCCTATTCTTTCCATTTTTTTATAAAAAATTTGAATTAATTCATCTGGATTATAATCTTGGAAGTCAAATTGATACCCTATTCTAGAAGATATTCCTGGATTAGTGTCTAAAAATCTTTTCATCTCTGCTTTATATCCCGCAAAAATCACTACAAAATCATCTTTTCTATCTTCCATGGCCTTTATAAGAGTAGCTATTGCTTCAGCACCGAAATCATTTGAACCCTTAGATGCTAGCGAATAAGCTTCATCTATAAATAGAATTCCTCCCATAGCTTTATCAATTACTTCAGATGTTTTTATTGCAGTTTGGCCAATATAACCTGCAACCAAGTCTTTTCTTTCTACTTCTACCAGTTTATTTTCTTTGACAATACCCATATCATAAAGCATTTTAGCCATGATTCTAGCAATTGTTGTCTTACCTGTGCCAGGATTTCCAGTAAAAATCATGTGCATATTACTAGAAACAAGTTCTATACCCTGAGCTTCAGCTTGAACCTTAAACATCATGTATTTTTCAAATTCTTTAACCTTTTCTTTAACAGTATCAAGCCCAATAATACTCTGTAATGCTTCCTCAACCGTTTCTTTTTTATATATATTGGCTGGAAAAACAATATCTTCCTTCGTGTTGCAGTATGCGGCCAAATATGCCGCAATCTCTCTATTTGAAAATGGGATAAAACTTTTATTAATTGTAACATATTCAACAAATTCTTTTTTGAATTTTAACTTATTTGAAATTAGTTTTTTCCCAGTATTGCTACTCAAATTTTTTACAAAAATGTCAAATGTTTCATCTAGAGTGACTCCAGGTATCTTGTAACGTGAATTTTTATACACAAATTGAAGTTTTGGCTCAAGCTCTACAAATGCATCTGCTTCTTTAGAATTTGCATCGATGATAATATAATTTCTACTGCTCACTTTCGTAATAAGATCAATAATGTGTCTATATTGTTTTGATCTTATTTCTTCTCTAAAACCCACTCCTTTTAAGTTACTAAATGTTCTATAATCTTTTATAAATTCTCCTACTCCATTGAGAATTAAAATACTATTTTCAGGAAGCTCTGTATACTTGACCACTCCATCTGATAAATAAGAAATGCCATTTTCATCCTTTACAACACTTTCTGGATATATTCTTTTTGCAGAGCCATATGTACTTCCTGCCGCCAAATTTTGTAATGTGATATGAAAAACATGATCACTTTCGATTTTTCTTGAAGTCTTAATGTAGTCAATCACGTTATCAATAAATTGCTTTTTTTCATTTTTTTCATCACCTTCAACTATACATCGAATATTTGTCTGACTAACATTTGTAATAGATGCAAGAAGCTCATCTAAATTAGTAATTGTTTTTTGATATTTTTTGAATCCTTCAATAGATTCATTAATTTTAGCTTTAATTTCACTTTCTCTATTTGAGATTACATCTTCAAGTTCTTTATTAAGTTCCTTTTGGTTGTTATTATGGTATTCTCTTGCACTCTTTATTTCATCTTCTCTACCACTATTCTGGAGATACTTAATAACTGCAGCAATTAATAGTGGGCATCCCTTTAAGTTACAACTATATGAATTACAAATCATTGTTGGATTATCAACACTTCTTCTTATAATTGTCCATTTTGAAAAGCTTTTTCCATTATCTAATAATTTATTTTTATCACCCAATGTTGTTTTAAATTCAGCACATGAGTACTGCGTCGATATTTTTACTAACCCATTATCAGTCAAATCTGTATCAATAAAAACTCTATTTTCATCAACTATTTTTTTACAAAATTCAAACATTTCATCTGGAATTACTTTTAAAACGTTTCCAACTTTCCAGTCAAATGTGTATAGTCCATTGGGATTATTTTTCTCTCTAAACTCTTTTCTTTTTTCCAATACTTCTTTTATAGTATCATTGCAGATTAAATAGTAAATATAACCAGCAATATATTTTGGACACCTTTGAAATTTGCAATTAAAACAAACGCTATCTAATGAGGTATTTATATTTTGCTTAAATGATGCTGGTTCTCTATCTCTTTCAAAAACAACACTTGAATCTTTTTTCTTTAATAATTCAAGATATTTTTTGGATGTAAAATCATTATTTCGACAATCGCAAAGATTTGCAATTGTATTGTAAATAAATATCGTGTTATTTTTCAACTCCAATTTAATATTAGAATTATTCAATACTTCATATGCTATTTCCAGGCTCTCATCAGAAACGTAGTTTAATTCATTTTTAGCTTTCCATTCAAAATCATATTTTTGTTTTTTAATAGTCTTTGCTAATTCTAGAATTTTTTCTTCTATGTTTTTTTTCATTTTTATCTCCTTTGTTTGACTACTTCATACATAATAATACCTGCTGAAACTGACGCATTGAGTGATGTAATTTTTCCTTTCATTGGAATTTTTATCAATATATCCGAATTCTTTTTAACTAAGTCACTCATTCCATAACCTTCACTACCAATGATAATAGCAATTGCATCTTTCATATCTTGGTCGTAATAGAATGTATTTGCCTCACCATCAGTACCTATTATCCACAACCCATATTCTTTAAGTCTTCTAATTGTTTCGTTCAAGTTATTAACTCTAGCTATTTTCATATATGATGTAGCACCTGTAGATACTTTAACCACAGTGCTATTAACTAATGCACTTCTTCTTTTGGGAATAATAATTCCGTGAACCCCCGCTGTTTCTGCTGTACGTATAATAGCACCGAAATTATGCGGGTCTTCGATTCCATCTAGAATTATAATAAATGGTTTTTCATTTTTTTCTCTGGCCACCTCAAGTATATCTTCAATCTCACAGTAATCAAATGGCGGAACTATAGCAATAACACCTTGGTGATTAACTGCGATTTTATCCATATCACTTTTGTCCTTTTCGACAATCACCACTTTCTGCTCTTTTGCCTTAGCAATGATTTCTTTTATAGAACCATGTTTTTCGCCAGATTCTATGTATAGTTTATTTATATCCCTATTGGATTTTAGAAGTTCTAATACAGGATTTCTCCCTACTACAATATCATCATATTCTTTTTTATCATCTTTTTCTTTCATTCTAATTCTCCTTATTAAAACTAGATTAAATTATATCATAATATGCAACAATACAATATCTTTTTATTGAAAATAACTATCTTTCATAGTATAATGATTATGTTAATTTGTAGTAATTCAAATATACATTGGAGGTTTTCATAATGAAAATGAAACGGATTAAAATAATCTCTTTTATTGTAGTATTGATTGCTATTATAGCATTCATTGTCATTCGGATTGACTTTCCCGCTGTACAAGCAAAAAACGTGGTCCGCACACACAAAGCTAATGTCAAAACCTTAAACATTAATACTGAGATTGAGATCAACTGTGAAAACGAGACTTTGTACACCATACGTGGCAATATTCTGAGGCTAATAGAAGATCCACTTCTTATGTATGATGTTAACGGAAATGTTATAGCATCAGCGGGAGATGATTACCATTTTATTGCGCAGGACACACATCTTATTTCGGTAAATGCTACTAAAGAAGAAATTAAGATGGTGGGAAAAATCAGTTTCTTCGGTGAACAAAGCTATGATTTCTTTGTCGGTGATGAGAAAGTAGCAGTTGCAAGATTTAATCGCTTCAACACACATGGAAAAATAAAAGATATGTCTGGAAATGTTATGGCAGAATATACTTCTCCAATTGTGTTTAATGATTATACTGTAAGCATTACTTCACATAACACTTTTAGCGACGAAGCTACAAATCTTATCTTTGCATCCTACTACAGCGACCAGCATGCTGATCAGCAGGACAGAAAAGACAGAGATGATAGCAGAAGGAAATCCGAATAATTAAAAATCGGTTGGGGTGAACCTTGGCGTTCGCTCCAACCGATTTTTAATTAATTTCCTTCGTCATCCAATTTTAATACTGCTAAAAATGCTTCTTGTGGGACTTCTACACTTCCTATTTGACGCATTTTTTTCTTTCCTTTTTTCTGTTTTTCTAAAAGTTTTTTCTTTCTTGTAATATCTCCACCGTAACATTTAGCTAATACATCTTTTCTCATTGCAGAAATAGTTTCTCTTGCAATAATTTTTCCACCAACAACTGCTTGAATAGGGACTTCAAATAATTGTCTTGGTATAACTTTCTTAAGCTTTTCAGCCATTTTCCTTCCCCTATCATAAGCAGAATCTTTATGCACGATAAACGACAATGCGTCAACATCTTCGTTGTTAATACGTAAGTCTAATTTGACTAAATCTGCCCTTCTATATTCTTTAAATTCATAATCTACCGATGCATATCCCTTTGTCTTAGACTTTATTGTGTCAAAAAAATCATAAATAATCTCATTTAGTGGCATGTCATAAACTAACGTAACTCTATTGGTATCAAGATATTTCATATCAATATAAGTACCACGTCTTTCCTGACATACTTTCATAACATTTCCAACAAACTCTTTTGGAATCATTATTTCCACTTTCATTATTGGTTCTTCCATATATTTTATTTCTGTAGTTGGAGGGAGATCTGTTGGATTATATAATTCATACACTTCTCCACTAGTTCTATGTATCTGATAAATAACCGATGGTGAAGTTGTAATAAGTCCTATGTCAAATTCTCTTTCTAATCTTTCAATTACAATTTCTAAATGCAATAGTCCCAAAAATCCACATCTAAAACCAAATCCTAAAGCTGCAGATGTTTCTGGTTCATAATTTAAAGCTGCATCATTTAATTTTAATTTTTCAAGTGCCTCCTTAAGTGGCTCATATTCACTTCCATCTATTGGATACATTCCACAATATACCATTGAATTTGCTTTTTTATAGCCTGGAAGTGGTTCCTTAGCAGGTGCAGATTTTTGAGTAATGGTATCACCTACATGAAGGTCGGAAACTGTCTTAACACTGGCTGCTATATACCCAACTTCGCCAGCCTCTAAATGATCTGCCGGAATATACTGTCCAGCTCCAAAATATCCGACCTCTGTAACTGTAAAGACTTTACCTGTTGCCATAAATAATATCTCATCGTTTGCCTTCACCGTACCATTTTTTATTCTAACAAAACTAAGAGCCCCCTTATAGTTATCATATACTGAATCAAATATTAATGCTTGTAAGGCGCCATTTGTATCCCCATTTGGAGCAGGTATATCTGTAACGATTCTCTCTAATACCTGATCAACATTCAAACCAGTTTTTGCAGAAATACATGGAGCATCCATGGCAGGTATTCCAATAATATCCTCTATTTCATTTTTAACTTCTTCTGGCCTCGCATTTGGAAGATCCACTTTGTTTATAACCGGAAGAATTTCCAAATTATCTTCAAGTGCTAAATATACATTTGCTAAAGTTTGCGCCTCAACACCTTGCGTACTATCAACAACTAAAATTGCCCCTTCACATGCAGCCAAACTTCTTGATACTTCATAATTGAAGTCAACATGTCCCGGAGTATCAATTAAATTAAACTCATATGTTTGACCATCCTTAGCCGTATAGTTCATTTTTACAGCTTGAGATTTAATAGTAATCCCACGTTCTTTTTCTATATCCATATTATCTAGAACTTGAGATTCCATTTCTCTTTCTGAAAGCGCACCTGTCATTTCAATAATTCTATCTGCAAGAGTAGACTTCCCATGGTCTATATGTGCTATTATGCTAAAATTTCTAATATTTTTTTGCTTGCCTTGCATATATGTATTCCTTTCGTTTATGTATTATTGTATCTGCAATAATTTAAATCCTAAAAAATCAGAACTTACAAGTTTGTATTCTATGTCATCTATTACTCCCTCAATTGCATCTCTATGGGACTCTCCATGAAGATGTGCGTAAAAGCATCTTTTTATTCCAAACTTTTTAAGCGTCTTAATAAAATCTATTTCCTCAGGAACATTATCTTCTTTATAAAATGGTGGATAATGAATAAACGCGATAAATTCTTTATCTTCTCCATAATTTTTCATCCCATCCTGTATTGATAATTTAAGTCTATCATTTTCTCTTTTTAATATCTTGTAATCCTCTGCTACTCTATAGCTATTTTGCCAACCTCGTGTACCAACAATTACCTTATCCTCAATTAAGAATGAATTGTTGAATAAAAAATCTATATTATTAAATTCATTTTCCTTCAAATACCTTCTCATACTAGTAACCGTCGTCCACCAATAATCATGATTACCTTTTGATAATATCTTTTTCCCAGGCAAATCATTCAAATACTTGAAATCTTCGTACGTTTCCGCAATGTATGTTGCCCACGAAAAATCGCCCGGTAAAATTACTGTGTCAGTATCTTTGACCTTGCTTAACCAATCATTTCTTATTTTTTCAGCATGGTTTTCCCAGTTGTATCCAAAAATATCCATTGGCTTATCTGTTGAAAAAGATAAATGTAGGTCTCCTATCGTATAGATTGCCATTTTCCTGTGTGATAAATCCACACTCTCCTTTATAAATTTAGATTTTATGTAAAATCTATAAAACCTTATTATAAATCACTATTAGGTCTTTTTCTAAAACGACCCTTGTATTCCTTAATAGGACTATCACTAAAATCATCTTCAAAACTTTTTATTGCATCATTTTGAATAATTTCTGGTGCTTTATATTTACCATCATTAAGACTAGTTATATTATCAAACTTCTTGCAATCTTGAGCATACTCTTTCTTTGCTTGATTATACTTCTTCTTTTTTGCATTTTCAGAATTTTCATTCTTGTAATAAACATATAATACGATTCCAACTACAAATAAAACTTCAAACATTTTAACCTCCACATATATCTACTCACCAATTTTAAGATTAGGAATAGCATTCATATTAAGTTTAGATTCTTTTCCATTGATATAATTATAATATCCTGCAGATGCTATCATTGCAGCATTATCTGTACACAGTATTGGCTCAGGATAATAAACCTCAACATTATGGCTTTCTTTATATTCATCAAATTTTTTTCTAATGTATGAATTTCTCGAAACTCCACCTGCAAGAACAATTTTATCAAATCCATACATCTCAATCGCTTTATTGACATTAGCTAAAAGCATTTCAGAAACAGCATTTTCAAAACTTGCACACAAATCAGCTTTGTTTATGTTAGGATCCTTGTGATGCATATTAATCACAGCTGTCTTAATACCGCTAAAACTAAAATCTAAGCCGTCAACATGTGCTAATGGAAGTTTTATATTCACCTTTCCTTCTTTAGCAAGATTATCTATTTTGGGTCCACCAGGATATCCAAGATCTATAACTCTTGCCACTTTATCAAAAGCTTCTCCTACTGCATCATCTCTTGTCTTTCCTAATATTTCAAATTCCTTATAACCACTCACCTTGACAAGATGAGTGTGTCCACCAGAAATAATCAAACACAAGAAAGGTGGTTTTAAGTCAGGATATGTAAGGTAGTTTCCAGCAATGTGTCCCTCAATATGATTTGTGCCTATCAATGGTTTTTTTAAAACATAACTCAATCCCTTGGCATAAGATACCCCAACTAGTAAAGCTCCGACTAATCCTGGTCCTTGAGTAACAGCAATTGCATCAATATCGTTTAATTTAATTCCTGCTTCCTTGACTGCTTGTTTGGTTATTTGATTAATAACTTCGGTATGGCACCTTGATGCAATCTCAGGAACAACACCTCCATATTCTTTATGTATATCTATTTGAGAATTAATCACATTAGATAACACTTCTCTTCCATTTCGTACAACAGAAACAGAAGTTTCATCACAGCTAGATTCAATTCCCAAAATTAATATATTTTCCAATTCTTTTCTCCTCATTTTTATAAAAATAAACTAAACAATGCTGCAACTCCAGAATAGATTAGAGTTGTAGCTCCGTGTGTAAGTGGAGTAACAACGTAATCAAGTATTCCAAACATCCATAAAATCATAAAAACCCAATATAATGTGTAGTAATTAACGGCAAGCCATTCTTTAACATTATATGGTAACAAGTTTCTAAATATTTTTTCGCCATCAAGCGGAGGAAGTGGAATAAGATTAAACACTCCAAGTCCAATATTTACAATTGAAAATAAATAAAAGAAATTAGATAACTTTTTTATAAATGCAATATTCCCTTTAACAAATGTATCAAGTGCAAATAAAGCAATAACTGATACAATTGCCAAAAAGAAATTCATAAGTGGACCAGCAAGTGCAACCATTGATTCGCAAAATGCTCTTGATTTATTACTATTGAAATTATTTGGATTAATTTGAACAGGTTTTCCCCAACCAATATGAGTAAACATCATCAAAATAAATCCAGTAAAATCTAGATGCTTTATTGGGTTTAAAGTGAGTCTCCCTTGATTTCTAGGTGTAGTATCACCTAGCTTATCTGCAGCATTTGCATGCGCAAATTCGTGAAATGATATTGCTAGAAGCACCGCAGGAAGAGTAAGCAAAATGTCTGCAATCCCCTGTGGTCCCATATTATATAACGCCAATACTGCAAGTATAATCAATATACCATATATTATATTCTTGTTAAGACCATATCCTGTATTAAAAAACATCATTTATCTCCTTTGTATAAGTACAATTTTACTAGAATAATATACCATATATGTGGATTAATTTCAATTACTAACTTTATATAATATAACTTAAATGTTGATAAAAGAACAAAAGGGGACATTACGCAATACTGAATAATAATATTTTTCGTCAAATGTCCCCGTCTTTGTTCGCAGTGCGCCAAATTTGCGTAGCAAATTTGTGTGCAAAATTGCCGAAGGCTTTATTT